>Ga0256340_1000088_pt1 | contig 13475 bp, 12 predicted proteins | sample AtltaT_3_FD_183807 | JGI IMG/M metagenome (GOLD analysis project Ga0256340, IMG submission 183807) | Metatranscriptome of freshwater microbial communities from Altamaha River, Georgia, United States - Atl_Colum_RepC_8h (Metagenome... | ecosystem: Environmental > Aquatic > Freshwater > River...
CGAACACTCAAGCACACCATGGGCAACCGACTCTCCCAAATCGCCACCCGCACCGGGGACAACGGCACCACCGGCCTGGGCAACAACCAGCGCGTGTCCAAGAACAGCTTGCGCGTGCACGCCATGGGCGATGTGGACGAACTCAATTCGAACATCGGCCTGCTGCTGTGCGAAGAGATGCCGACCGATGTGCGCGAACTGCTGGTCGAAATCCAGCACCAGCTCTTCAACCTGGGGGGTGAGCTTTCCATTCCCGGTTTCGAGCTGCTCAAGCCCGAGGCGGTGCTGGCTCTGGACGAGGCGCTCGCGCATTACAACGCCCAGTTGCCCAAGCTGCAGGAATTCATTTTGCCCGCCGGCAACCGCGCCGCCGCCCAGGCCCATGTGTGCCGCACCGTGGCGCGCCGAGCCGAGCGCGAGGTGGTGGCGCTGGGCAACGAGGAGGCGATCAACGACACCCCGCGCCAGTACCTCAACCGCCTGTCCGACCTGATGTTCGTGCTGGCGCGCGTGCTCAACCGCATGAATGGCGGTGACGACGTGTATTGGAAGAGCGAACGCATCCGGCAAGGCGAACAAGGCTGACACCCGGCTTCCTGCGGTGCCTTGTTTGCAACAGGCGCGACAGGCTGTCACCAACGTGCTCCGCCGTGACATGTGACATCGCTACCCTGCGCCCCATGAGCACCTCCCAGCACACCCGTCCCCCTTATGTCCCGCAGATCCGCCTCTACCAGGACTGGCTGCGTGAGCGACGAGGCCTGAGCTTCCCGACTTACCACGCGCTCTGGCGCTGGTCCATCACCGATCTGGACGCTTTCTGGCAAAGCATCTGGGACTACTTCGAGATGGAATCCCCCACGCCGCACACCGCGGTGCTGGCCAAAAACGTCATGCCGGGGGCGGTCTGGTTTCCGGGGGCGCGCACCAACTATGCGCACCAGGTGCTGCGCCATGTGCAGCCCGCGCACGCGGCGGGTTTCCCGGCCGTCATCAGCCGCAACGAAAAAGGCCAGCACCGCGAGATCAGCTGGCCCGAGCTGCGCCGCCAGGTGGCCTCGATGGCCCTGCACCTGCAGGCCCAGGGCGTGCAGCCCGGTGACCGCGTGGCCGCTTACCTGCCCAACATCCCCGAGGCCATGGTGGCCTTTTTGGCCACCGTGAGCATTGGCGGTGTCTGGAGCATCTGCGCGCCCGACATGGGAACGAACGCGGTGCTCGACCGCTTCAGGCAGATCGAGCCCAAGGTGCTGATCGCGGTGGACGGTGTGACATACGGCGGGCGCGACTTTGACCGCATGCCGGTGGTGCAGGAGCTCAAGAACGCGCTCCCCAGCGTGCAGCACGTGGTGCTGCACGACAACCTGGGCACGGCCGATCTGGCCAGCTGCGACATCGGTGCCAGTGTGCGCATGAGCGCCACCGTGGCACGCCATGACGAGGCGGTAGCGGCTTTTGAGCCAATGTGGCTGCCGTTCGACCACCCTTTGTGGATCGTTTATTCGAGTGGCACTACCGGCCTGCCCAAGCCCATCGTGCATGGCCATGGCGGCACCGTGATCGTGGCGCTGGCCAACAAGATCATGCACAACGACGTGGGCTGCAGCTACCACCCCAACAGCTGGGGTGAGCGCTTTCACTGGTACAGCTCCACGGGCTGGGTCATGTGGAACGCTCAGGTGGCCGGCCTGCTCAACGGCATCACCTGCGTCATCTACGACGGCAACCCCGGCGGCAGCAAGGACAACCCGGACTGGGGCGTGCTCTGGCGCCTGGCCTCGGAGCTGGGTGTCACCTTTTTTGGCGCGGGCGCGGCGTTTTATGCCAACTGCCAGAAGGCGGGCATCGACCTGTCGCAATGCGGTGATCTCTCTCGCGTGCGTGCACTGGGCACCACCGGCTCGCCCCTGTCTCCCGAAACCCAGATTTGGGGCACCGAGCAGTTCCGCCAAGTCCGCGCCAAGCATGGCGATGGGTTCAAGGGCGAGGATGGTTCAGTGCCGGGCCGCTCCCAAGCTGACCCAGCCCCTGCGGGGGGCAGAGAGCCACACGAAGTGGGCGAACGTGGGGGCGATATCTGGTGGTGCAATATTTCAGGGGGCACCGATTTTGCGGGGGCATTCGTCGGCGGTCACCGCGAACTGCCGCAGGAGCCCGGTGTCATGCAGTGCCGCGAACTGGGTTGCGCCGTCGAAGCCTGGAACGAAGCCGGCGAGCCGGTGGTCGGTGAAGTGGGCGAGCTGGTCTGCACCCAGCCCATCCCGTCCATGCCGCTGTACTTCTGGAACGACAAGGACAACGCCCGTTACCTGGCCAGCTACTTCGAGATGTACCCCGCCGGCCACGGCCGCAAGCCGGGTGGCGGCGACGGCCCACCCGAGATGGGCGGCGTCTGGCGCCACGGTGACTGGCTGCGCATTGGCGATGCCAACGGGCAGGGCGAAGGCTGCGTGATCTTCGGCCGCAGCGACGCCACCATCAACCGCCACGGCCTGCGCATGGGCACGAGCGAGCTCTACAGCGCCGTCGAGGCCCTGCCTGAGGTGATGGACTCGATGGTGGTCGACCTGGAATACCTGGGCAAGGAAAGCTACATGCCGCTCTTTGTGGTGCTGCGCGCCGGCGTGTCGCTCGACGAAGCGCTCAAAAAGCGCATCCATGACGCGATCAAGACCGCACTCAGTCCACGCTTCATCCCCAACGAAATTTTTCAGGTGGCCGAGATCCCGCGCACGCTGTCGGGCAAGAAGCAGGAATTGCCGATCAAGAAGCTCATGCTGGGTCACCCGCTGGAGAAGGTCGTCAACAAGGACGCCATGGCCAATCCGGGGTGTCTGGACTGGTATGTCGAATTGGCTCGGCAGCACCTGGCCAAAGCCTGATCAGGCTTTGGCGGTGCGGCGCAGCACTTTCCGAAGCACCAGGCTTTTGAGCGCTGCGGTGCCGCTGCGCGCACGTCCGAGTGCGCCGCGCCAGCCGCGCTGGGCATCGGCCGGGTTGGGCGGCAGATCCCAGCGCTTGACCGGGTCATGCAAGGTGCTGCCCAGCAACAGCAAGGTCAGCACGATCAGCTCGGCCATGGCGGCCAGCAGCACGACCACGATCCACGGCACACCCGGCCACAGGAAATGCCCGGCCACCGGCGCGGCGATCAGCCACAGGGTGCTGCCGACGGCGACCTTGATCGCGATCTCACGCAGGGTGGCCATGTCAGGTCTCAGTTCTTGTGCAGCTCGGCGTTCAACTCGCCCCAGCTCTTGTTGCGCGGAATGGCGTGCAGTGCGCCCGACTGCGAATCGCGGCGGAACAGGATGCCGCTCTTGCCCGAGAGGTCTTTGGCCTTGACGGTGCTGCCATCGGGCAGCTGCACGCGGCTGCCGCCGGTGATGTAGCAGCCGGCCTCGACCACGCAGTCGTCGCCCAGCGAGATGCCGATGCCGGCGTTCGCGCCCAGCAGGCAGCGCTTGCCCACCTTGATGACTTCCTTGCCGCCACCCGAGAGCGTGCCCATGATGGACGCGCCGCCGCCAATGTCGCTGGCGTCATCGACCACCACGCCGGCGCTGATGCGGCCTTCAACCATGCTGGCGCCCAGGGTGCCGGCGTTGAAGTTGCAAAAGCCTTCGTGCATGACGGTGGTGCCGCTGGCCAGGTGCGCGCCCAGGCGTACGCGGTCGGCGTTGGCGATGCGCACGCCGCTCGGGATCACGTAATCGGTCATCTGCGGAAACTTGTCCACGCCTTTGACTTCGAGCATGCGGCCGGCAGCACGCGCCTTGACGCGGGCGGCGGGCACATCGGCAATCGCGCACGGCCCGAAGTTGGTCCAGGCCACATTGGCCAGCAGGCCGAAGATGCCGGCCACGTTGGCGCCATGCGGCTGCACGAGGCGGTGGCTGAGCAGGTGCAGGCGCAGGTAGGCGTCGTGCGTGTCGGTCGGGGCATCGGCCAGGCTCTTGATTTCGGTGCGCACGGCGACCACGGTGGTGTTGCGCACGCTGCAAGGCGCCAGGGCCTTGGCGACGTCAGTGCCCAGGGCGGCCACGGCTTCGGCTTCGCTCAGGCGGGTGCTGCCGCTGGCGGCGATGCCGTCAACGAGTTCAGGGGCCGGGAACCAGGTGTCCAGAACGGTGCCGTCGGCCGCCAGGGTGGCCAGACCGGTGGCGCGGGCGCCGGTGGTGACGAAGGTGCTCATGTCTTTTTCTCCGTTGCGAATGCGAAACCGCCGATTATCGGCGAGCCCTCAGCGGTTCACATCCACCACCACCCGTCCGCGCACTTGCCCCGCCAGGATCTGCGCCCCCAGGGCGATGGCCTCTTGCAGACTCACCTCCTGCGTCATGGCCTCGAGCTTGCCCACGTCCAGGTCGCGCGCCAGCCGCGCCCAGGCGGCCTCGCGCAGGGCACGCGGCGCCATCACGCTGTCGATGCCGGCCAGCGTCACGCCGCGCAAAATGAACGGTGCCACGGTGGCCGGCAGGTCCATGCCCTGGGCCAGGCCGCAGGCGGCCACGGTGCCGCCGTATTTCGTGCTGGCGCAGGCGTTGGCCAGGGTGTGGCTGCCCACGGTGTCGACCACGCCGGCCCAGCGTTCCTTGGCCAGTGGCTTGCCCGGGGCCGCGAGTTCGGCGCGGTCGATCACGTCGGCGGCGCCCAGGCCGCGCAGGTAGTCGGCCTCCTGCAGACGCCCGGTGGACGCGACCACGCGGTAGCCCAGCCGGGCCAGCAGCGCAATCGCCACGCTGCCCACGCCGCCCCCGGCGCCGGTCACCAACACCTCGCCCCGCTCAGGGCTCACGCCATGCTTTTCAAGGGCCATCACGCACAGCATGGCGGTGTAGCCGGCGGTGCCAATGGCCATGGCCTGGCGGGCGCTGAAGGCGGCGGGGCGGTGGATCAGCCAGTCGCCCTTGAGCTTTGCCTTTTGCGCCAGGCCGCCGCTGTGGCTCTCGCCCACGCCCCATCCGTTGAGCACCACCGCGTCACCGGCCTTGAACAGCGCATGGCTGCTCTCGGTCACGGTGCCCGCCAGGTCGATGCCCGGCGTGAGCGGGAACCTGCGCACCACCGGGCTCTTGCCGGTGATGGCCAGCCCATCCTTGTAGTTGAGGGTGGAGTAATCGACCGCCACCGTCACATCGCCCTCGGGCAGGGTGCTGTCGTCGAGCGTCTTGAGGCTGCAGCGGTAGCCGGCGTCGTCTTTTTCAATTTGCAGGGCGCGGTAGATCATGGCGTGTCTCCAAAGCTCCAATCAGGCGGGTTTGCGGTTGACCAGCACGATGCCCAGCGCCACCAGGCCCAGGGCGGCCAGCAGCGTGGTCGTGACCGGCTCGTTGAGCAGCAGGGTGCCGAACAGCAGTGCGAACAGTGGCGTGAGGAACACGAACACCGAAATCCTGGTGGCCGGGTAGCGTCCAAGCATCCACATCCAGGCCAGGTAGCTGGCAAAGGCGCCGACCACGGTCTGCGCCAGCATCGAGCCCCAGGCCAGCGGGCTCCAGTCGAAAGACCAGGTCTCGCCCAGCGCCAGCGATAGCCAGGGCATGCACAGGGCGGTGGTGGCGATCTGGTAGAAGAGCAGCTTTTCTGCGGAAATGCGGGTCAGGCCGCTGGCGCGGATGGTCACGGTGGTCAGGCCCCAGAGAGCGCCGGCAGCCAGGCCCAGCAGATCGCCGCTGGCGCTGCCGCCACCCATGCCTTCGCGCATGGCAAAGGCCACCGCCACAAAGGCGCAGGCCAAGCCCAGCCACTGCAGGGCGCGCAAACGCTCGGACCGAACAAACAGCGGCACCAGCGCCGCCACCCAGAAAGGAGAGGTGTAGAGGAACACCGTCAGGCGCGAAGCGGTGGTCTGGCGCAGCCCCAGGTAAATGCAGGCGAACTCGGCCGCAAACAGGGCTCCGGCCAGCAGGCCGGGCCACAGGCTGCCGTCGCGCTCGAACAGCCGGATGCCGCGGATGCGGCACCAGAGCATCAGCAGCAGCGTGGCGCCGATCGCCCGCAGGCTGGACTGGAACAGCGGATCGACCTGGTCCATGATGGCCTTGACCAGGATCTGCTGCAGCCCCCAGAACATGCAACAGGCGATCAGGATGCCGACGGCCAGGCCGTCGAGGTGGTCTTTGCGTTGGACGGGATTCATGCCGTCATTTTGAACGGGCCGAACCCGGTGGTCTGTCGTCTGCGTGCAGGTAACATGATCGCATGATCTTGCCCCATTTCACCGCGCTGGGCGCGGGCCCCACGGTGCTGATGCTGCATGGCGCGGCGGGCGGCTACCGCAGCTTTGCCCCGCAGGTCGAGCATTACGCGTTGCAGGGCTACCGTGCCGTGGCCTGGGACATGCCGGGCTACGGCCTGTCCGCACCGGTGGAGCCTTATGGCGTGCGCGGGCTGGCGCAAAGCTGCATCCACCTGATCGAAGCGCTGTTGCCGCCCGATGCGTCGACAGACCGGCGCTCGCTGGTCTTGCTGGGCCACGGGCTGGGCGGCATGGTGGCGCAGGAGGTGGTGATGCGCCGCCCCGAGCTGGTCAACCGGCTGGTGCTGTCCAGCACCACCAGCGGACCGGACGCGGGTTGGGACGAGCAGGCACAGCGCCAGACCGCGCTGCTGGACGCCTCGGCCAATGACATGCGGCAACTGGCCGAGGCGGTTGTGCCGGGGCAGACCGGTCCGCTGGCGCTGGCCGAGGGTGTGCGGCTGGCGCAGCACTGCATGGCCAGGGTCTCCCCGGTCACCTACCGCCTGGCGCTGCAGGCGCAGGCGGCCTTTGACCGTGATGCTGCCCTGTCCCACATCCATGTGCCCACCTTGCTGATCGCTGGTGAGCACGACCGCTGCGCCAGTGGCAGCGCCATCGAGCGCATGGCCGGCAAGATCCACGGCAGCCGCTGGGTGCAGATGCCCGGCATCGGCCACTGGCAAAACCTGGAAGCGCCTGACGCTTTCGATGCCCTGGTGCTGGACTTTCTGAGCCAGCGTGCCCGGGCCTGGTTGCACTGAGGGGTGGCTGCGGGTGAGAAGGCGTGAGCTGAACCGGCTGGCCCTGGCCACGGCGTTGGCGGCCTGGGTGGCCGCGCCGGCTTCCCTGGCCAGTGGTCGACGCGTGCAGGGCCCTGCCTGGCAGGTCAATCCTTTTGCGTTGGGTGTGGCCAGTGGCCAGCCTCAGCCTGACAGCGTGGTGTTGTGGACGCGCTTGCTGTTTGCCGAGGCCGACGCAGCCCACCAGGCGCAGCCGCAATCCGTCCTGTGCGAGGTGTTTGCCGACGAGGCCTTGCGCCACCCGGTGCGCCAGTGGCGGGTGGAAACCGATGCCCGGCGGGGCCACAGCGTGCATGTGCTGGCCAGTGGCCTGAGGCCCGGACGCAGCTATTGGTACCGTTTTGCCTGCGGCAGTGCCAGCAGCCCGGCGGGGCGCACCCGCACCGCACCGGCGCCCGATGCCCAGGTCCCTGTGCTGCGCATCGCACAGGCCTCATGCCAGCATTTCGAGCAGGGCCACTATGTGGCGCACCGCGAGATGGCGCAGCGTGAACTCGATTTCGTGCTCTTCCTGGGCGACTACGTCTATGAAAGCAGCAACGCGCGTTACCGCATCCGCCCGCATGCCGGGGGCGTGCCGAAAACGCTGGATGAATACCGCGCGCGCCATGCCCAGTACAAAAGCGATGCCGACCTGCGTGCCTGCCATGCGGCGCACCCCTGGGTCATGACCTGGGACGACCACGAAGTGGTCAACGACTACGCGAACGACCTCGACCGCGACTTTTCCGACCCGGCGGTGTTCCTGCGCCGGCGCGCTGCGGCTTACCAGGCCTACTTCGAGCACATGCCCCTGCGCATGGCGCCCGATGCGCAGGCGCCGCACCAGATGCGCATCCACGACCGCATGGCCTGGGGGCAGCTGGCCGACCTCTGGACGCTGGACTGCCGCCAGTACCGCGACCACCAGGCCTGCCCCGACCCCAACCGTGGCGGCGCCCGCGTGGTGGTGCAGTGTGAGCAGTTGCAGGACGCACGCCGAAGCATGTTGGGCAGCGCCCAGGAAGCCTGGCTGATGCAGGGCCTGGCCGAGAGCACGCGCCGCTGGAAGCTGATCGCGCAGTCCACCCAGATGAGTTCCACCGGCATTGCCACGCCCCTGGGCCGCAGCACCTTCAACGATGGCTGGGACGGCTACCCTGCAGCGCGCGAGCGCCTGCTGGCGGGCATGGCCGGGATGAAAGTGCAGAACGCGCTGGTGCTGGGGGGCGATGTGCACATGAACGTGGCGGCCAACCTGCGCGTGCGGCCCAACGACGAGCAGTCACCCGTGGTGGCCAGCGAAATCGTCACGACCTCGGTGAGCTCGCGTGGCATGGGCCAGACCATGCTGGGCAGGATCCGCGAGAACAACCCGGACATCCGCCATGCGCGCTCGGATGAGCGTGGCTACACCTTGCTGGAAATCCGCCCCGATGGCGCTTCGGCCATGTTCAGGGCCACGCCGTTTCCGGCGCAGCCGGACAGCGTGTTGCGCGAGCAGGCCCGCTTTGAGGTGGCGGCCGGCCGCGCGGGTGTGCAACAGGCATGACACGAAGGCGTCAGCCTGAACTGGCGCGATACCACCCCGGACTTGATCCGGGGTCCAGACCGGGCTCAGCGCACCATCAGCACCGGCACCTTGCTGTGCGAGAGCACCTGGGTGGCGACCGAACCCATCACCAGATTGCCAAACACGCCATGGCCGTGCGAGCCCATGATGATCATGTCGAATTTGCCCGAATCGGCCACTTTGCAGATGGTCTCGCCGGCGTGGCCGACCTTGGCCACGGTTTTCGGATTGATGCCATGGCGCATCAGGAAATTCGTGGCCGGGCCGAGCACTTTTTCGGATTCCTCGCGGTACCAGGTGTCGGTGGCTTCCTTGCCGACCACGCTGCGTGCACGGGGAGGCAGTTGCGGCTGCACCGTCAGCAGCGTGAAGCTGTTGGCCGACGAGAGCCACTGCTCATGCGTGACTAGGTAAGCCAGCATTTTCTTGGTGTATGCACTGCCATCGACGGCGAGCAGGATCTTCATCAGCGGGTCTCCTTCAGAGGGTTGGTTTCTCGATTGATTTTAGTCACAGCCTGCTGCGCCACTTCTGCAACAGATCAAGACCCGTGATCGGGGCGGTCTTGCACCACAACGATGGTGTGCTGTGGCACAAAGCGCATCTGTTCGCCCTTGTGAGCGTAGCCCAGCGGGTTGGCCACCACACGGCAACCCGCGTGCACATAGTCGCTGGGGCAATGCAGGTGCCCGTGCAGCCACAGCTGTGCGTGGGGCAGCAGCGCCTCCAGCGCGTTGCAAAAGCCGGCGGTGCCAGGTGTCAGGCCGTAGCGTGGATCGGCGCTGCGCAGGCTCGGCGCGAAATGCGTGACCACCACCGTGGGCCCGTCGTGTGCGCTGGCCAGCGTGTCGCTCAACCATTGCTGACAGCGCAAGGCTTGCTCGCGCACCTGCTCGGCCAGCCAGGGCGCGCCAGCGCGCGTGGTGCCGGTCTGGCGCAAGTACCAGTTGGCGGCGCGAAAGGCTTTCTCGCGCGCCTTGAGCTGCGCCGTGTAGCCGCCGGGCAAGGCATGCGGCGCAGGCGCCTGCTCAGGCCATGCCTGGCCGGCCAGCGGGCCCAGGGCATCAAAGTCGGCCCACAGGGTGGTGCCAACAAAGCGCACCCCCTGCAGCACATGGGTTTCGCGCTCGAGCCAGACGATGCCCAGCCGCGCGCAGGTTTCGCGCAGTCGGGCATGGGCCTCGTCAAAGTCCAGCCCGTCGTATTCGTGGTTGCCCGGCACGAACAGCACTGGCACCGGCCAGCCGCGCAGTGGCGAGAAGCGGCCGAGGCCGAAATCCGGGTCACCGCACTCGGCCAGCGCCGAGCCCTCCTGGTAAGAGCCGATGTCGCCGGCCAGCACCAGCAGGTCGGCGCCGGGCGCGGGCGCGGGCTTGAAACCGGGGTTGCTCTCCAGGTGCAGGTCCGACAGCAGCTGCAGCCTCATGCGCCGGCCTCCGGTGTGCGGCCGTGGGCAAAGGCTGCCTGCGCCACTTCGAGCAGCTGCTGGCGCAGCCACTGGTGGGCCGGGTGGTCGTGCTGGCGCTCGTGCCACAGCGCCTCCACATGCACCGGAGGCACTTCGAGCGGCAGTTGGCGCACCACCAGCTGATCGTCCATGCCGGTGGTGGGCACAAAGTGCCAGGGCAGCACGGTCAGCAGGTCGGAATTCACCACCACGCGGCCGGCAGTGAAGAACTGGTTGACGGTGAGCACGATGCGGCGCTGGCGCCCCACCGAAGACAGCGCCTCGTCCACATAACCGTAGGGCCGCCCCGAAAAGCTCACCAGCAGGTGGCGCGCGGCGCAGTAGGTGTCGAGCGTGAGCGCCACCTCGGCCAGCGGGTGGCCCTTGCGCATCACGCACACGTATTCACCGGCGTACAGGCGCTGGTGTGCAAAGTTGACCGGCTCGCCAGTCTGGGCACGCGCCGTCAGGTCGGTGAGCACCGCCGGAAAGTAGCCCAGCGCCAGATCGGCCAGACCATCGGCCAGCAGGCGACGCGGGTCGCGCGTGGTCAGCGGCACCACCCGCACCGACACGCCCGGCGCTGCCTGCTGCAGCCGGATGGCCAGCCCGCCCATCAGCTCGGCGGCCGTGGCGTCGGCCATGGCCAGCACGAAGGTGTTGGCCGCGACGGCAGGCTCAAAAGTCTGCGGGATCAGCGCGGTCTGCAGCTGGCGCAAGGCCTGGCGCACGCTGGGCCACAGCGCCAGCGCATGCGGTGTGGGTTCCACCCCCTGGCCCGAACGGCGCACCAGCTCGTCGCCCAGGGTCTCGCGCAGCCGACGCAGGGCGTTGCTCACCGCTGGCTGGGTCAGCGACAGGTTGTGCGCCGCCCGCGTCAGGCTGCGCTCGGCCATGACCTCGTCAAACACCCGCAGCAGGTTCAGGTCGAGGGTGCGAAAGGAAAAAGCGGGGTGAGTCGCCATATATCACCATTATGAATGACCAACATCATCAATATAAAGTTGAACAACACCCGTAAAAACCCTAGTATTCGGCTTGTGGTTTTGTCGATTGATCTGTCAAAACCGATTTTTGAAGGGAAGAAAAAATGACCATGCAAGCAAACACCACGTTGCCCGGCACCCGCGCCGAAGGCACTTCTTCACGCGCCCTGGCCAGCGTCATGCTGGCTGCGGGCGTCGCCGCCCTGGTGGTGGTGGCCGACCAGTTGCTGGAATCCTGGGCCGAACGGCACGAAATCGCTGCCTGGCTCATCCTGTGGGGTGTGGCGGTGGCCGCCATTGCCCTGTTGCGCGGCATCACCCGCATGGCCGCCCGCAAGGCCATGGGCGCCCTGGACCAATGGTCCGCCGGCATGGCCAAGCGCCGGGCTGACGAGCGCCTGTGGAGCATGGCCCAGACCGATCCGCGCCTGATGGCCGACCTGCAGGCCGCGCTTGACCGCAGCGGCTCCACGCCAGCCAAGGACGTCATGGACCTGACCCAGCGCCGAGTCGCTCGCATCCTGCGCGACCGCCTCTATTACATCTGATCGTTCAGAAGCGGTGTTTTGAAAGAGCCTCCCGCGGGAGGCTCTTTTCATGGCTCGGGGTGTTCCATGGCCTTGCGCGACGCCAGCCAGATGCCCGGCAGGATCAGCGCGGCCCCGCTCAGGTGGTGCCAGCCCATGGGCTCGCCGAGCACCAGCCAGGCGGTGACGCCACCATACAACGGCCCCAGGTAGAGGCTGGCGGCCACGCGGCTGGCGCCCAGCACTTTTTGCGCAAACCCGTAAGCCCAGTAAGCCCCCACGCCGGGTACCAGTCCGGCGGCCAGCACCAAGCCGCTGGCGGCCCAGCTCCATTCGGGACGGTCGGCCTGCACCCATTCCCACAGGGCGAAGGGCAGCAGTGTGAGCACGCCACCCATGCAGATCGCGGCCAGGCGGGCGGTTGAGCCCAGCGGGCTGCTCCACTTCTTTTGCAAGAGGGCATAGGCGGCCCAGGCGATCACGGCAGCGACGATCCAGGCATCCCCCGGCACCCACTGCACCTGCGACAGGCGCAGCCACTGGCCCTTGACCACCACATGGAACACCCCCGCCAGCGCCAGGACCACGCCCGTGGCCTGCCGCCAGGACAGGCGTTCGCCCAGCCAGAACACGGCGCCCAGCGCAATCAGCACCGGCGAGGCGGCATAGATCAGCGCGATGTTCATGGCCGAGGTGGTGCGCGCACCGATGTAGACCCAGGCCCCGCAGACCAGCATGCCCAGCGCGCCGAGCACCAGGTACTGCCAGCCCGCGCCCAGGATGTGTTGCCGCTGGCGCCGCAGCTCGTGGCGGGCAATGAAAATCAGAATCGCACCCGCCAGCGCCCAGCGGCCCAGGGCCAGCACATGCGGCTGGACGATGCCCGGCGCGGTGCGGGCCACCAGGTAATTGACGGTCCACATGGCCGGGGCCACCCACAGCAGCATGAGGGCCAGACGCTGGCGGGATTCGGGGGAACTGGATGGCGACATCCCCCGATTGTCGATGGGCCAGCCATGTTTCCCCTGTCCTGCACGCGCAGTGGGATAACGCTGCGCTGCGCTGAAGCGATGAAAAAAACCGCCCCGGTTTGTGGCCGGGGCGGTCGCAAGGTCAGGCGCCGGGTGGGCGCTGGACCCGATTCATGAGCGTTTGGATCAGGCAGCGGCCAGGCGCTTTTCCAGCTCGGCACGCGTCTCCAGCAGGGCCTTGGGCAGGCGCTGGGCGAGCTTGGCAAAGTGCTCGTCGTGCAGCTTGAATTCCTCGGCCCAGGCGGCCTTGTCGATGCTGGTGACCTTGGCGAACTGCTCGGCGCTGAACTCGAGTCCGTTCCAGTTGATTTCAGCATACGCGGGGGCCACGCCGAACATGGTCTGCTGGCCTTGTGCCTTGCCTTCGAGGCGGTCGATGACCCACTTGAGCACGCGCATGTTGTCGCCATAGCCCGGCCACACGAACGAACCGCTTTCGTCCTTGCGGAACCAGTTGACGCAGTACAGGGCGGGCAGCTTGTAGCCGGCGGCCTGCTGCTTGGCACCCATGTCCAGCCAGTGCTGGAAGTAGTCGCTCATGTTGTAGCCGCAGAAGGGCAGCATGGCGAACGGGTCGCGGCGCACCACGCCCTGCGCGCCAAAGGCGGCGGCGGTGGTCTCCGAGCCCATGGTCGCGGCCATGTACACGCCCTCGGTCCAGCTGCGGGCTTCGGTCACCAGCGGCACGGTGGTGGAGCGGCGGCCGCCGAAGATGAAGGCGTCGATGGCCACGCCGGCGGGGTTGTCCCACTCGGCGTCGAGCACCGGGTTGTTGGTGGCGGCGACCGTGAAGCGCGCGTTCGGGTGCGCGGCGGGGCGCAGCTTGCCGTCGGCGCCGCGGGCGCTCTCGGGCGTCCAGTCCTTGCCCTGCCAGTCGATCAGGTGCGA
>Ga0256340_1000091_pt1 | contig 13349 bp, 24 predicted proteins | sample AtltaT_3_FD_183807 | JGI IMG/M metagenome (GOLD analysis project Ga0256340, IMG submission 183807) | Metatranscriptome of freshwater microbial communities from Altamaha River, Georgia, United States - Atl_Colum_RepC_8h (Metagenome... | ecosystem: Environmental > Aquatic > Freshwater > River...
AAAGAAGAAGGTGCAGCGTACAAGAAAAAAGAAGACACATTACGTATGGCTGAAGCCAATAAAGCGTTTTCACATTTTAGATTTTAAGATATCATGGCAAGAGACCTTAAATTAACAAGAAATATTGGTATTGCTGCTCACATTGACGCAGGAAAGACAACTACCACCGAACGAATCCTATACTACTCGGGTGTAAATCATAAAATCGGAGAAGTTCACGAGGGAGGGGCCACAATGGACTGGATGGAGCAAGAGCAAGAGCGTGGAATTACCATTACCTCTGCTGCTACCACGGTTAGCTGGAATTACCGTGGACAAAAATACCACATCAATATTATTGACACGCCAGGACACGTTGACTTCACTGTTGAGGTTAACCGTTCACTTAGGGTGTTGGATGGGTTAGTGTTTTTGTTCTCGGCAGTGGACGGGGTAGAGCCCCAATCCGAGACCAACTGGCGTCTCGCAAACAATTACAACGTTCCCCGAATTGGTTTCGTAAACAAGATGGATCGTCAGGGAGCCGACTTTTTAATGGTCTGTAAACAGGTAAAAGATATGCTTGGAAGTCATGCACTGCCACTACAGATTCCTATTGGTGCCGAGGACCATTTCAAAGGTGTTGTGGATCTAATTAATTTTAAGGGTATTGTTTGGAATGAAAACGATATGGGAATGACTTTCCAAGAAGTAGAAATTCCTGCGGATATTCTTGAAGAAGCAACAGAATACAGAGAGAAATTACTCGAAGCAGTAGCTGAATTCAACGAGGAGTTGATGGAAAAGTACTTCGAAGATCCAGAGTCGCTATCTGAAAGAGAAATTTTGGATGCATTGCGCGAAGCAACTATATCTGGTAAGGTCGTTCCGATGATGTGCGGTTCTTCTTTCAAAAATAAAGGTGTTCAAGCAATGCTCGATATGGTGATGGAAATTCTTCCATCTCCGTTAGATGTCGAAGCGATCACAGGAATTAATCCAAAAACAGACGAAGAAGTTACACGTCAACCTTCATACGACGAACCATTCTCTGCTTTGGCATTTAAAATTGCAACAGATCCTTACGTAGGTAGATTGTGTTTTGTGCGTGCTTACTCTGGTAAATTACCTGCGGGTTCCTATGTTTATAATACCCGTTCGGAATCGAAGGAACGTATTTCAAGAATTTTCCAAATGCACGCTAATAAGCAAAACCAAATTGACGTGTTAGGTGCGGGAGATATTGGTGCTGTAGTAGGCTTCAAGGACATTCGTACAGGAGACACATTGTGCGCAGAAGGTCATCCGATTGTGTTGGAATCGATGGTCTTCCCTGATCCGGTGATTGGTGTAGCCATTGAACCTAAAACACAGGCCGATACCGATAAACTTTCTGTTGGATTATCCAAATTAGCAGAAGAAGACCCAACATTCCGAGTTAATACCGATGAGGAAACTGGTCAAACCATTATCTCAGGAATGGGTGAATTGCATCTCGAGATCATCATTGATCGCCTGAAAAGAGAATTTAAAGTGGAAGTCAATCAAGGGGCTCCTCAGGTTGCATATCGTGAAAATATCACTGCATCGGTTGATCATCGTGAAGTCTACAAAAAACAAACAGGTGGTCGTGGTAAATTCGCAGATATCGTTGTTAAAATTTCTCCACAGCACGATGAAACGAAAACAGGTCTTGAATTTGTCAACAGTATAAAAGGTGGAAATATTCCTCGAGAATTTATTCCTTCGGTAGAAAAAGGTTTCAGAGAGTCTATGAAAAATGGAGTTCTTGCCGGTTTTTCTTTGGATGCAATGAAAGTGGAATTGATCGATGGTTCGTTCCACGCTGTAGATTCAGATTCGTTGTCGTTCGAACTTTGTGCAAAAATGGCTTACAGGGCTGCTTTGAAAAATGCAAAACCAGTTCTTTTAGAACCAATCATGAAAATGGAGGTGGTGACACCAGAAGAAAATATGGGGGATATCGTGGGTGACCTGAACCGACGTAGAGGTGTAATCCGCGGAATGGACGATCGCGCAGGATCAAAAGTAGTGAAAGCCGACGTTCCGCTTTCTGAAATGTTCGGATATGTAACTCAGTTGCGTACCCTTTCATCTGGTAGAGCTAGCTCCTCGATGGAATTCTCCCATTATTCCGAAGCACCTAAGAATATTTCCGATGATGTCGTAGCAAAAGCGAGTGGAAAAGTAACAGCGTAATTTGATAGACAATGAGTCAAAAGATTAGAATAAAATTAAAGTCATACGATCACAACTTGGTCGATAAATCGGCTGAAAAAATCGTAAAGACAGTAAAGTCAACGGGTGCAGTTGTAAGTGGTCCTATTCCGCTTCCCACACACAAAAGGATTTATACCGTTTTAAAATCTCCTCACGTAAATAAAAAAGCACGTGAGCAATTCGAGTTGTGTTCCTACAAACGTTTGTTGGATATCTACAGTTCTTCTTCAAAAACAGTGGATGCCTTAATGCGATTGGAGTTACCAAGTGGTGTAGACGTTGAAATTAAAGTGTAACAATTAAAAAGAGAAGTATGCCAGGATTGATTGGTAAAAAAAGTCGGAATGACTAGCATCTACAGTGCCGAGGGCAAATATATGCCATGCACAGTGATAGAGGCTGGTCCCTGCGTTGTGACTCAGATCAAAACGCAAGACAGAGATGGTTACGAAGCCGTTCAGTTGGCTTTTGGTGAGAAAAAAGAAAAAAACACACCAAACGCGTTGAAAGGACACTTCAAAAAAGCAAATACAACTCCTAAAGCTCATGTAGTGGAGTTCAAAGGCTTCGATGAGCTTAACCTCGGTGATGCGGTAGATGTTAATATCTTCGAAGAAGGAGAATACGTTAACGTTATTGGTCGCTCAAAAGGAAAAGGTTTTCAAGGTGTAGTTAGACGTCATGGCTTCGGGGGTGTTGGTCAGTCGACACACGGACAGCATAATAGACTACGTGCTCCGGGATCTATCGGCGCCTGTTCTTATCCAGCAAGAGTTTTCAAGGGTATGAGAATGGCTGGTCAAATGGGAAACAAAAGAGTCCAAATGGAAAACTTGCAAGTATTGAAAGTACTAGCTGACCGAAATTTGATTATCGTTAAAGGTTCTGTTCCAGGAGCCAAAGGTGGAACCCTTACAATTGTGAAGTAATGGAAGTAAATGTATTAGATATAGCAGGTAAAACAGCAGGAAAAGTTCAGTTGCCCGAAGGTGTATTTGGTATCGAACCAAATGACCATGCCATCTACCTCGACGTTAAGCAGTATCTTGCCAATAAAAGACAAGGGACCCACAAGTCTAAAGAGCGAGCTGAAATCTCTGGTTCTACTAGGAAATTGAAAAAACAGAAAGGTACGGGTGGTGCGCGCGCTGGAAGTGTGAAGTCGGGAACAAGAGTAGGCGGTGGACGTATTTTCGGTCCAAGGCCACGTAACTATAGTTTCAAGTTGAACATCAAAACCAAACGATTGGCCAGAAAATCAGCGTTCGCCTACAAAGCCAAGTCTGAAGCTATCCTTGTGTTGGATGATCCATCATTCAATGAGGCAAAAACAAAGCACTTTATCAATCTACTTGGCAGTTTGCAAATTCAAAATGAAAAGGTATTACTTGTTTTAGGAGAGAAAAACGATAATGTTTATTTCGCCTCACGTAACCTTCAAAGAGTGAAAGTCGTAACAGCAGATTCTGTAAATACCTACGATGTATTGAATGCGAAGAAATTGGTAATGGCCAAAAGCGCGATTGAAGTAATTGAAAAGATATTAAACTAATTGATGATGAAGCATATTATCAAAAAGCCGGTCATTACCGAAAAAGCAACAGCGACAACGGATAAATTTAACAGATTTACGTTCATCGTTGACCGCTCGGTAAATAAGATCGAGATAAAAAAAGCTGTCGAGAAAATGTACAATGTTACCGTTACTGACGTGCGTACAATGAATTATGGCGGTGGAAAATCCTCTGTTAAATACACCAACAAAGGTATCGTTGAGCAACCAAGCAAGCAATTCAAAAAAGCTGTTGTTTCTGTTGCGAATGGAGAAACGATTGATTTATTTACCAATTATTAATCAGAAAAAATGAGTCTGAAAAAGTTTAAGCCTATTACTCCAGGGCAACGACACAAAATCAACAGCGATTACGCTGAATTGACAACTGGTAAGCCGGAGAAAAGTTTGCTCGCCCCCAATAAAAAGTCGGGAGGAAGAAACAACGATGGCCGGATGACAATGCGTTACATCGGTGGTGGACACAAACAGCGCTATCGTGTTGTCGATTTCAAGCGCGATAAACACGGCGTACCAGCTACCGTGAAAACTATAGAGTACGATCCGAATCGTACAGCGCATATTGCCTTGTTATGGTATGCGGACGGTGAAAAAAGGTACATCATTGCACCCAATGGTTTAAAAGTTGGAGACACTGTATTGTCTGGTGAAAAGGCTACACCCAATATTGGAAATGCCATGTTTTTAAGCGACGTTCCACTTGGAACAGTGATTCACAACATTGAATTAAAACCTGGAAAAGGTGGTGCAATAGCTCGAGGAGCCGGTACCTATGCCCAGTTGAATGCACGTGACGGTCGTTATGCTATCATTAAGCTACCTTCTGGTGAAACTCGCATGATTCTGACCACCTGTTTGGCAACAATTGGTTCGGTTTCCAATGGAGAGCACAACCTAGTCGTTTCAGGAAAGGCTGGAAGATCGAGATGGTTAGGTCGAAGACCACGTGTAAGAGGGGTTGTTATGAATCCAGTAGATCACCCAATGGGTGGTGGTGAAGGCCGAAATGCCGGAGGTCATCCTAGATCGAGAAATGGTATGCCAGCCAAAGGATTTAAAACACGATCCAAGAAAAAGTATTCAGACAAATTTATCATCGAAAGAAGAAAAAAATAAGTAAAACATGAGTAGATCTTTAAAAAAGCCACCTTTTGTTCATTACAAGTTAATGAAGCGTGTGGATGAAGCTCAAGCCTCCAATAGCAAATCTGTAATCAAAACATGGTCACGGGCATCTACAATAACTCCTGACTTTGTAGGTTTGACATTCGCGGTACACAATGGGAATAAATTTATTCCAGTGTTTGTGACCGAAAATATGGTAGGACACAAATTGGGGGAATTTTCTCCGACTAGGAATTTTAGAGGTCATGCCGGTAATAAAAAAGATAAAAAACGCTAATAAGTAATCAGTCATGGGTGCCAGAAAACGGTTAAGATCCGAACAAATAAAAGACGAAAAGCGTGCGATCGCATTTGCACGTTTGAACAACTCCCCGATTGCACCGCGTAAAATGCGTTTGGTAGCAGATTTAATTCGTGGTGTGGAAGTGAATAAAGCGCTGAATATTCTGAATCACAATGCAAAGCATGCTTCCTTACCTTTAGCCAAATTGCTGCGTTCGGCTATCGCCAATTGGGAGCAGAAAAACGAAGAGAAAAGTATTGAAGAACAGACTCTTGTGGTGAAATCCGTAGAAGTAGGAAGTGCAGGAATGTTGAAACGCATTCAGGCGGCACCTCAGGGACGTGCGCACCGCATCAGAAAAAGATCAAACCACGTTACCATCGTTGTGGATGGAGCATTATAATTGAACGAAATGGGACAGAAAACAAATCCAATAGGCAATAGATTAGGTTACATTCACGGATGGGAATCCAACTGGTATGGTGGTGATGATTACCGCGATAAAATTGTAGAAGACGATCAGATCCGAAAATACCTCAATGCCAGACTATCGAGAGCAAGCATTGCTAAAATAATCATTGAGCGAACGTTGAAGTTAGTTACTGTAACTATCAATACCGCAAGACCCGGTGTAATAATTGGTAAAGGAGGTCAAGAGGTAGACAAGCTCAAAGAAGAATTAAAAAAGATTACGAAAAAAGAAATTCAAATCAATATTTTCGAGGTCAAGCGTCCCGAATTGGATGCGCGCTTGGTAGCGGATGGTATCGCTCGACAACTGGAGGCGCGAATTTCATTTAGAAGAGCAATTAAAATGTCCATTGCAAGTACCATGAGAATGGGAGCTGAGGGTATAAAAGTTAAAATTTCTGGTCGACTTAACGGTGCCGAAATGGCAAGAACAGAAATGTACAAAGACGGTAGAACGCCGCTTCATACATTTAGAGCTGACATCGATTATGCCGTCTCTGAAGCCCATACTACTTACGGTCGATTGGGAATCAAAGTTTGGATTTGTAAAGGCGAGGTTTACGGTAAAAGAGATTTATCTCCCAATGTTGGAATGAGCAGTAGTGCTGGAAATGCTTCTGCAGCAGGAAGAAAACCAATGGGCGCAAAAAGGAAAAAGAAATAAAACATTTAACACGGTAAAGCATCATGTTACAACCAAAAAGGACAAAATTTAGAAGAGTTCAGAAAGGTAGAAATACCGGTTTAGCTCAACGAGGTAGTACAATAGCGTTTGGTTCTTTCGGTCTGAAAGCATTGGAACCAGGTTGGATAACCTCTCGCCAAATAGAAGCATCAAGAATCGCAGTTACGCGCTACATGAAACGGGAAGGAAAAGTATGGATAAGAATTTTTCCAGACAAACCAGTAACGTCAAAGCCAGCGGAAGTAAGGATGGGTAAAGGTAAAGGTGCTCCTAGCCATTGGGTGGCCGTTGTAAAACCAGGAAGAATTATGTTTGAAGCCGACGGAGTGCCCTACGAAATTGCGAAAGAAGCAATGCGATTGGCAGCTCAAAAAATGCCGGTTAAATGTAAGTTCATTGTTCGCAACGATTATGTGATACCTGCTAAATAGAAAAGTCATGAAACAACAAGAAATAAATAGCTTAACGACTGAAGAGGTGAATCGTAGAATTTATGATTTGTCCGACCAGTTAACAAAAATGAAGCTCACACACAAAGTGTCCCCAATGGAAAATCCTTTGCAGATACGTCATACAAGACGAACCATAGCAAGGTTGATAACGGAGTTAACAAAAAGAAATACAAAGGGTTAATCCCAATAACAATTCAAGAAGCTTGAAATGGAAAAGCGTAATTTAAGAAAAGAACGAATCGGTACGGTAACCAGTGATAAAATGGAGAAATCTATTGTTGTGGCTGTTGAACGTAAAGTGAAGCACCCGAAATATGGTAAATTCGTTAAGAAAACAACCAAATTCGTGGCTCACGATGAAAACAATGACTGCAATATCGGTGATACCGTGAAGATCATGGAAACTCGTCCGTTGAGCAAATCGAAAAATTGGCGATTGGTAGAAATAGTTGAACGAGCTAAATAAGACGAACGATGATACAAACAGAATCCAGACTTTCCGTCGCAGATAATTCAGGTGCAAAAGAAGTACTAGTAATTCGTGTATTAGGAGGAACAAGAAGAAGATATGCTTCCGTTGGTGATAAAATAGTGGTAGCGGTTAAAAGTGCTATGCCATCAGGCGCCGTGAAAAAAGGTACGGTGGCGAAAGCAGTAGTTGTCCGAACCAAAAAAGAGGTGCGTCGCGCCGATGGTTCTTACATTCGTTTCGACGACAACGCTTGCGTAATCCTTAACCAAGCGGGTGAAATGAGAGGTACACGAATTTTTGGGCCGGTAGCTAGAGAATTGAGAGAAAATAATTACATGAAAGTGGTTTCCTTAGCCCCTGAGGTACTATAAACATTCAATCATGCAACAGAAATTACACATAAAAATAGGTGATACCGTGAAAGTGATTTCGGGTGAATCTAAAGGACAAGAAGGTCAAATCGTGTCCATCGATAGAAAAAAATTACGTGCCACGATAAGTGGAGTAAATGTTGTCAAACGGCATACAAAACCAAGTGCTGGTAATCCAGAGGGTGGTATTGTCGAAAAAGAGGCTGGAATTCATATTTCAAACCTAATGGTTGTGAGTGCAGGAGTTCCATCCAGAATTGGCAGGAAATTAAATGATAAAGGAACATTAGTACGTTATTCTAAAAAAACGGGAGAGGAGATTAAGTAATGAATTACACACCACGACTTAAAGAAAAGTACAAGGCAGAGATTGTGCCTGCCCTGACGGAAAAGTTTGGATTCAAAACACTGATGCGTGTGCCCAAACTTCAAAAAATTGTTTTGAGCCAGGGTATCGGTGATGCCGTAGCAGACAAAAAACTTATCGAAAGCGCAGCGGCGGATTTAACGCGTATCGCCGGACAAAAGGCTGTTACAACCATTTCCAAGAAAGATATTTCCAATTTCAAATTGAGAAAGGGTATGCCAATCGGTACAAAAGTAACGTTGCGCGAGATCGAATGTATGATTTTCTAGACCGCTTATTAGCTGTGGCTTTACCTCGAACACGGGATTTTAGAGGAGTTAGTGCGAAAGGTTTTGATGGACGAGGAAATTACAACTTGGGTGTGAAAGAGCATATCATTTTTCCTGAAATCGATATCGATAAAGTGAACAAAATATTAGGAATGGACATCACTTTTGTTACTTCCGCAGAAAACGACGAAGAGGCAAAAGCATTGTTGGATGCGTTCGGTTTTCCATTCACAAAAAAGTAAAAGAAATGGCAAAAGAATCAATGAAAGCGCGCGAGCGTAAAAGAGAAAGAATGGCGGCACGATACGCTAAAAAAAGAGAAGAACTCACTAAAATTTTGAAATCTACTGATAACTCTGAAGAAGTTCAAAATGCAAAGTGGGATGCGATGATGGCCATTCAAAAAGTTCCGGCGAATTCTTCAAAAGTTCGTAAGCACAATCGTTGCGGATTGACTGGACGCCCAAGAGGATATATGCGTCAATTTGGTTTGTCGCGGGTTACCTTCCGCGAAATGGCGTTAGCTGGAAAAATACCCGGTGTAAAGAAAGCAAGCTGGTAATAGTAATTGGTATAAGACTTAAGAAATGAATACAGATCCAATAGCAGATTATTTAACCCGAATCAGAAACGCAAGTGCGGCAGGGTTGAAAATGGTTGAAATACCAGGTTCAAATGTGAAACGTGCAATGACACAAATATTATTTGATCAGGGTTTTATAACCAACTTCAAGTTTGAAGATAACAATAAACAAGGGCTGATAAAGATTGCACTAAAGTACAATCCATCCACTAAAGTTCCCGCAATCACCAAAATTCAACGTGCTTCTCGTCCAGGATTGAGGAAATATAGCGGAGCAACTGAAATGCCGCGTGTACTGAACGGTTTGGGAATTGCCATCGTATCAACTTCCAAAGGTGTTGTTACCGATAAAGAAGCGCGCAAACAAAATATTGGTGGTGAAGTTCTTTGTTACGTGTATTAATTGAAAAAATTGTAAAGAAATGTCTAGGATAGGTAAATCCCCAGTCAATATTCCCAACGGTGTGAGTGTTCATTTTGAAGGAAACACGGTCACGGTGAAAGGTTCTAAAGGTGAGCTCACTCAAGTAATTGATACTTGTGTTGAGTTACACATAGATAACAACGTTATTACTTTTACCCGTGAAAGCGATGCCCCCGCACACAGAGCAAAACACGGCCTCTACCGTTCTTTAATTCAGAACATGATTGTAGGTGTTTCTGAGGGATTCAAAAAAGAACTTGAAATTGTAGGTGTTGGTTACAGAGCGAATGCAAATGGTCAACAGTTAGAATTAGCACTCGGCTTCAGTCATGCGGTGGTGATCGAACTACCCACCGAGGTCAAAGTAAGTGCGGACACACAAAAGGGTAAAGCCCCAGTGGTTACCTTGCAATCCCATGACAAGCAATTGTTAGGTCAAGTAGCCGCAAAAATACGTTCCCTGAGGAAACCAGAACCATACAAAGGAAAAGGTATTCGCTTTGTGGGAGAAGAAATCAGAAGAAAGGCAGGAAAATCAGCCAGTAAGAAATAACAAATAAAGCTATGGCATTTAGTAAGTTAAAAAGAAGAGCAAAAATTAAAAGAAGAATTCGGAAAAAGATTTCTGGAACAGCTTCTCTCCCTCGTTTGACCGTTTTTAGAAGTAATAAGCAAATTTACGCTCAGCTCATTGACGATGTAAATGGAGTTACTCTTGCAGCCGCTTCTTCCTTCAAAAACAAGTCTGTTATTGATAAAAGTAAATCGGAGCAAGCTGCAGTCGTAGGGAAGGAAGTTGCTGAAAAAGCAGTGAAGGCAGGAATCGAAAAAGTTGTTTTCGATAGAAACGGATACTTGTATCATGGACGCGTAAAATCATTGGCCGACTCCGCAAGAGAAGGAGGTCTTAAATTCTAAAAAATGGCACAGATACTAAATAGAGTAAAGGCAGCAGACATCGAACTTAAAGATAAGTTGGTAGCTGTAAATAGGGTAACCAAAGTAACGAAAGGAGGTCGTACATTTAGTTTCTCTGCAATTGTTGTTGTGGGTGACGAGAATGGAATAGTTGGACACGGATTGGGAAAAGCCAAAGAAGTGACCGAGGCAATCACCAAAGGTATTGACGATGCGAAAAAGAATTTGATCCGTGTTCCTATTTTAAAAGGAACGGTACCTCATCCACAAAAAGGAAAGTTTGGAGGAGCACAGGTGTTATTAAAACCTGCTACCAATGGTACAGGGGTAATCGCAGGAGGTGCGATGCGCGCAGTATTGGAAAGTGTAGGTATTCATAATGTCTTGGCTAAATCTCAAGGGTCTTCGAATCCACACAACGTGGTAAAGGCAACTATTGATGCGCTTTCTCAAATGAGAGATGCCGTGGCTGTTGCGAAACAAAGAGGAATTTCCATCGACAAAGTGTTTAACGGTTGATAATAAATACGGATATGGCGACAATTAAAATTAAACAAGTTCGTAGTGCAATCAAAAGACCGGCGGTGCAGAAAGCAACGATACAGGCTCTAGGATTTAAAAAGTTAAATCAGGTTGTGGAACACGAAGCAACACCACAAATAATGGGAATGGTAAAAAAAGTAAGCCATTTGTTGGAAGTAATTGAATAAAAACAGCGCAAAACGATGAATTTAAATACCTTATCTCCTGCTAAAGGAGCAGTCAAAAAGGAAAAAAGAATTGCACGAGGACAAGGTTCTGGCCATGGTGGAACATCCACCCGTGGACACAAGGGTGCAAAATCACGTTCGGGGTACAAACGAAAGATTGGTTTCGAAGGTGGACAAATGCCTTTGCAACGTCGTGTCCCTAAATTTGGTTTTAAAAATATCAATCGCGTAGAATACAAAGCGGTTAATTTGGATATGCTGCAATCTATTGTGGATCGTAAGAATATAACCGAAATTACCGACGATGTACTTCGAGAAAATGGTTTGGTGTCCTCTAGAGACCGCATCAAAATTCTTGGACGTGGCGAGTTGAAAGCTAAAATTAATGTGTCTGCTCACAAGTTTTCCTCTTCAGCGAAGGCAATGATTGAAAATCAGGGTGGAAATTGTACAGAAATCTGATTATCTTTGCCAACTTTTAAAAAATGAAGAAGTTCATACAGAATATCAAAAACATCTGGAAAGTTGAAGAACTTAGAAAGAGAATCCTGTTAACACTTGGTTTAATCCTTGTGTATCGGGTAGGATCTTACGTGTTCTTGCCAGGCATTGATTACAATAAAATGATGGAGAGTGCTAGGTCAACCGCAGACGACAGCGCACTCGAAACATTGCTTTCTTTGTTTTCCGGAGGTGGCTTTACGAATGCATCCGTAATGGCCTTGGGAATTATGCCCTACATAAGTGCATCCATTATAATGCAGTTGCTTGGAATGGCTGTTCCAGCCGTCCAGAAAATGCAGAATGAAGGAGAATCGGGAAGAAAACAGATCAATAATTATACGCGCATATTAACTGTAATTATTTGTGCACTTCAGGCTCCAAGTTATTTAACACTTTACGTGGAATCTAAAGGCGCAATGCCTCAAGATCCAGGAATGCTGTGGTGGACGCAAACGGTACTGGTTCTTGTTGCAGGCACAATGTTCGCAGTATGGCTTGGTGAACGTATCACAGACAAAGGAATTGGAAATGGTATTTCATTGCTAATTACCGTTGGTATTCTTGCGCGCCTTCCAGAAGCATTTACGTACGAATTGAATATGACACAACCATTACAAATTGTGTTGGAGGTAGTGGTATTCATGTTAGTGGTTGTGGGAACCATACTGATTGTTCAAGGTGTTCGAAGAATTCCGATAAACACGGCTAAACGTGTGGTTGGTGCTCGTGCCGTGGATGATCAAGGTGCCAGAAATTACCTGCCTATTAAAGTAAATGCCAGTGGAGTTATGCCCATTATTTTTGCACAAGCAATCATGACGATTCCCGTAATGATTTTTGCTCAGGATCCGGGAGAAGGAGGTGGGAGTAGCTTCATTCAAAATACCCTTGGTGATATTTATGGGATTACATACAATGTATTGCTCGCAGTTCTGATTATTGTGTTCACCTACTTCTACACCGCAATTATGATAAATCCACGAAAAATCGCGGACGACCTTAAACGCAGTGGCGGTTTTATTCCGGGAGTGAGACCGGGTGAAGACACCGCTGAATACATTGACGTCTTAGTTTCTAGAATTACGTTTCCGGGGTCTATATTTCTGGCGATAATTGCTATTCTACCTGCTATTGCGAAAGTATCCGGTGTAAACGATTCCTTTGCTATGTTTTTTGGAGGAACGTCTATATTAATTATGGTAGGGGTCGTACTAGACACTCTGCAGCAAATTGAGTCCTATCTTTTAAATCGCCAAATGGATGGTTTGATGGAGGGATCAAGAGTGAAAGGAAGACGAATGCCAAACGAATTATCTGGATTTTAATATGGCGAAACAGGCTTCAATAGAACAAGACGGAGTAATCATCGAGGCACTTTCGAACGCAATGTTTCGTGTGGAATTAGAAAATGGACTTGTAATTACCGCCCATATATCAGGGAAAATGCGCATGTTTTACATTAAAATTCTTCCTGGAGACAGAGTTAAGGTGGAAATGTCACCATACGATTTAACCAAAGGACGAATTTCATTTCGTTATAAATAATATTCAATATTCAACTCATGAAAGTTAGAGCTTCAGTAAAAAAACGAACAGCAGACTGCAAAATCGTTAAAAGAAAAGGAAGGGTTTATGTTATTAACAAAAAGAACCCAAAATTAAAACAAAGACAAGGTTAATATTATGGCTCGTATTGCAGGAATAGACTTGCCGAAAAATAAACGAGGGGTTATCGGACTAACCTACATTTTCGGTATTGGGAAAAGTACTTCAAAAAAGATTTTGAATGACAATGGTATTGATGAAAGTATTAAAGTTCAAGATTGGAACGATGATCAACTTGCAGCAATTCGTACTTCAGTCAATGAAATCAAAACAGAAGGTCAGCTTCGATCAGAAATTCAGTTGAACATTAAGCGATT
>Ga0256340_1000092_pt1 | contig 13225 bp, 14 predicted proteins | sample AtltaT_3_FD_183807 | JGI IMG/M metagenome (GOLD analysis project Ga0256340, IMG submission 183807) | Metatranscriptome of freshwater microbial communities from Altamaha River, Georgia, United States - Atl_Colum_RepC_8h (Metagenome... | ecosystem: Environmental > Aquatic > Freshwater > River...
CGGCCATGTGTCCTGTTGTCATCCTCGGGCTCTCAAGTCTGTCATCCTCGGACTCTTAAGTGTGTCACCCTCGGACTTGATCCGAGGGTCCATGGATTCCCCGGTCAAGCCGGGGAATGACAAAAACTAAACAAGCCTCTCCCTGTCATCCCCGGCCTCCTTTTCCTGCTATCCCCGGCCCATTTTCCTGCTACCCCTGGCACCCTTTCCCTGCTACCCCTGGCACCCTTTCCCTGCTACCCCGGCACTCTTTCCCTGCTATCCCCGGCACCCTTTCCCTGTCATCCTCGGGCTCGACCCGAGGATCCACAAAATGACCGACCAAGTTCAAATCCAAGAAGACGACGAAATCAACCTGCTCGACCTCTTGCAGACGATTGTCGACAACCTTCGCCTGCTCGTGCTGGGGCCCCTGGCCGTGGGCCTGACTGCGCTTGGTATCAGCTTTGCCGTTAAACCCACCTTCACCGCCGAAGTCACCTTTTTGCCCCCGCAGCAACAGCAGGGCATGGCCGCCAGCATGCTGGCCAGTTTGGGCGCGCTGGGCGGCATTGCCGGTGCAGCTGCTGGCATCAAGAACCCGGCCGACCAATACGTCGCTTTCTTGAAAAGCACCAGCCTTGAAAACGCCCTGATCGACCGTTTCAAACTCATGGAGCGCTACGATGCCGAATTCAAACAAGACGCTCGCAAGAAGCTGGAGGGCAATGTCAAGATCACTTCTGGCAAAGACGGCATCATCACCGTTGAAGTGGACGACCACGATCCCCAGTTTGCCGCCGACCTGGCCAACGCCCATGTGGAAGAGCTGGCCAAGCTGATGGGCCGTCTGGCCGTGACCGAGGCCCAGCAGCGCCGGCAGTTCTTTGAAAAGCAGCTGGAACAAGCCAAAGACAAACTTGCCCAGGCTGAAACTGCTCTGCGTGAAACTGGCGTGTCGCTGAACACGCTCAAGTCCAACCCCCTCATGGCCGTGAGCGCGGTGTCCAGCCTGCGTGCGCAGATCACCGCACAAGAAGTCAAGCTCGGCGCCATGCGCGGCTATCTGGCCGAAACTGCTCCCGAGTTCAGGCAGGCCCTGGCAGAGCTGTCAAGCCTGCGCGCCCAACTGGCCAAACAGTCCGAGCAGGACAAACCCACCAACGGCGCGTCAGGGCAGGGCGACTACGTCAGCGCTTACCGCGAATTCAAATACCAGGAAACCCTGTTCGAGCTCTTTGCCAAACAGTTTGAAATGGCCAAGGTCGACGAAGCCCGTGAAGGCGCCACCATCCAGGTGGTGGACGTCGCCCAGCCGCCCGAACGCAAAAGCAAGCCTAAAAAAGCCCTGATCGCCTTGCTGGCCACCCTGGCCAGCGGCTTTGCACTGCTGCTTTTCGTATTCATTCGCCAGGCCCTGCGCCATGGCGCACAAGACCAGGAAACCGCCACCAAACTCCACGCCTTGCGCATAAGCTGGCGCAAAGCCCTTGGCCGATGATCCTGCCCAATCGTGTCATCCTCGCGGGCCTGACCCAAGAACCCATGGATTCCATGGTCAAGCCATGGAATGACAAAAAGAGCGTGTCACCTCATCCCCAACCCTGTCATCCTCGGGCTTGACCCGAGGATCCACAGGCAACTCAGATGCCCATCCTGCCTAGCCTCCCACCGAGCGTTTACACCGCCTTCATCGTGTCCTTTCTGGTCACGCTGCTGCTGGTCCTGACCAAGCGCTGGCATGGCCGTTACAGCATGGACGGGGTGCAGGGCATTCAAAAGCAACACAAAGTCCCCACCCCCCGCATTGGCGGCGTGGCCATCGTGCTGGGGGTGCTGGGCGGCTGGCTGGTGGCGCAGCCCGAGCGGCGGGCCATTTTGGGGCCTTTGCTGGTGGCCGGCCTGCCAGCATTTGCCTTTGGCCTGGCCGAAGACCTGACCAAAAAAGTCAGCGTCATGGCGCGCCTGCTGGCCACCATGGCCTCTGGCGTGCTGGGCTGGTGGCTCACGGGCATGTCGCTCACCTCGCTGGATGTGGCGGGCGTTGATGTGCTCATGGGCATCACGTTGGTGTCGGTGGCTTTTACCGCCTTTGCTGTAGGCGGGGTGGCCAATGCCATCAACATCATTGACGGTTTCAACGGTCTGGCCAGCGGCTTTGTGGTGCTGGCCCTGGTAGGCTTGGCGGCCATGGCCATGAGCAGCCAGGACCCCAATCTGGCCATTGCCTGCCTGGGCACTGCCGGGGCCATGCTGGGTTTCTGGCTGGTCAACTGGCCCTGGGGCAAAATCTTTTTGGGCGACGGGGGCAGCTATTTTGGTGGTTTTGCCCTGGCCTGGGGCTGCATCATGGTCGTTGAGCGCAACCCCGAAATCACCCCCTTTGCCGCCTTGTTGCTGTGCATTCACCCGGTCACAGAGGTGCTGTTCAGCATCTACCGCCGCCGCCTTCGCCAATACAACCCTGGCCAACCGGATCGCCTGCACCTGCACAGCCTGATGATGCGCCGTGTCGTGCGTCCCTTGCTCATGCGCTGTACCAACGACCGCGACCATGCCCTGCGCATGGAAAACGCCTGGACCGGTTTGCTGCTGGCCTGCATGACGCTGCCTGCTGCAGCCGTAGCCTATGCAGTGCGCAGCCAGCCGCTGTGGGCCGCGCTCATGTGTGTCGTTTTCATGCTGGCTTATGTCACGGTTTATGCCCGCCTGGTGCGCCACCACTGGTGTTCACCCCTGCAGTTCCTGTTTGTCAAACCGGCGCAGCGTCTGCAGTCCTTGGCCTGAGTTTTTTTGCCCCCAGCGTTCAATGTCTGAACAAACTGTCAACAACCCCAAATCCGAAGAAGTGGCTCTGCGTTTGATGCGTCTGCTGCAAGCTTGCCCCGAGCTGAGCCAGCGCGAACTGGCCCAGCACATGGGCATCAGCCTGGGTGGGTTGGCCTACCTGTTTCAGACCTTTGCAGCGAATTTGGCATCAGTATGGCTACGTTTTACAAATGGCGTGCCAAGTTCGGTGGCATGGACACCTCGATGATGGCCCGTAAGAAGGAGCTCGAAGAGGAGAACCGGCGCCTCAAGAAGATGTACATCGAGGAAAAGCTCAAAGCACAGATTGCCGCTGAGTACCTTGAAAAAAAGTAACGCGGCCGTCTCGCCGCCGCGAGATGGCCAAAGAAGTGGTGGCCCAGCGCGGGATCAGTATCCGTCTGGCCTGCCAGGTGTTCACGGTCAGCGAGAGCTGCTACCGGTACGAGACCAAGCTCAATGCCGAGAACGCCCGGATTGCCGATTGGCTGCTACGCCTGACGTACAACAACCGCAGCTGGGGCTTTGGCCTGTGTTACCTGTACCTGCGCAACGTCAATGGCTTCCAGTGTAACCACAAGCCACAAGCGCGTCTACAAGATCTAACGGCAGCTGGAGCTTAACCTGCGCATCAAACCCCGCAAACGGCTGGCGCGGGACAAGCCCGAGCCGCTGAGCGTGCAGCAGGCCATCAACGAAGTCTGGTCCATGGATTTCATGCACGACCAGCTCGAAGACGGCAGAAGCTTCAGGCTGTTCAACGTCATTGACGAATTCAATCGCTCATGCCCATTGAGCATTTGCAGATGCCGGTGTTTGACTTGAGGGACAAGGCGCAGCACGCCCTGGCTTTTGTAGTCTTGACCGGCTGGGCCTTGCTGCTGTGGCCGGCGCATGCATGCCGCGTGGTGCCGGGCATGCTGGCTTATGGTGCAGGCATGGAACTGGCCCAATGGGCCGTGGGCTGGCGTTTTGCCGAATGGGCCGATCTTGCGGCAGATGCCGTGGGTGTGTTGGTGGCCTGGATGGTGGTCAGCGGCTGGTGGCGTTTGCAAAGCCATAAACTTCAGGGCCCATGATTCCAGCAGCAATCGCCCCCATGACCCTTGCCATCCGTGCCTTGTACAGCAGGAAAAAAACGGTTGCGCTGACAAACCGCATTGCACACATGGCGGTGGCACGTATGAGGTAACGGGGTAAGCGTGTTGGGTGCTTGCATTGTCGTTGTGGGTCGCAGCAATTACAGCAAGGCTTCGGCATCGCTAGAGGCTTTGTTGGCGGATTTGCAGGCTGCCGGTTTCGCTGTGGTGTGGTTTGAGTCGCGCATCACGCAGATTGCCCGCTGGCGCGATGCCCGCTTCGAACGCTTGTTCGGTGGCAGGCTTCTGGCTTGGTGCCAAAGTCAGGGGGCCCTGGGTAAGCATGTGCGGCGCCTGACCAATGCCCTGATCCTGCTCATGCGCCCTGACAAGTGGACTTATCTTTCGAAAAAGCTCCATACCCCCAATGCCCTGGCAGCAAGAGAGTTGCGCCGGTTTTTGCGGCAGTGGCCAGCGCGGCATGTGCATCTTTTTGCGCATTCAGCCGGTGGCATTGTGTCTTCATTGGCAGCGGCAGAACCAGCGGTCGCGTCTGTGGTGTGTTTTGGTTATCCCTTCAAGCATCCAGACAAGGACGAAGAACCCATTCGGACCGCGCACTTGCCCGATGTGTGCAAGCCCTTTCTGATGCTTCAGGGCGATCAGGACGAGTACGGCACAGCGCGAGATGCACCGCGCTATGGCCTGTCGGCCACCACAGTTGTCCACTCAGTGGCTTCGGGCCATGACTATGACCGACTGGAACACCAGGAATACAGGCGCTGCCTGCAGTTGTTGTTGTCCTGGATGCGCAGACATTCCGAATGAAGCGCGTGGCTGGCTTGTGCCTGGATGATCAGAAACAGATCAGCCGCCGTACAAACCCTGTAAATCCGGGATCACGGTTGTCGTCCATCACCAGTCCTCTGGCTTTTCTGCCAGAGGAACAAGTGAAGTCGAAGGGTTCATCAAACTCCGGATAGTTGATGTCGGCAGATCCTACGGCTTCAGACTGGCTGCCATCACTGCATGAGAATTTGATGGCGGCCAAGGGGCTGTTGTAGTAGTGATACCCATTGTTGCCTGACAGCCCAGTGACCCAGGTCCCGGTGGGGCAGGTCAGCGGGCCAAAGGCGCCTCCACCCTGGCCGCCAATGCTGGGGCCGTCTACCGCATCCTGGGTACGAACAACGCCTTCCAGCACAGGGGCACAACGCAGGCTGATCCGGTCAAGAATCTCGCCTGATCTGCCCGAAAGACCAACCAGCACCTGCCCTTGATCACACATCAAATTTGTGTGCGGGAGCATGTCAAGTTCTGTCTGCTGAGAGGAGGTCGGATAAATGGCGGCCTGGCCTGATGCATTGCGCACCAGAACCGCAAAATGGTAACGAGTGGCATCGACCAGGTGGTCCACAGTCAAGGTCGTCAGGTTCCTGGTCCACGAGCCGATTGCCGTGCCTGACTGCAGGGCGTCTGAAACAGTTTGAATGTTGTTTGAGTTTGAATACACGACCAGGTATTCGAGGTCAGCTGCAGCTGTGTAAGCGTCTGAGCCAGCGCCCCAGCTCAGAACAATGGTCGTACCGGTGCTGCCTTCAAAGTTCAGTCCCTGCCCAACCTGCGGCGGTGGTGAGGTGCCGGGGCCGCATGCGGACAACATCACGACCGTAACAACACTCGCGAGCAGGCGAGACCAGTGATCGAGCTTGAGGGCCATCATTTCCTTTCGGTGGTGCTGACAGCCGCAAATCGATGAGAGCCACAGGCTCTAGCGCACAGCTGATATTGAACATTACTAACTTTGATTTTATTGAATTTGCCAATTCTGGCTAGGGGCTCCATGGCTGTGGCTGTCGATCATGCCGGGCATAGGCCAGAAATCCATTGCGTACACTACCCTGATGAAATCGCAAGCCATTCGCAAAGCCGTCTTTCCCATCGCGGGCCTGGGCACCCGCTTTTTGCCCGCCACCAAGGCCAGTGCCAAGGAGATGCTGCCGGTGGTGGACAAGCCGCTCATCCAGTACGCGGTCGAAGAGGCCTATGCCGCCGGCATTCGGCAGATGATCTTTGTCACGGGGCGCACCAAGCGCAGTGTGGAAGACCATTTCGACACGGCCTATGAGCTGGAGACCGAGCTGGAGATGGCTGGCAAGACCAAGCTGCTCGAGGTGGCCCGCTCGATTGCGCCCGATGACATGCTGTGCACCTATGTGCGCCAGCCGCGCGCGCTGGGTCTGGGCCATGCGGTGCTGTGCGCCAAGGAGCTGGTGGCCGGCGAGCCCTTTGCCGTGCTGCTGGCCGATGACCTGATGGTAGGCGACACGCCCATCATGGCGCAGATGGTGCAGCAGTTTGCGCACTGGCGCAGCAGCATTCTGGCGGTGCAGGACGTGCCGCGTGAGCAGACCAACCGCTACGGCATCGTCAGCGGCAGCGCGGTCGAAGACGGCGTGGTGGACGTGAGCGGCATCGTCGAAAAACCCGCCCCCGATGTCGCGCCCAGCACCCTGGCCGTGGCTGGCCGCTACATCCTCACGCCGGGCATCTTCCATGAGCTGGAGAACATTCCGCGCGGGGTGGGCGGCGAGATCCAGCTGACCGACGGCATCGCCCAGTTGCTGCGCCGCGAAAAAGTCTTTGCCTACCGCTACGAAGGCACCCGCTACGACTGCGGCAGCAAGCTCGGCTTTTTGCAGGCCACGGTGGACCTGGGCGTCAAGCACGCCGAAGTCGGCACCGAATTTGCCGACTGGCTCAAGGGCAGGGGCTGAGCAGCTTAGTTGGGAGCAGAGTCTACGGGCCTAGCCCTGGTGCCAAGGCTGCCTTCGCCTATGATTCCGTGATGAATTCCAGAATCTTCGCCCCCTTGCTGGCGCTCGCTTGCGCCGCCGTGCAGGCCCAGACCCCTGCCAGTGCCCCTTACACCCCGAGCTGGCAGGCGCGCCACCACCTGCAGCTGCTGGTGGACCATGCCGGGCTGGCCTTGCCGCTGACCCACTGGCCTTTGCCTGCTGCCGCAGTCGAGCAGGCGCTGGCCGATTTGCCTGGTGCTTTGCAGGCCAATGGGCAGTTCACTGGCTTGGACCTGGAGGGTGCGCGCCAGGCGGTGCTGCGCGAGCTCGATGCTCGTCGCATGCAAGGCGCCTTGCGCCTGCAGCTGCGCAGCAGCGCTGAGGGCCTGACTGGCTTTGACGAGAACTACACCCCTGGCAGCAGCCTGCAGGCCGTCACGGCCGAGCAGCGCGTGGCCCAAGGCCAGGCTGTGGCCGGCCTGACGCTGGCAGGGCGGCTGGGCGTGCGCGTGGAGCAGGCGCCCAATTCATTGCAGCAGGAGTTCAGCGGTTCGGGCAGCGAGGCTCGCTACCCGCTGCGCCTGGAGGGCACGGCCGCGGTGCTGGGCTGGGAGGGCTGGAACCTGCAGGCTTTTTCTCACCGCCACTGGTGGGGGCCGGGCTGGCAAAGCAGCCTGATCAACGGCAGCAACAACCCGGCCTGGAACGGTGTGGGCCTGCAGCGTGGCAGCGCCCGGGCCTCTGCCAGCCCCTGGCTGAGCTGGATGGGGCCCTGGAACTTCGACGTATTTGTGGCCCGCGCACAAGACCCGCTGGTGGTCAGCAACCAGCCCCAGGGCTTTTTGTTTTCGGGCATGCGCCTGACCATGCGCCCCCAGCCCTGGCTGGAGGTGGGCCTCAGCCGTGGCCTGCAGACTGGCGGGGCAGGGCGGCCCTCGGGTGCCAAAAACTTCGTCAAGGCCTTCTTTGGTCAGGAGGTCAATCAGAATCCGGGTGACCCCGAAGATTCGAGCGGCCAGATCGCAGGCTACGACGTGCGCGTGCGCTGCCCGCTGGCCTGGGGCCAGTGCGCGGCCTACACCCAGTGGATGGGCGAGGACGCCGCCGGCCAGCTGCCGCTGCCCTACAAGTTCATGAGCCTGTGGGGTGTGGAGCAGACCTATGGCCAGGGCCGCTACCGGGTGTTTGCCGAATACGCCAACACCAACGCCTACAGCCTGCCCTGGGACAGCCAGCCGCAGTTCGCGGGTTACATCAATGGCGTTTACAGCCAGGGCTACACCCAGGGCGCGCGCTGGGTGGGCAGTGCACAGGGCGGCGGCAGCCAGGTCACCACCCTGGGCTGGATGGACGCGCCAAACCAGCGCATGGTCAAACTGCATGTGGGCAAGGTGGGGGTCAGCGTCGGCGCCTACGACCCGAGGGTGGATGCACCGCACGGCCGGCTGCGCGGCCTGAGCGCCACCCAGAGCCTGAAATGGCAGGGCATCACCTGGGTGCCCGAGCTGTCGTGGATGCAGCTCGACCAGGGGCGCGATCAGCGCGCCAGCAAGCTCGACAGCGTGCGCGTGGGGGTGACAGTGCTGATGCCGCTGTGATGCTGAGGATGGTCAGGGCGAGCGGCACGCTCGTCCTGCGGTGCGGTTTGAAGTCAACACCCGTCATCCCACGGGAACGGGCACACCAGCATGTGGATGACGCTGCGGGCCATGCAAATCAGTAAAATAATCAAAACTGTAATAACCGGTTAACGGCAGGCCAAGCACTGCCCGCAACTGATGCGTCGCGGGGGAAAGCATGGCGTGCATTCGAGTAAGCTGGCTGGTCACGGCCTTCATGGCGGCTGGCCTGGCGCAGGCGCAGGCGCTCGACGAACAGGCCCGCAACTGGTTGCGACAAGGCCAGGCCGCGCAGGCCGAGCAGGCTTACACCACCCTCATCGAACGCTTTCCCCAGGACCCTGACCACTGGCTGGGCAGGGGGCTGGCGCGTTCGCGCCTGAAGCTTTGGGACGGGGCCATGTCCGACCTGGAGCAGGCGGTGGCGCTGGCGCCGGGCTATGCCGATGCCTGGGCGGCGCTGGCGGATGTGTACCGATGGAACGACCGGGCCGCCGCTGCCGCCGATGCCTACGCCCGCCTGGCGCTGCTGCGGCCTGCCGATGCGCAGGTGGCCGCGTCGGCCAGTGCGGCACCTGCCGTGCCGACCTCGGTGCCCGAAGCCAGCGCGCGGGGCTACAAGTGGGCTCTGTCGGGTGGTCTGTACCGCACGCGTGCGGGCAGCTTCAGCGCCAACGAAAACAGCCTGACGCTGCGCCATTACACCGAACTGGGCTCGATCGCGATCGAACGGCTGGGCCAGGAGCGTTTTGGCTACAGCGACCAGGCCTGGGCGGTGGACGCTTACCCGCGCCTGTGGCAAGGCGCCTATGCCAACCTGCGCTACCAGCGCACCACATCGCCCGATCTGTACCCGTCGCGCGCGTGGCGTGCCGAGCTCTACCAGAACGTAGGAGGCGGCTGGGAGCTGGCGGCCAGCCGGGACTTTCTGGGTTTTGGTTCGGGTGTGCGCATTGACGGCGTCTCTGCCGGCAAATACTGGGGCAACTTCTTTGCCCGCTGGCGCCACCAGCAGGTGCGCTCCGACAGTTCTTCGGGCCGGGGTGACCGTTTCTTTGTGCGCTACTACTACGAGGGCGATGCCGACCACTATGTGGAGGCCAATGTCTCGCGCGGGCGCAGCGACGATTTCAGCACTGGCCTGATCTTGCCTTCGCGTTCGGATTCACGCGGGCTGGTGTGGTACCACTTTGTCAGCCGCGACTGGGGCTTCAAGCTGGGCGCCAGCCGCTCCAGTGACAGCGCAGGTGCGCGTGCGCATGACGCGGGTGTGAGCCTGGTGCGCCGCTGGTGATGGCCATGGCTCGGTGGCTGACTGCGCTGGGCGCCTTGCTGCGGCCCTGGGCCGTGCTGGTGCCGGCCGTGCTGGGCCTGGGGTGGGTGCAGGGCCTGCTGGTGCAGGCGCCCGGCAGTGTGCTGGGCCAGCGGCTGGTGGCCGATGCGCTCATGCTGTTGCGGGCGCTGCCCTTGTGGTGCCTGTTGCTGTGGCCGGCGCTGGCCTTGCCGGCGCGCGGGCAGGCCGTGGTCATGGCGCTGGCGGGCAGCCTGTTCATGCTGGTGCTGACGGCGCTGGACCTTTATTTTTCGGTAGCGGGTGTGCCGCTGGGCGCCGATGTGCTGGCGTATTCCTGGCAGGAAATGCGCACCACCGTGGCCGGCACGCAGCTGAGCCTGCCGCCTTTGCTGTGGGCTGCGCTGCTGGTTGCGCTGGTCGCCTTGTGGGGCCGGATGCTGTGGGGTCACTACGCACCGGTGCGGCCCGGGTCAGCGCGTGCCAGCATGGCCGTGCTGGGCCTGTGCATGGTGGGCAGCGCGGCCTTGCCCCTGCGCTGGCCCTTGCCCGATGCGCAGGCTGTGCCGCAGCTGGCCACCAACAAGCTGGTGTTTCTGCTCTCCGATGTGCTGGCACTGGGCGCCAGTGCGGCGCCTGCGGTGGCCGACAAGCCTTTCCCCTTCGAGCATGCCGAGACCACCCCGGACACGCTGGGGCCGCTGCTGGCCCTGGACCCGCAAAAGCCCCCGCACCTGCTGGTCGTGGTGGTGGAGGGGCTGGGCCGGAGCTTTTCCGGGCCGGGGGCGCGGCTGGGCAGCTTCACCCCGTTTCTGGATACGCTGGCGCAGCGCTCGCTGTACTGGGACAACTTTCTGGCCACCCAGGGCCGCACGTTTGCGGTGTTGCCCAGTGTGCTGGGCTCCTTGCCTTTCGGGCCATACGGCACCCAGCCCATGGATTTCGACAGCCTGCCGGGCCTGCTCAAGGCCCAGGGCTACCACTTGCGTTATTTCAGTGGCACCAACCTCGAGTTTGACCATCAGGGCGATTTTCTGCAGGCCAGCGGTGTGGACGCCTTGTGGAGCGAGCGCGACTTTGCTGCGCCGGCACACAAGCTGAGCGAGTGGGGTTACCCCGATGGTGAGCTGCTGCAGGCGGTGCTGGCGCAGCCCTGGCCCGCCGCGCCCAGCCTGACCGTGGTGCAGACCATGAGCATGCACACGCCGTTTGTGGTGCCGCGCATGGACCATTGGCGCCAGCAGGTGCAGGTACGTCTGAAGGCTTTGGGCCTGAGCGCTGAACAGCGTGAGGCGGCTTTGCGCCAGCAGGACATTTACGCCAGCGTTCTCTACACCGACGATGCGCTGCGCAGTTTTTTCGAGCGCATGGCGCAGCGGCCCGAGTGGAAGAACACGGTGGTGGTCATCACCGGCGACCACCGGTTGCCCGAAATCGCGATGGACACCCGCATCGAGCGCTACCATGTGCCGCTGATTGTGCATTCGCCCATGCTGCGCGAGGCGCGGCGCATCAAGGCGCTGTCCTCGCACTTTGACATCGCGCCTTCGCTGCTGGCGATGCTTTCGCACCGTTACGGCTGGACCACGCCCCAGCGTGTGCACTGGATGGGGCAGGGGCTGGACGTGCACCCGCTCTGGCGCAACCTGCACACCGTGCCGCTCAAGCAGACGAAAAACGATTTGAGCGACCATGTCTCGGGCGAGTACTACCTGGCGCAGGACCAGCTCATGAGCCTGCAGGACGGCCTGATGACCGCGCCCGAGGAAAACCCGGCGGTGCTGCAGGCCCTGCGCAGCGAGCTGGCGGCGGTGCTGGCCGGTCTGGCGCGGGCGCAGCAGCAAGGGGCCCTGGTGGCGCCGCAGGACCGCCAGCAGCGCGCCGCGTATGCCGAGGCCGGTCGCACGCTGGAGCCTGCGCACCGCGCGCGGCAGATCGAGGGCGTGGTGGTCCGGCAGGCGCAGGGGCGCTTCGAGGCTGGAGGGCAGCTGTCTGCGCAGGCTGTTTTCAGCCAGCAGGGCGCGCAAGGCTCGCCGGTCTTCGTGCCGCTGCTGGTGCTCAGCGATGCCCAGGGCCGCGAGCTGGCCGAAGCATCGGGCCAGGCCATGCGCCTGAAGCCGGGCCAGGCCGAGACGGTGCGGCTGCAGCTGCCCGCGCGCGACTGGCCGGCAGGCACGTACTACCTCTCGCTGATCGTCTCGCATCCGGAGACCGGGCGTCCCGTTGGCAAGGGTCAATACCATGTGGCGCTGGTTCGCTGAGGGGCTCAAGGTCTGCCTGCTGGCGCTGTGCCTGGCGGGCGTCGGCGTGCAGGCGCAGTCTGCCCAGCGTGCGGTGTGGATGTGGGAGGAAGACAGCTGGGCCATGCTCAAGAGCCCGGCGCAGGCGAGCGACAAGATCGCCTTCCTCAAGCGCCAGGGCATTGGCACCCTGTACCTGTATGCCGACGCGCATGCCGACGAAAACCTGCTGCTCAACCGCCCGCAGCTGTATGCCGGCCTCATCGAGCAGCTGCACCGCGAGGGCTTGCAGGTGCATGCGCTGCTGGGTTCCTGGCCGCTGCACACCGAGCGCTACATCCTGCCCGAGAACCGCAGCAAGGCCCTGCTGATGGTGCAGCGCGTGCTGGAGTACAACCAGCAGGCAGCGCCCCAGGCGCGTTTTGATGGCATCAACCTGGACATCGAGCCCCATGTGCTCGACGACTGGTCTTCGCGCCGCGAGGAGTACCTGCGCATGTTCCTGAGCGTGAGCGAAGCCTGGATGGCGCTCAAGCGCCGCATGAACCAGACGCTGCAGATCGGACCGGCCATCGCCTTCTGGCTGGACGGCATCCGGGTGCAGCATGCGGGCCAGACCAAGCCGGCCAGCGAGCACCTGCAGGACATTTACGACCATGTGGTGCTGATGGATTACCGCGACCATGCCCACGGGCCCGACGGCATTCTGAGCCATGCGCAGGACGAGCTGGCCTATGGCCGGCGCATCGGCAAGCCGGTGTGGCTGGGCATTGAAACCTCGCCCAGCGACATCCGCAAGCTCAGCTTTGACCACCTGCGACCCAAGCAGATGGAGCACGAGCTGGGGCTGGTGCGCCAGGCACTGGCGGACGAGCCGGCTTTTGCCGGGTTCGTGATTCACCACTACGGCAGCTACCGGCGCTGGCTGGCGCGCTGAACCAGAGACAGATCGACACAGGACGGGCCCATGACGCAAATGCCACCGCACATCCGCCACATTCTGGTGGTCGAGGACGATGTCTTTATGTCCTCGCTGCTGCGTTTTTTGCTGGAGCGCCAGGGCATGCAGGTCACGGTGCTGACCGATGGCAGCGCTGCGATCGCATGCATCGATGGCGAGGCGCGCTTTGATGCGGTGCTGCTTGATCTGCGGCTGCCGCAGATCAGCGGCATGGAGGTGCTGGCGCACCTGCGGCGCCAGCCGGGCTGGGCGGACACGCCGGTGCTGGTGCTCAGTGCGCTGGACACGGGTGCCCAGGTGGCGGCCGCGCTGGACGCGGGGGCGGGCGACTACCTGACCAAACCCTTCAACCCCGAAGAACTGCTGGCCCGGCTGCGCCGGCTCATGCGGTCGGTGACTGCGGGGGTGTGAGCGTGTTGCAGCCCATGGACCTGACGATCGATCTGGCGC
>Ga0256340_1000103_pt1 | contig 12787 bp, 9 predicted proteins | sample AtltaT_3_FD_183807 | JGI IMG/M metagenome (GOLD analysis project Ga0256340, IMG submission 183807) | Metatranscriptome of freshwater microbial communities from Altamaha River, Georgia, United States - Atl_Colum_RepC_8h (Metagenome... | ecosystem: Environmental > Aquatic > Freshwater > River...
CATTTTACTTTTCCTTGGTGGTGGATATATGTTGTTCCAGGGTGCGCAAGGATTGGGACGTTCACAGAATTATCAACCAGAGCAACCAATATATTATTCCCACAAAGTACATGCGGGCATCAATCAAATCAATTGTTTGTATTGCCACGGTGGTGCACAAGAAAGCAAACATGCCAACATCCCATCTGTGAATGTTTGTATGAACTGCCACATGGGTATCAACGAATATGCAAAAGGTCCCAAGATATATCGTGAAGATGGAACCGAGGTTGATGGAACTGCAGAAATTCAAAAACTATACAAGTTTGCAGGATGGAATCCATCCACCAAACAATACACTGGTGAAGGAAAGCCGATTGAATGGATTCGTATCCACAACCTTCCTGACCACGTTTATTTCAATCACGCACAACACGTGAATGCAGGGAAGCAACAATGCCAAACATGTCATGGTGAGATTCAGAAAATGGACGAAGTATACCAGTTTTCTGATTTGAGTATGGGATGGTGCATTAATTGTCACAGGGAAACAAAAGTTCAGTTCACCGATAATAAATTCTACAGCATTTACGAGAAGTTCCACGAGGATTTGAAGAACAAGAAAATGGACAGTGTTACTGTAGAAAAAATTGGTGGAACAGAATGTCAGAAGTGTCACTACTAATATAAAAAGCAAATCATCTCATCCCAACCATAGTTATGAAGCAAAAAAAATACTGGCAGAGTTTTGGTGAATTGAAGAGCACTGAAAATTACCAGGAAAGGGTACAAGACGAATTCAATGAATTATTGGATGCAACATCTCCGCGCAGGGATTTCTTGAAATATCTCGGATTCAGCACTGCTGCTGCTGCAGCGGCTGCAAGCTGTGAGATGCCGGTGAAGAAGAGCATTCCTTATTTAAATAAGCCCGATACGATCATTCCAGGTATTGCAAATTATTATGCCACTACCTATACATTGGATGGAGATGCAATTCCGGTTGTAGCAAAAGTGCGTGATGGCAGACCCATTAAAATTGAGGGCAATGATTTGTCTTCAATCACCAATGGTGGTACTTCTGCACGTGTTCAAGCCTCCGTACTTGGATTGTACGATACTGCACGTTTGCGTTTCCCTCTTGCCAATGGCAAAGAGGTGAGCACATTCGATGCATTTGATAAAATGGTAGCAGAAGGGTTGAGTGGATTGGCAGGTAAGCCAGTGGTATTGTTGACAGAAACCATTACTTCTTCCTCTACAAAAAGTATTGTTGCTTCTTTCTTAGCAAAATATCCTGGTGCACGTCACGTGCAATACGATGCACTCTCTGCAAGTGGTTTGTTAAATGCTAACCAGGCATCTTTTGGCAAGAGAGCCATTCCTTCTTATCAATTTGACAAAGCAAAAACAATTGTTGGATTGGAAGCAGATTTTCTAGGCACTTGGTTGAGCCCGATTGAATATGCTCGTCAATATGCTGCAGGAAGAAAGATCAATCAGAAGAATCCTGAAATGAGCAAGCATATTCAATTCGAGAGTATGTTGAGTCTCACCGGTGCAAATGCCGACGATCGTTTTGTTCATCGTCCTTCTGAAGCAGCTGCAGTTGCATTGAATTTATATGCTGCTATTGGTGGCTCAGCTACTGCACCTGTATTGAGCGATGATCGTTTGAAGAAAGGAATCAAAATGGCTGCTGATGCTTTGAAAGCTGCAGGCGGTTCATCATTGGTAGTGAGCGGAAGCAACGATACAACAGTTCAACTAATAGTAAATGCAATCAACCAATTGTTAGGTGCTTACGGTAATACTATCAATTGGGGAACTACATTGAATACACGTCAGGGTGATGATGCTGCTATGGTGCAGTTGGTAAAAGAGATGAACGATGGTTCTATCGGTGCATTGTTCATTCATGGTGTAAACCCTGCGTACGATTATTTTGATGCAAAGAAATTTGAAAGTGGGTTGGCGAAAGTAGCTGTATCTGTTTCGTTCAACGATAGAGAAGATGAAACAAGTGTGTTGTGTAAATTCCAGCTTCCAGATCATCACTTCCTCGAAAGCTGGGGCGATGCTGAAATGAAATCTGGGTATTTGAGTTTTATCCAACCAACCATTTCACCATTGTTTAAAACAAGAGCCTTCCAAACTTCTTTATTGAAGTGGAGCGGCAACGACACTTCTTACGGAGATTATTTCAAGCAATACTGGATCACCAAATTTGGTTCCCAGGATGCTTGGGATAAAGCGTTGCGCGATGGTGTGGTTGAAACACCTGCTGCTGCAAGTGCGGGCTCATACAGCGGTGCTGCTTTTGCAAATGCTGCTTCTACTGTTACAGCTGGTAAGAATACAGGAAAAGAAATTGTACTCTATTCGAAAGTTGCATTGGGTGCCGGTAAAGAAGCAAACAATCCTTGGTTACAGGAAATGCCTGATCCAATTACAAAGGCAACATGGGATAACTATGCTGTGATTTCATTTGCAACTGCAAAAGAATTGGGTATTGTAGTAGACGATAATTACGAAGTAGAAATAAAGAAGCCGGTTGTAAAAATTACAATGGGGCAAAAAGAAATAATGCTTCCTGTATTGGTGGTACCTGGCATGCACAAAGATGTAATTGCCATTGCCCTTGGATACGGAAGATCTGAAAAAGCTGGTAAAGCAGCTGCCAATGTAGGAAAGAACGTTTTCCCATTCGTTGGTTTCAATAATACATTTACGTATTCGGTTGCGAATGCATCCATCGAAAAAACAACCGATACTTTCAAGTTGGCATACACGCAATCACATAACCAATACGAAGGTCGTGATGAAGTGATCCGTGAATTTGCCTTGCATGAATTCAAGAAAAATCCAACTGTCCTCAAAGACAAGCGCAATGAGTTGGTGGAAACATTTGCAAAGGAAACAGGCGACTTTAGATCCGAGGGTACATTGTATCCAACTCATCCTTATCCAGGTGCAAAATGGGGGATGAGCATCGACCTCAATTCTTGTATTGGTTGCGGAGCATGTACTGTTGCGTGTACTTCAGAAAACAACGTTGCAGTTGTTGGTAAATCCGAAGTATTGCGTTCTCATGAAATGCATTGGTTAAGAATCGATCGTTATTATGCAACATACAGAGACGAATCTGGCAACGATAATTTGGATGATCTGAACGTGGTGTTCATGCCGATGCTTTGTCAGCATTGCGACAATGCGCCGTGTGAAAACGTTTGTCCGGTGAATGCTACCAACCATAGCAGTGAAGGGTTGAACCAAATGACGTACAACCGTTGTATTGGTACTCGTTATTGTGCCAACAACTGTCCTTATAAAGTACGTCGCTTTAACTGGGCTGATTATTATGGAGCAGACAGCTTCCCAGATAACCAGCGTGGTGTATTGGATGATTCAGTAATGATGATGAACGAGGACCTTACCAGAATGGTATTGAACCCGGATGTTACTGTAAGATCTCGCGGTGTGATTGAAAAATGTTCTTTCTGTGTACAGCGTTTACAGGAAGGAAAGCTTAAAGCGAAAAAAGAAAACAGACCTCTTGAAACAGGTGCAGATGGAAAGTGGGATATCAAGACTGCTTGCCAGCAGGCTTGTCCAACCAATGCCATTGTATTCGGTAACGTAAATGATAAGAAGAGTCCTGTTAGTAAGATCCGTGACGAAGAGCAGACGAACAGAGTATTTTATTCTTTGGAACAAATTCACGTGTTGCCAAGTGTGAGCTATTTAGCAAAGATCAGAAACACAGACCGTGTGGTAGGTGTAGTGGAAGAAGAAGAGCACGAAGCAACTGCAGAACACAAGGAAGAGAAAAAAGAAGCAGCGGCACATTAAAAAATTAGAGAGTATTATCTCATAAACGACCAAGCATGAGTCAAACAAAGTACGAATCACAATTAAGAGAACCATTGGTGAATGGCAACAAAACCTATGGTCAAGTTACGAACGACATTGTGCACACTATTGAAGTAAAGCCAACACGTTTGTGGTACATAGGCTTTTATGTTTCAGTAGTATTTTTGTTGTTCGGTGTTTACTCCGTTTATCGTGAGGTTACCTATGGTATCGGACAGTGGAACGTGAACAGAACCATCGGATGGGGTTGGGATATCACCAACTTCGTATGGTGGGTTGGTATTGGTCACGCTGGTACCTTGATTTCTGCGATCTTATTATTGTTCCGTCAGGGTTGGAGAACAGGTGTAAACAGAGCGGCAGAGGCAATGACAATTTTCGCGGTAATGTGTGCCGGTCAGTTTCCTATCTTACACATGGGTAGAGTATGGATGGCGTTTTTCACTTTGCCTTATCCGAATACACGCGGACCATTGTGGCCGAATTTTAATTCTCCTTTGTTGTGGGACGTATTTGCGATCTCCACTTATTTTACTGTTTCTCTTTTGTTCTGGTACTCAGGTTTGTTGCCTGATTTGGCCACTGTAAGAGATCGTGCAAAAACAAAATTGCGTAAACATTTATATGGTCTCGCTTCTTTTGGATGGAGCGGTAGTACCAAACATTGGCAGCGTCACGAAAGTTTATCGCTTGTATTAGCAGGACTTTCTACTCCGCTGGTATTGTCGGTTCACACGATAGTATCGTTCGACTTCGCAACCTCTGTAGTACCCGGATGGCATACCACCATCTTCCCGCCTTATTTCGTGGCTGGTGCGATCTTCTCTGGATTTGCGATGGTACAGACATTGATGTTGATTACAAGAAAGGTAATGAACCTTCAAGATTATATTACGTTGGGACACATCGAAGCGATGAACAAAGTAATTGTGTTGACGGGTTCTATCGTGGGTTGTGCGTATTTGACTGAATTGTTTATGGCTTGGTACAGCATGGTTCCATTCGAACAAGATATTTTCTTTAAATACAGAATTGCTGGTCCGTATGGATGGAGCTACTGGTTGATGATGACGTGTAACGTAATCTCTCCACAGCTCTTCTGGTTCAGAAAGTTGAGAAGAAATGTAACCTTCACTTTCATTATGAGTATCATTGTAAATATTGGTATGTGGTTTGAGCGTTTTGTGATCATCGTATCTTCTTTGTACCGCGATTACCTTCCTTCTTCCTGGTCTATTTATTACAGACCTTCTATTTGGGAAGTTGGTTTCTATCTCGGAACATTCGGATTGTTCTTCACTTGTTATTTCCTTTTCTCTAAATATTTCCCTGTAATTGCCATTGCTGAAATCAAGCATGTGTTGAAAACAACAGGTGAAAGCTTTAAAGATGAAATGAGTGCATTGGAGAAAAAAGAAGCAGACAGTTTCTACGAAGAAATGCACCACGATCATCACGAAGAGGGAAGCGTTAAAGTGGCACATCACTGATCAATAAAAAAGTAAAAAGTATACAATGGCGTTGAAAAAATTTGTAGTAGGATGTTTTGAGGATGAAAAAGTTCTCTTTCCTGCTGTTGCCAAAGTAAGAAAGGCTGGATATAAGTTTCATGACATCTACACTCCATTTCCAGTGCATGGATTGGACAAGGCGATGGGATTGAGAGAAACCAGTTTACATACTGCAGGTTTCTTGTACGGATTGATAGGAACAACTACTGCTGTAACATTCATGACCTGGGTGTTTACAAAAGATTGGCCAGTGAATATTGGCGGTAAGCCAAATTTTGCATTGCCGGCCTGGATCCCTATTACATTTGAAATGACTGTGCTTTGTGCAGCCGTAGGTATGGTACTTACTTTTTGCTATATCTGTCAGTTGGCACCGTTTGTAAAAAGACATCATTTCCACCCGCGTGCTACAGACGATTTGTTTGTGATGGTAATTGAGTGCGGCGATAAAACTAACGAAAAAGAACTTAGCTCTTTTCTTTCCAGTGTTGGAGCAACCGAAGTAAACACTCAAGTTGCAGAAGAAGGATGGTGGATTGGTAGATATGATAAAGAGCAAGACTTGTACAAGGAAACAACAATTGCATAATAAAGAAGAGGAAGAAAAGAGGACGAGATCATAAAAAGACAAAGCGATGAAAAGATCAACAGGTGTTTTATTTGGGATGGCAGCAATTCTAATGTTGGCAGTAAGTTGCAGCGATGTAAAAAGAACGCCCGGTAAGGTGTACATGCCCGATATGGCCTACAGCCGTGCATACGAAACCTATTCAACCAATCCAGTATTTGCGGATGGAAGAACGAGCCAGGCTCCTGTAACTGGAACAGTGAAACGTGGAGATGAATTTCCAGTGCACATCGAAAAAGATGCCATCGGAGATACTACTCATTATTTCGCTTCTCGTCAGCTCCCTAATCCAATTGCTTCATTGACTGATGCCGAATTGAAAGAAACAGAAAGATTGTATTTGATCAATTGTGGAATTTGCCACGGACCAAAATTGGATGGCAATGGTCCTTTGTGGAACAACGGAGATGGCCCATACCCTTCAAAGCCTGCAACCTTGGTAGGTGACTCAAAATACGAATCCATGCCCGAGGGACAGATGTTTTATTCCCTAACCTATGGGAAGAACTTGATGGGTAGTTATGCTTCACAATTGTCTGCGAAGCAACGCTGGCAAGTGATTCATTATATTAAAGTAAAACAAGGAAAGATAAAAGTTGCTGCAGCTGCTATGGATAGCACTGCGGTTGCTGTAAAATAAACTACAACGTATTAAATAATCAGGGATGATCAAGCAACAATTTGAGATTTCAGCGGGGTACAAAAAGTGGACCAACATATTATTAGCAGTTGGTGGATTGGCTTTGGTGTTAGGGATTGTTTTCCTCGGCATGAGTAAGGACGAATTGGCACAAACACGTTTTTGGTCTGTATTGTTACAGAACAGCACGTTCTTTTTGTTGGTCGTTAACGCCAGTATGTTTTTCGTATGTATTACGACGCTTGCAATGGGCGGTTGGCAGATGGCATTTCGCAGAGTACCCGAAGCGATCTCCACTGTAGTTCCTGTATTTTCTATTCTCGCGTTGTTGGTTTTTGTAGGCATCATCTTTGGTCATAAGCACAGCATTTACCATTGGTTGGATACGGAACATGTAAAGCATGATCCAATTTTAAAAGGAAAGACTCCATTTTTAAATCCAACTTTCTTCATGGTATGGACAATCATCACGTTGGCTTTGTGGTCTTTCGTGGGAGCTAAAATGAGAAAACTCTCTTCTCAGGCAGACGAGAGCATGGATCAGGAAACATCGAAAAAATTCATTTGGAACAATACAGTATGGGCAGCAGTCTTTATCGTATTTTTTGCATTGACAGTTGCTTCTACTATTCCTTGGTTGTGGTTGATGAGTATTGATGCACACTGGTATTCAACTATGTATAGCTGGTATACATTCGCAAGTACCTTTGTTGCAGGAATGTCGTTGGTTGCAATTTTTGTAGTGTATTTAAAGAACCACGATTATTTGGAGTATGTATCCGAAGAACACTTACACGATCTCGGAAAATTCATGTTTGCTTTCTCTGTTTTCTGGACTTACTTATGGTATTCTCAGTTTATGTTGATTTGGTACGCGAATATTCCGGAAGAAACCATCTATTTCAAACCACGCTTGCAAGGCGCCTACAGAGGTATCTTCTTCTTGAACCTTATCATCAATTTCGTTCTACCATTCTTGTTGTTGATGAGAAGAGGTTCCAAGAGAAATTATACAACCATGACTTTCTTGGGCGTTTTGATCATCTTGGGTCACTGGATTGATTTCTATCAAATGGTGATGCCTGGAACCATGCACGAACATTATTCGCTTGGTTGGTTTGAGTTTGGTATACTCCTATTATATGCTGGATTGATTATGCATTTTGTTGGACGTGGTTTGACAAAGAAACCATTGTTGGCAGCGCATCATCCTTTCGTAAAAGAAAGTTTAATTCATCATACATAACAATAAATTCAATTCATTAACAAAATATACGTACGAACATGTCGGGTTATTTCATCTTAGCAATATTGACGCTCGCCTTTGTGGTTACATTTCAGATCGCAAAAGCCAGTGAATATGTTTCTGTATTGAAAGGGGAAGAGAAATCATTTAAGCAAAACAACCGCATCAATGCCTTCTTGTTCATTGCATTTTTAGTGTTGGGGTTGGCGGCTGCATGGTGGTGCAACGAAGTATTCTACAAAAAAACGTTGATGGCACAACCAGCTGCATCTGATCATGGCGAGAAGGTGGATTTCATGTTGATGATCACCTTCGCTGTAACAGGCATCGTGTTCTTTATCACCCAGATTTTGTTGTTTTGGTTTGCATTTAAATACCAGTACACAGAAAAGCGCAAAGCATTCTACTTTCCTCACAACAACAAATTAGAATTGATCTGGACAGTTGTGCCGGCTATCTTCTTGACCGTGTTGGTAGGATTGGGAATGTTTTATTGGTTTAAGATGACGGGAGATGCTCCCAAAGAATCTCAATTGGTAGAAATTACTGGAAAGCAGTTCAACTGGTTGGTGAGGTATCCAGGTAAGGACAATGTTTTTGGAAGAAAGAATTATAGACTTACAGATGCATCCAATGGCAATGCCTTGGGTGTTGATTGGGAAGACGGAGCAAGTCATGACGATGTTGAAGCAACGGAAGTGCATCTTGTTGTTAACAAGCCAGTAAAATTGGTGATCGGTGCACAGGATGTGATTCATGACGTGGGGTTGGTTCATTTCCGCATGAAGATGGATGCCGTTCCTGGCATACCTACCACCATGTGGTTTACTCCAAAATACACTACCGCACAGATGAAAGAAATCACTGGTAACAAGGATTTCGTATATGAAATCTCTTGTGATCAGATGTGTGGAAGCGGACACTATTCAATGCGCGGAGTTATTGTTGTGGAAACACAAGAAGAATTCGATGCATGGATGGCTGCCAAAAAACCACAATATGTTACTGTAAAAGAAGCTGCTGCACCCGCACCTGTTGCTGACAGCAGCGCAACATCAAAGCCATTAGCACAATTGAAATAAAGAGGAAAAGAAAAAAACATTACTATGAGTAGCGAAACAATTACACACGGACAAGTAGCACAGGCAACTACACATGCTCATGATGAACATGGTCACGATCATCATCACGAAGAGACGTTTCTTACTAAGTACATTTTCAGTACCGATCATAAGATGATTGGAAAGCAATTTCTTATCACCGGAATGATTTGGGCTATCATCGGCGGATTGTTCTCGGTATTATTCCGTTTGCAACTAGGATATCCTGATATGTCTTTCCCTATTTTGGAAGACCTTTTTGGTAAGTGGGCAGCAGGTGGAAGAATTTCAAATGAATTCTATTATGCGTTGGTAACAATGCACGGAACCATTCTTGTATTCTTTGTATTAACAGCAGGTTTGAGTGGAACCTTTGCCAATATTCTTATTCCTCTTCAAATTGGTGCACGCGACATGGCATCAGGTTTCTTGAACATGCTCAGCTATTGGTTTTTCTTCTTGGCCAGCGTAGTAATGTTTGCGTCTCTCTTCATTCAAACAGGACCTGCAGCAGGTGGTTGGACAATTTATCCTCCACTCAGTGCATTAGGACAAGCTAGTGAGGGCTCTAAGTTGGGTATGGATTTCTGGTTGATCTCTATGGCCTTGTTCATTGTATCTTCTTTGTTGGGAGGCTTAAATTATATATCCACTATTTTGAACTTGCGTACAAAGGGTATGAGCATGACGAGAATGCCGCTTACCATGTGGGCGATTTTCTTTACGGCAGTATTGGGAGTTCTTTCTTTCCCTGTATTGTTGTCGGGAGCTGTCTTGTTGTTGTTCGACCGCAATTTGGGCACCAGTTTCTATCTTTCTGAAATTGTAGTAAAAGGTGAAATACTTCCAAACGAGGGGGGATCTGCAATTTTATTCCAACACTTGTTCTGGTTCTTGGGTCACCCTGAAGTATATATCATTTTGTTGCCAGCCATGGGTATGGTTTCTGAAATTCTTTCAGTGAATTCCAGAAAACCAATCTTTGGTTACTTGGCGATGGTCGGTTCGTTGTTTGCAATTTGTATTCTAGCATTCTTGGTATGGGCTCACCATATGTTTGTAACAGGTTTGAATCCATTCTTAGGTGCATTCTTTGTATTGTTGACCTTGTTGATTGCAGTTCCATCTGCCATCAAAGTATTCAACTGGTTGACAACTCTTTGGAGAGGTAATATTCGTTTCACTCCAGGCATGTTGTTTGCAATCGGATTTGTAAGCTTGTTCATCTCTGGTGGTTTGACCGGTATTTTCTTGGGTAACTCTACATTGGATATTCACTTGCACGATACCTATTTCGTAGTAGCACACTTCCATATTGTAATGGGGGTTGCATCTTTCTTTGGAATGTTTGCTGGTGTATATCATTGGTTCCCTAAAATGTACGGCAGGTACTTAAATAACACAATGGCGTATATCCATTTCTGGGTAACATTTGCAGGATCTTACTTGATCTTCTGGCCAATGCACTATCAAGGATTAGCAGGTATGCCTCGTCGTTATACTGATTTCAGCAACTGGCAGTCATTCAATCAGTTTTCTGATATGAATAGATTCATCAGTACTGTGGCGATGGTAGTATTTGCAGTTCAACTTTTATTTGTATTCAACTTCTTCTATTCCATATTCAAAGGCAGAAAAGTACAAACACAAAATCCTTGGGGTGCTAACACATTGGAGTGGACAACACCAATCAACCCTGGTCATGGAAACTGGCCTGGTGATATTCCAGAAGTGCACAGATGGGCATACGATTATGGTAAAGATGGAAGAGAATTCATTCCACAGACAGAGCCTGTAAGTGCGAATGAATCAGCTCATTGATAAATTGAATTACAATCAGTCGGACAGACTGGTTAAAAAAATATTGCGATGCAAACGAATGAAGTGAAGAGCGGGGTAGCATCCATGGTAAGAGCAAAGCTGAAAGATTATCAGCAACTCATGAAATTCACATTGAGTTTCACAGTTGTATTTTCCTCGGTAGTTTCTTATCTAATGGTACCAGATATTGAGTTTGACATCCTTTCAGTTCTTTTACTTTTTGCAGGTGGCATGCTCGTAACCGGAGCTGCAAATGCCATCAACCAGATTGTTGAAAAAGATACCGATGCAAAAATGAAGCGTACTGCCAACAGGCCTGTTGCTTCAGGAAGAATGCACATCGATGAAGCTGCAACGTTTTCAGTAATAGCAGCAGTCTTTGGTATGTTCATCATTGGTCTTTGGTTCAACTGGGTGTCGGCAGGCATTGCCGGTTTCAGTCTTTTTTTATATGGGTTCGTTTATACACCATTGAAAAAAGTCCATTCTATTTCTGTGTTGATTGGCGCTATCCCTGGTGCACTACCTTGTTTGATTGGCTGGGCAGCAGGCGATCCGATGTTGGGTGAAGGTGGCTGGATACTTTTTGCGCTGCAGTTTTTTTGGCAGTTCCCACATTTTTGGGCAATTGCCTGGGTGTCGCACGAAGACTACAGCAAAGCGGGATTTAAATTATTGCCCGATGTTGGTGGCCCCACTAAATACGCGGCAGTTCAAGCAATCCTCTACTCGGTGCTGTTGATTCCGATTGGTGCATTGCCGTATATGTTTGGAATGAGTGGGATGGTGAGTATGATCATTGTTGGCGTTGCAAATCTTGCAATGTTTTGGCAATGTGTACGATTATTTAAAGAGATGGATGTAAAGGCAGCAAGGAGAGTGATGTTTGGATCGTACATCTATCTACCGGTTGTATTGCTTTCGTTATTGGCTGATAAATTGTAATGATGAACGAGCAAAGAAAAAAAATTCACCCACATAAGTTTACGTTGTGGGTAGCGATAGGAAGTATTTTGATGATGTTTGCCGGATTGACTTCCGCATACATCGTAAAGAGAAACCAGGCCAGTTGGATCATGATTGAGATACCGGTTTTATTCTGGTATTCAACTGTAACAATTCTGGCCAGTAGTGTAACAGTTCAACTGTCGCTACAAAAATTAAAGCTGAGAGAAATGGTTGCTTACCGCAGATGGTTGGCAATCACAGCAGTGTTGGGAGTTCTTTTTTTAGTGTTGCAAATAGCAGGGTTTTTAAAATTTGGTGAACTCGATATCAGACTGATTGGTGCTGGTTCGAATGCATCTTACTCATTCCTGCTCGCAATTTCCAGTTTGCATGGATTGCACGTATTGGGCGGCGTCATTGCATTGGTTGTTATTGCTTTGAGAGCAATGAGTACTTCCAATCGTAACTACAGCACAATACCTTTGGAGATTGCTGCAACGTATTGGCATTTTGTAGATATCCTTTGGATATACTTATTTATATTTTTTAATTGGATGAAATAATCCAGTTGAATTGAACCTTTAAAAAGTTAAAGCATGGCAACAGCCGGAGCACAAATGGAAACCAAATGGTGGAGTGGAGGTAAAAGTCCATTCAACGTTGAGTACGGGAAATTGATGATGTGGTACTTCCTTATGAGTGATGCCTTTACATTTGGCGCATTCTTGATTTCTTATGGAACCATTCGATTCAGCCAAAACTATTGGCCTGATCCCAACGTCGTATTCAACGCGTTCCCATTTGCAGGGCATGCCAATCTCCCTTTGGCTTTTGTGAGTTTGATGACTTTCATTTTGATCGTAAGTTCTGTAACCATGGTATTGGCCGTGCATGCAGGACACAAAAATGATAAAGCGGGTGTTATCAAATGGATGATCTGGACAATTATCGGCGGTATCGCTTTCTTGGGTTGTCAGGCATGGGAATGGACACACCTTATCACAGGCGATCATGCAGTGTTGGTAAACGGGCAAATTGAAC
>Ga0256340_1000104_pt1 | contig 12777 bp, 6 predicted proteins | sample AtltaT_3_FD_183807 | JGI IMG/M metagenome (GOLD analysis project Ga0256340, IMG submission 183807) | Metatranscriptome of freshwater microbial communities from Altamaha River, Georgia, United States - Atl_Colum_RepC_8h (Metagenome... | ecosystem: Environmental > Aquatic > Freshwater > River...
TCAAGCTGGCGCGCGGTTGGAGCCCCGTGGCGCGTCAGACAAAAATCGGGGCAACGTCGGAAGGAAAATCAAACCAAGGCAACCAACCCCAAACCAAAACAACAGCATGAGCACCGCAGTGCTTAACAACACCAACACCGAACTCAGCGACCTCATCGATTCGAAGTTCCGCGAGTTCAAGGAAGGCACGATCGTCAAAGGCACGATCATCGAAATCCGCCCCCAGGTCGTCCTCGTGGACATCGGCTACAAGTCCGAGGGCACCATCCCTTCCTCCGAGTTCGAGGATGAGGAAATCGAAGTGGGCGACGAAGTCGAAGTCCTCCTCGAAAAACTGGAGAACGACGAAGGCATGGTCGTGCTCTCCAAGGAAAAAGCCGCCCACAAGCAGAACTGGGAGAAGATCGTCCGCGTTTACGAAGACGGCGGACTGGTTCGCGGCAAGGTCAAGGCAGTCGTCAAAGGCGGCCTCACCGTCAACGTCGGCGTCGAAGCCTTCCTCCCCGGCTCCCAGGTGGACATCATCCCACCCAAGGACCTTTCCGAATACGTCGGCAACATCTACGAATTCAAGATCGTCAAGGTCAACGACGACCGCAAGAACATCGTCCTCTCCCGCCGCGAGGTCATCGAGGCCGAGCGCGCCGAACTCCGCCAGCGCTTCCTCCAGACCGTCAAGATCGGCGACCGCGTCATCGGCGCCGTCAAGAACATCACCGACTTCGGTGCCTTCGTCGACCTCCAGGGCATGGACGGCCTGCTTCACGTCACCGACATGTCGTGGGGCCGCATCAACCATCCTTCGGAAATGCTCGTCATCGGGCAGTCCGTGGAGGTGATGATCCTCGATGTGGACCGTGACAAGGAGCGCGTCTCCCTCGGCCTCAAGCAAATGTCCGACAACCCCTGGGAGGACATCGAAGCGAAGTTCCCCATCGGCACCCGCGTCAAAGGCAAGGTCACCAAGCTCCTCCCCTACGGCGCCTTCGTGGAACTCGAGCGCGGTGTCGAAGGCCTCGTGCACGTTTCCGAACTCTCCTGGGTCAAGCGCATCACCCGCCCGAGCGACGTCCTCGACCTCGATCAGGAAATCGAAGCGATCGTCCTCGGCATCTCCATCGAGGAACAGAAGATCTCCCTCGGCGTCCGCCAGCTCGATCCGAATCCCTGGGACGAAATCGAACTCCGCTACCCCATCGGTGCCACCATCAAGGGCCCCGTCCGCAACCTCACCGCTTACGGCGCCTTCGTCGAACTCGAGGAAGGCATCGACGGCATGGTCCACGTCTCCGACATGTCCTGGACCCGCAAGATCAACCACCCCTCCGAGGTTCTCAAAAAGAACGACGAGGTGGAGGCCATCGTGCTCGCCATCGACAAGGCCAACCAGCGCGTCTCGCTCGGCCTCAAGCAGCTTGAGGACGATCCATGGAGCCACATCGACGACCGTTTCAAGGTCGGCGACCTGGTCAAGGGCACCGTGGCCAAGATCGCTTCCTTCGGCGCGTTCGTGAACCTCGATGGCGACATCGACGGCCTCATCCACATCTCCCAGCTCAGCGAGGAGCACGTGGAAAAGGTCAAGGACGTCATCAAGGTCGGCGAGGAAATCGAAGCCCGCGTCATCAAGGTCGACAAGGTCGAGCGCCGCATCGGTCTCTCGATCAAGGCCGTGAGCTACTCGGAAGAGGAACTCAAGAAGGAGAGCGCCAGCTTCGAATCCCTCCGCCCGTCCTCCGAGATGGTCGGCCTCGAACAGGCCTTCAACCTCGCCGCCGCCGCGGCCGAGGAATGGAGCCCCTCCGACGAGGATTGATCCTCCCTCCCGATCCGTTTTTTCCCAAAGCCGGCCCTGTCACGGGGCCGGCTTTTTCGTTTTCCCCCTCCTCCTCCATCTCGTCTCTGCGGTAAACGATTCAGCTACGCTTCATCGGGCTCTTGCACGGCGAATCCCAGATGATGTCAGGTGACCGCTTTCACAGATGAATTTTTAAACTACCAATGCTTCACTACAAATCGATAGAAACTGCGTGCCGCCGATGCCTGAGGAGCAATCGAAGCAGGGTTTCCAGTGCCAACAATCGGGGCCAAATACGGTTCCCATTTAATCAAATCCACACTTCGCTCGCACTGGTAGTGTCGGCCAGGTTCGGTAGTGAAGATTATTGCTGGGGGTTGGAGCGTTATAGTCACGGCTGGAATAGCTGGTCGCAGTTGGGTAATGTCCATTGTGGGCCAAGTGAACCCACCTGCATCGAAGAATGCGTCCAAGTTGGAGCGCATGATGGAGGAGTACTCCGTGCCCGAAGCAGGCCGTTTGTTGAACATGACTACATAATTGATGCCATCCCCCCGTTGGCGTGCTAGAGAGTTGGTCCCGGTTTGCGAGCCGGTATGATTCCACCGCCAGCCGCCGGGTCCCGGGCGAGGACCGCCGATCGCATCACCCGCCACCTGAAACCGGTTTAGGTATCGGGCGACGACGAAGCCATGGGCGGCGATTCGCCCCTGTCCAGTGCGGGCTTCCATGTCGAATGAACCATATGGAAGTTCGACCGTGGCGTCGTCACTGTAGGCAGGATAAAAGACGTTTGCGGCGGACAAAGGATCATCGTAGAAAGGTTCACGAGCATCTTGGTCAGCAACGAAAGTGCGGGCCAGCAACCAGTCCGAGCTTGCCGACCCGTCCAGACCAATTACGTTCTGTTGAAGATAGGTGGCGTAGTCCTGCCCAGAGACCTTCTCGACAATGAGGCCTAGAAGCAAAAACCCGATGTTCGAGTAGGAATAGGTGGACCCGGGGTTATGCTGAAGAGGCTGACCCATGATGTAACGCACGGTTGCATCGCGCCCGGGCGGGCTGGAAATTTTCATGGCGGTTGCAATGGTTTTCTCTCGATAAGTCAGATCACCTACAATATCGCGATTCCAGCCCCCCCTGTGCTTCAGGAGATGATCTACAGTGATACTAGTCAGGCGGCTGTCCGGAGTGCCAAAAGGGAGATGATCGAGCACCCCCGCTCCAGGCACTCCGAGACTGAATACCCTGGAACTCAGCGAAAGTTGGCCGTCGGTGATGAGCTTGCGGACGGCCGCCGCAGTGAATGGCTTGGTGCACGAAGCAACGCGAAAGACCGCATCGGGACGGAGAGGAATCTGTTTCAGCCGGTCCTGCCAGCCATACACATGATGAAAAACAATGACCCCATTGCGCATCACCGTCAATGACCCGGCGGAGATGCTGTTGGCCTGCATCAGTTGGGTCATCTGATTGTCAAGACCCGCAAGCTGGGGAACTGGCACACCAATCACGGGTATTTGGGCGCCCAGCCCAGTCACGAGCTGTGTCGCAACAAGAGTCCAAAGCATCTGAGAGAGGTGCTTTTTCATAAAAAATTTGGTGTTCTATCTCTTGGCTGACAGACCAGCTTCAGAAACGTCAAATACCAAAACACAATTGGGGCTGCTTTCTGCTGAGGTTTTACTCGATTGTCGTATCCACAAGACCCAAGTCTAGGAGATTCTCAGAGGTAGCCCGCGTGACATCGTCCAAGCGATTTGGGTCCTAATACATACTTTTACCTAGAGGTTCGGTACTGAAGCGGTATGATTGCATAGAATTTATTTGTCTCGATAGCTATGATGAAAAGCGTTTGTCATTGGAAAGATATTGTTTCTAATCAGGCTAATGGGGAGCGTCGATTTAGGGCCGTATGCGGAACGAGACAGAATTCCAGTATCCATCTCCACGTCCGGCAGTCGATCCGGTTCCCCATTGAATTCCATTATACGAACCCGTCGTTCCCATGTATCCGGTCAATTTCGACTGGCCGTTCACAAAGTATTCGGAGGCTCCTGAAGCAGGATTGTAGATTAACTCGTGGAGGTTGTGGGCGGACGAGTCCACTCCAACAAGTGTCACCGAAGATCCACCAAGGAAGCTTGTTACAATTTGACCGGCCGGATTCAGATCAAAGAACATGACCCAGCGCTTGTTTGAGTTGTTCCCATATAGCAATACCACCGAATTGCTCCCTCCGTTTGAAACCACAGGGTCGTTAACTCGCAAACGAGCCGATAGCTGCCATCCTTTACTCGCTGCATTAAGATGTTGCTGGGGTGTGATGGATTTGTTCCACGTGATGAATTGGGATTGCGCAGTGGAGTTGTCAAACATTCGCCAAGCGTTAAAGCCGGTGGCACCGTCGGGCGATAATCCGGCACTCTGGAAGTTCGCGACATCGGAAGTAGGACTTCCAGCTACCCATGAACCACCCTCGGAGGAAGCAGGATTCGGCGCGACCCCGGTATTACCTGCGCTGTAGACGGCAACAGCCTCGGAAGTATCTGGTGGACTGTAGATAGAGACCGTGCATGCCGCTGAATTGATCGCTCCAACAAAGTTACTCACTCGAACCCAATACGACGTTGTTGCATTCAACACCGGAGTGGTGAAACTGCCTGAGTTCGATCCGACCGGAGTGCTGGTGACACCGACAGCGCCCTGATACCATTGATAGATGAGCGGAGTGGATCCGGTGGCGGTCACGGACAGGGTGGCAGTCTGGCCGCTGGCGATGGTGACGGAAGCCGGTTGCGCGGTAATCACCGGAGCCTTGGCGATTGTCACCAGCGCGGCGTCAGAATCCACGCTGCCTGCCGCATTGGAGATCCGAACCCAATAGCGGGTGTCGGCCGTGAGCGCGGGAGTGACAAAGGTGGAGGCATTCGTGCCGACGGGGTTGCTGGTGTCGCCACGGTTGCCACGATACCATTGGTATGTGCGTGGTGCCGTGCTGTTCACTTTGACCGACAAGGTGGTGGTGCTGCCGCTGAGAATCTCCACACTCGTGGGCTGAGTGGTGATTTGCGGTGGTGTGATCGGAGAGACCGACACGCCTTGGCCCCCCGGGCCACTCTGACCGCCGGATCCGGTCTGCCCGGTGTTCGGAACGACCTTCAGGCGGACAAAGAGCTTCGCCCGTCCGGAACGGGGCACGAGCGCCTTGATGTTCTGGATCTCGCCGTTGTCCGCCGTGATGATCTGGGAAACACCCTGAATGTACCAATTCTCAAGATCCTCACTCCACTCGACAAGGAAGGACGTTCCAGCCTCCACAGCAAGATTGCGGCGTGCGTAGCGGTATTCGATATGGTTTTCCTCCACCGACCAAGTGATTCCCAGATCGGCAAGACTGCTGCTGCCGATCTTGACATTACCTAGCGCGAACTCCCACAGAGAAGGAATGGGGTCCTTCGTCGACCGAGAATACACGAGGGGATTGAAATTTCCGGCGGCATCCTCGGCCACCACGGCGAAGTAATAGACCTTGGGCTCGAAGGCACCGCTGACCATCGTGGCCATCAGGCCATCCTGCGAGAGACCGGCGAATTGCACGCCGGATTCATTGACGTTGCTGAAGAAGCGGTCGCTGTAGTAGATCCGGTAGCCGATCACATCCCGCTGGGCCCATAGATCGTAGTCGTTCCAGTTCAGATAGACTCCGCCGTATTGGTGCTCGGAGATGTTCGCGTCGAAGACCTTGCCTGCCCCGGTAACAGCTGCGGGGATCGTGTCGTCGGCGACGACCAATCCAACCTCCCGGCTCTCGACCATGCGGTAGGGCGGCTCGGGTTCTTCTCCGATGAACAGGCTCACTTCCCGCGTCATGGTTTCCGGCATCAGCGGATAACCGCCGAAGTAGACGATCTGGCGGATCTGGTTGCCCTGGCCGTCCACCGGAACCACGGCAAAGAAGTGATCCTGCCACTGGGGGAACCCACCTTGGGTCCAGTGGAAGTTCTCGCCGCCCACGGAGGCGAAGGGCGTCATCCCTGTGATGTCCGCAAACGCGCGGTCCGAATAGTAGATGTCGTAGCGGACGACGTCGCGCACCGCCCACTGGTCATATCCGGTCCAATCCAGCGTCACGACATCGCCGGTCGGCGAAAGAGTCACTTCCACCTCCTGAATTCGTGGGGGGGCTGAGGGATCGGACACCACGAGGCTGACCTCACGGCTCTCCACATGACGGTACGGCGGCTCGGGCTCAGATCCGATGAACAAGCTCACTTCCCGCGTCATGGTTTCCGGCATCAACGGATAGCCGCCAAAATAGACGATTTGGCTGATCCGATTGCCCTGGCCGTCCACCGGGACCACGGCAAAGAAATGATCCTGCCACTGCGGGAAACCACCCTGGTTCCAGAGGAGGTTCTCTCCGCCCACCGAGGCGAAGGGTGTCATCCCCGTGATGTCGGCAAAGGCTCGGTCGGAATAGTAGATGTCGTAGCGGACGACGTCGCGCACCGCATATTGATCGTATCCGGTCCAATCGAGGGTCACCTCATCGCCGGTCGGCGAAAGGGTTACTTCCAGCTGCTCGATCCGCGGGGGCGGCGCAGCATCGGACACCACGAGACTGACCTCCCGGCTCTCGACCTGTCGATAGGGCGGCTCGGGCTCTCCTCCGACGAACAGGCTCACTTCCCGGGTTTCCACATACTGTATTTCCGGCGACTGGATCCCACCCACATGGATGCTGATCTCCCGGGTGATCACTTCGGGAATCAACAAAGCTTCCGCCGCATGCAGGGCTGGGCCGTGCATGAGGGCGAGGGCGACGAAAGCGGAAAAGGTGGTGGCAATTCGATTCATGACGAATGATTCTTCAGTCCATGGAAACACGAGAAAAGTGAGCCGTTGCGGCAAGGCACGGCTTCAGAGGCGCACCTGTTTCAGGTGCGCACTGAATGCGGGTGCCTGAGGAAACAGACGATCAAGGACGGATCACCCGGGCCTGAAGCGCGGAGTGTCCCATATTGGTGGGAACCGTCGCCGTCCAACGGAGCGTGAGCGGATCGGCGCTCACGGTGGTGGAAAAGGTCGCTGTAACTTCAGTGTGGTTCGCGCTATCGCGAGGGGTGATGCGCACCTTAATCTGTGATAGCTGTTCTATGTTAACCGTTTCTATGACCACCTGAGTATTAGCCACAAGTGGCAGAGCCACATCCGGATTGTAGGTCCCAAAGGCAGCGCGGGGGTCAGTGGGGACATCCACCCCACCAATGGAAACCACCCGGGCGCTGGGTGCTCCAGCGGGCGGCCAAAGCAGGACGGTGGCTCCAGCAGTCAGATCCAAAGTGCTTGGGGCGGGATTGACTACTACGCTGCCTGTGTTGATATGGCGTTCCAAGCGGATCCGACCGACGCCACTATTATTATAATATGAGCGCCCTCCTAACGCAAAACAACTGCCAATCCCAGATAGGGACTCACAAACGATTCGAACAGACCCGCCACTTCCGCTCCCACTAAGACCCCAATTATCACCGTTCGATCCCTCCCCTCCAATAGCCGAGATTGTCCCATTGATGGTGCACACCTTTGCTACTGCGATCAGAATGGCACCACCACCACCGCCGCCGCCGATGGCACCGCCCCAGCCACTTGACTTTCCGCCCCCTCCAGAACCACCAATGAGCGGGATCAACGACGGGTTTCCGTAACGCTCACCACCGCCGGCTGTGCCATAGCCTCCGTTGACGGTGAAGCCTCCTCCACCAGGCCCAAATCCTGCGCCTTGACCAACACCGCCGCCCAATTGATATACACCGCCCCTGAATCCGCCCGGACCAGGCTCAGCTAGCAACGGCGCAGCTTGCCCGTTCTCACCACTCAGATCCACCGTCCCCGCAATCGTCACATCGCCGCTCACCAGCCAAACGACCGGAGCGCGGGAGGCGTTGTTCTTGAAGGTGACCTTGGCTCCGGCGGCGACGTTGATGCTCGTGTATTTGAACACCACGGCCCATTTCTCCGGGTCATAGACCCCTTTGCCGGCATTCGCCGAATTGTCCTGATCCCAGGTGCCGGTGGGGGCCTGGGAGAGGTCGATCACGGTATTGGCAGTGATGTTGAGTGCCCCGTCCGTGCCATTGGCTCCGGGGATGACGATATCCGCCTGAACCGCGCCTTGGCAGGCGAGGAAGGCGAAGGTGAGGCTGAGCGTGCGTTTTTTCATGAGGTTGTTGAGGTTGGATGGGAGATGGAACGAGGCAGTTGGGTATCAGCGTAATGGGGTTGGAATGCGCTTCAGGCAGACGATTGCCTCGCCTTCGGTGCGGCTTTCGATCTCGGCGACGAGTTCGCCGGATTTCTCGGTGAGATCCTCGAAAGCCGCCGGGGCCTTCGCGGTGAGGGACGGTTCATCGAGCATCCACTCCGTCCTGGACCGACGGTAGAGGGAACGCTTCAGGACCGGCGCTCCAATCCAGGAGATCTCGATCCCGAGGGATCTCTTAGAGAGCAGTCCGCAGCGGATGCTGTGCCCCCAATTCATGAATTGGTTCGCAGGTCCCCGATCATTCATGATGGTATCATCGAATTCGAGACCGCAGCCGGCCTGGAGTGGCCCCGGTTTCTTGTCAGGGATCACCTGCCGGATTAGCAAGGGATCCTCTTTCGTGAGGAACCAGGAAACTGAGATTGGCATTTCCCCCGTGCGCTTTATCTCGAAAATCACAGCAGGCATCAAGGACCCGATCTCCGCCCGAGGATCTCTCTCCAAAAGCACGCGGGCGCTCTCGCCCTCCACCACACAAAAGGTTGGCTGCCATGCCTGCCCCAAAGGACTCAAGGTCACGATCCTCAGGTCCGCGCCAAGGCCATCGCCTTTGGTGCGGATTCGGAGTTCACGAGCGCCCTTGAGCTTCGTGGAGGGGCCGTAGGAGGCGCCGATCATCAATTCCCTGTCTGCCATCGGCCCCTTGCGGATCTTGAAAGAGCCATCCTTGAGATGCGCAGGCCTGGCGGTTCCATCGGCAGCTTCAGTGAATCTTTCGATTTCCCGGACTTTGCCGGATTTCACCAGTTCGGGAAGGCGCGCCACGGCAGCGGAGAGTTCCCCGGGGGTTCCGGCTGCCATCCTTTTGACGAGCGCCTCGTGGACCGGTTTTGGCATCTCAAGCCACCATGCTTCCGCCCCTTTAGATGGGCTGTGGAAGCAGAAGCCAAGCAAAGGCACCAACAAGGCGCGTGCACGAAGATGGTAACGCAATACAAACTGCATTGGCAGAAAACGCACCAGCCTTATCCGGGGTTCGTAGTGATGGGTTCCGGGTCTCATCTGTGTGGTAAAATCAGTTTGCTCCCCAACTTTTCGACCTGCTCCGGATCGACGACGGTATGAGGACTGGTGATCCTCACGGCTTGGAGACGCTCGCAATTGGAGAAGGCCCCATCCATTACAAGATCCACGCTTGCAGGGATCTCGACGGTTTCCAGTGAGTTGCACTGGATGAAGGACTGGGTTTCGATCGTTTTCAGCCGATCGGGCAAGGTGATCGCCTGGAGGTCGAAACAGCCATAGAACGCTCTGTGCCCAATCACACGCGTGGTGGCCGGAACTCCATAAGAACCCGCCCTTCCAGGCGGGAAATGAACGAGCTTGCCAAGGCTTCTGTCGAAAAGAACACCATCGACCGCGGCGAACGCAGGATGATCCTCCGCGACTTTGAACTCTTTGATTCCGATACACCCAGCAAACACCCCGCCCTCCATTCGTTCCACAGTCTCGGGAATCGTGACCTCACGGATTTCGATGCAGTTCTGGAACGAGTAGCGTTCGAGGAAGCGCAGGGCGGGAGGAGAAACGAAGGTGCGGATTTTGGAACAGTTGGAAAAAGCCCCTTCGCCAATCCGTGTGACTCCATCTGGGAAGACAGGCTGATTGAGATTCATGCAGGAGTCAAAGGCCCAAGGGCCGATGACTTTAAGGCTTGGGGGCAATTGAATGTCCTCCAATTGCGAGCACCCTTTGAACGAGAAACTGCCGATTTTTTCGATACCCCCGGCGATCGTCACCCTTCTCAACTTTGTGTTGGATTCGAAGGCGGAGTCCGCAATCGCAGTGACCGGAATCCCATTGACCGTTGCCGGAATGTTGAGCGTTTCGACCTCTGCCACATAGCCGACGACATGGGCGGTCGAATCCTTGTTGAGACGGTACTTGATATGAAGGGAATCCACGATTTCGCCTTCCGTGACCACGGCGCCGCTTGGGTCCTTCTTGAACGGGGCTACGGATTCAGTGGAAGCCGTCGTGTTAATGGCATTTTTGACAATCGACGGGTGGACTTCTTCGAGGAGCTCGAAGTAATCGCATTCTAGTAGAGCCTCACCTTGACTGCAAAACATCAGATTGTACCCACCACTTTTGGACCCTTCGTGATCAAATTCGCAGAGTTGAATTCCGTTGATCACAATCACAAAGTGACTCCCTTTGGCCGTTACCGTCACATCATTGAATTGTCCAGCAGAGTGAACACCAGGTGATGATTGCCATGGAGAAATCGAATCAAACTCCTTAACCGGATGACTAGAACCCTTGATTTCGTAAAACTTTAAATAGTGAAGACGCCAAAATCCATCCCCCCGTATTTCAACTTTGTACGATCCTCTTTGGTTGCAACGGCAATTTATGGCCCAAGAAGCGGTGTGCGCAGCCCCCTCATAGATTCCCTCCTTTGAGATACGAGCCCGGATTCGAATCAAGGTGGATGATCCCGCTTCAGATCCTGCTGCACCAAGCCACAAACAACCCGAGTCGCGTCTACGAACCTTATAGAACCCATTCTCCCTGAAAGTTTCCAATGTTTGGGACTTTTTCTCACTAAAGGGAGACGAGCCGTCAAAGTCAGCGGAAATCAGGGTGCGATACTCGGGTTTCGTGGCTTCGTTCAGATCGCTTCTGCTGATTTGATGTTCGTCTTCGGTGGTCTTCGACAGCCTCTCGAGTTTTGATGTCTCTTTCCATAAACCAAAAGCTGCGAGGATCAGCAAACATGCGGAAGCTGCAAGGATCCATTTCGAGCGGTTCGTGTGTGGCGAGGCCTCCTCCTCGCTGCGCCCCGGTTCAGATGTCGGCGGCCGAGAAATCGTCGAACTCTGATCAATCGAGGACGAACGGATCGCATCCAGGTCGGACTTCACCTGCATCGCCTGTTGATAGCGTAGCTCAGGCTCCTCCTGCATCGCCTTGATCACCACCTGATCCAGCCGGACATCCACACAGACCCGCTGGCTGGGCGGCTGCCAGGCACCCTGTGGAGGCTTGCCACAGAGCATCTCGTAAAGCATGACCCCCAATGCATACAGGTCAACCCGGTGATCGCCCTGGCCCTGCTTCTGTTCGGGAGCCATGTAGTCCGGCGTTCCCATGACCACACGGCTGAGTGTCAGGCGGCCACCCAGATCCGCTGCAAGTGGCCGGGCAAGACCGAAATCGGCAAGCTTCACCCTTCCATCCCGGGTCACCAGAATATTGGCAGGCTTGATGTCCCGGTGAACGACGCCCACCGAATGGGCGAACTGCAGGGCCTCGCAGACCTGACCGATGATTTCAAGAGCCCGTTGGGGGTCAATACCCGTGTCAGAAATCAGCCGATGAAGATCCGTTCCATCGACAAATTCCATGACGAAGAAAAGGTGGCCTTCGAATGTATGACCGAAATCGTACACACTGATAATTCCAGGATGATCCAGTTTCGCAAGGGTCCGCGCTTCCCGCTCGAAACGGGCGACGAAGTTCAGATCGTCTGCCAGCTCCCGTGGAAGCAGTTTGATGGCAACCGGGCGTTGCAGACGCTCCTGATGCCCCTTGTAGACCGCACCCATCCCTCCCCTTCCGAGAAAGGATTCGATCTGATACTGAGGAAGGAGACAGGAAAGTTGCTCAGGAGTGGGCGGCTCCCATCGTTCCTCTCCCAGCGGAGGGACGGTGTTCAGCCCGCGGGCAAGCAGTTCGTCAAGGGGAATGCCCGCTATGTTGGTCGCATCCGACGGAGCAACAGGCCACGGATACGAGGCCCCGCAGTGGGCACAATCCACTGAAACGACGACCTCCCCTCGCCCCGGAACATCTCCCGGAAGGATTATCTGGTGCTTGCAATGGTGGCAGAGAGCGGTCACGATTTCAAATGCTCCACCCTTAGGTTCACGAAAACTTGTCGAAGGTCACAGAAAAAGTCAGACCCACGCCATGAGGCTTTTCAATTCGTGGAGGACTTCCTCCTCGGTCCGCACCTTGAGGGTCCTGCCAACCTCCTCAAGAAGTGCTTCACGATACTCGCGACGAATGCGGTAGATCGCGGTTTTCAATGCTCCTGGATTCAGCCCCAAACGGATAGCAACGGTTTTCTGCTGCTCGTCCTCGCCCCGCTGGAAGCCCAGAAAAGGGAAAAGCTCCTCAAAAAGGGCGGACTTTCCTGCCTTAGACCAATCCTGACGCAGGCTGTTGATCGCTTGCTCAAGGACTTCCTTGGCCCAGAGGCGGTGATAGAGTGCCTCCGGCCCGATTTGGGGATCGGCAATTCCACCTGCGGCATCGATCGAAAGATGGGGAACGCTGCCACCACGCTTGTCCGCGGAGAGATTCCGGTAGTGGTTGGCAATATGACGTTTGAGGCAGGTGAGAAGGAAGGACCGCAGGTTTCCTTTGGCGGGATCGGCTGCTGCCAGAGTGTCCTTTTCGATCAATTGCTGGAAGAATCCCTGAATCAAATCTTCCGCATCGTTTGGATACAAGGCCGCCGCATAGGCCAGCAGCGGAGCATGGTAGGATCTGCAAAAGTCGGTAAGGGCTCTTTCGGATTCAGGTTCCGACGCTCTTGAGAGCTTTTCTATCATCGGCCAACAAGTGGTGCGAAACTTCCGACTCGCTGGAATGAGTTTACGGTTCATGGTTTCGAACTAGATAACACTGAAGATTTAACTAA
>Ga0256340_1000108_pt1 | contig 12725 bp, 9 predicted proteins | sample AtltaT_3_FD_183807 | JGI IMG/M metagenome (GOLD analysis project Ga0256340, IMG submission 183807) | Metatranscriptome of freshwater microbial communities from Altamaha River, Georgia, United States - Atl_Colum_RepC_8h (Metagenome... | ecosystem: Environmental > Aquatic > Freshwater > River...
CCGGGGTGGTCCGAACGGGGGCGGGGGCCGGTCACCTCATGCTGGGGTAGCAGAAATCGGCGACCGGCCCCCGCCCCCGTTCGAACCTTTGGGTATCAATCACCGAAGCAGGCACTGCCGCAAGGGAGGACGCCTCAGACGGTCAACGCGGCCAGAACAGCGAGAGGTGCGGTTTCAGCCCGCAACACCCGTGAACCGAGCGTTATCGGCACAAAGCCCGAGGACAAAGCCAGCGCTTCTTCCGAAGGACTCAATCCCCCTTCAGGCCCGCTCAGCACCACCAGCGGCTCACCACCGGCAGCGGCAGCAGCCAGCGAACGTGTCCCCGGCGCCAATGACAGCACGCAGCGCAAACCGGCAGCCGAAGGACGCACGAGCCAGTCGCTCAGGGAAACGGCCGGATGAATCACCGGCACCCGGTTGCGCCCGCACTGCTCGGCCGCGGCCACGGCCACGCCCTGCCAGTGGGCCAGCTTCTTGTCGGCGCGCTCGCCCTTGAGCTTGAGCACACTGCGCTCGGCCAGCAATGGCGTGAGGCTGGCCGCGCCCAGCTCGGTGGCTTTTTCGACCAGCCAGTCCATGCGCTCATTGGCCGTGATGCCGGCGAGCACATGGATGACACGCGGCGCCTCGCGTTCGATGGCGTGGTGCACGCCCACCTCCACGTCGACATCGCTGCGGCCCATGCGCGTGACCGTGGCATCGAACTCGCCGCCCTCGCCATTGAAGAGGGTGATGACGGCGCCGGGCTGCAGGCGCAGCACCTGTACATGGCGTGCGGCACCGGGCGGCAGGCTCAGGGCCTGGCCGGTGGCGAGCGGTACGGGGCAGTAAAAGCGCGGCATGCAGACGGTTTACATCCGCCCGTAGGCAAAGCCCACCTGCGGGGTGGTGCCCTCGACCTCGTCGATCAGGCGCAGCAGGGGCTTGAGCTCGCGGTAGCGGCTGGCGGTGGCGCGGATGTAGGCGATGAAGCGCGGCGCATCCGCCAGGTATTTGGGCTTGCCATCGCGCAGCGTCAGGCGCGCAAAAATGCCCGCCACTTTCAGGTGCCGCTGCAGGCCCATCCATTCGACGGCGCGGTAGAAGGCGCCAAAGTCGCTGTGCCAGTCTTCAAAGTCCATCAGGCCGGCCTTGCGGGCCTTTTCCCAGTAGCGGATGGTGATGTCGAGCACGAAGTCCTCTTCCCAGCTCAGGAAGGCATCGCGCATCAGGCTGGCGATGTCGTAGGTCACCGGGCCATGCACCGCGTCCTGGAAGTCCAGCACGCCGAGCTGTTGACTGTGTGGACCTGAACCATGGGGCATCATCAGGTTGCGCGGCATGAAGTCGCGGTGCACATACACCGTGGGCGCGGCCAGGTTGCGTTGCACGATCACATCAAACGCCGGGTCCAGCGTTTCGCGAATCTTGTCGTCCACCGCCAGGCCCTTGTGCTGCGCCAGGTACCAGTCGGGGAACAGGCTCAGCTCGCGGCGCAGCAGCGCTTCGTCGTAAGGCGGCAATTCGCCCGGGCGCGAGGCCAGCTGCCATTGCACCAGCGTGTCCACCGCCTGCAGGTACAGGGTCTGGTTGGCCGGGGGGTTGTCCGCGTCGATGGCCGACATCATGGTCCGCTCGCCCAGATCGGTCAGCAGCATGAAGCCGTCCTCGCGCTGCCAGTCCAGCACCTCGGGGGCGCGCAGGCCAGCGGCCTGCATCAAGCCCGACACCTGCACAAAGGGCGCGCAGTTTTCCTTGTCCGGCGGCGCATCCATGATGATGCGGCTTTCGCCCGTGGTGGTGTCGATGCGCAGGTAGCGGCGGAAACTCGCATCGGCCGAGGCGATGCGCAGCGTCTCGGGCAGCAGGGACTGGGGGACGGTCAAGGCGCCGAGCCAGCGGGCAAAAAGGCTTTCGCGCTCGGGGCTGGACCAGGGAACGGTGCGGTCTGTGGCAGGTGGGCTCATGGATAATCCATTCTATTCAATGCCCCCGTGCATCCGGGCGAACACCGAACCTCCTCTTTGCTGACCTTGTCGCTGCGCATCCACCCCGTCCTTCGCCCCTTGCCTGCCGCGCTGCTGCTTGTGCTGGGCATGTGGCCCTGCCTGTCGCAGGCGCAAGGCATCGTGCTGCGCAGCAGCCCGCGTCTGCAGGAGCAGCCGAGTCCGGCCGAGCGCAGCCAGGGCAGCATGCACCTTGAGGCCGCCCGCATCGAGTTGCGCCCCGACCTGGATGCCGTGCTCGAAGGCGGTGTCGTGCTGCGCAGGCCGGGGCTGGTGCTGCGTGCCGACCGGCTGGTGTATGACCAGACCCGTGACCATGTGAGCGTACAGGGCCAGGTGCGCGTCAGCCGCGATGGCAACCTGTTCGAGGGACCGAGCGCCGAGCTGCAACTCGACAGCTTTCAGGGGCATTTCGAAGCCCCCCGCTACCGACTGTCCCAGGGCGGACATGGCGATGCCCAGCGCCTGGATTTCATCGACGAAGACCGCATGGCCATCCGCCAGGCGCGTTACACCACCTGCCGCGTGACGCCAGGACCCGAATGGCTGCCCGAATGGTTGATGAAAGCCAGTCGCATCAGCACAGACGCGGCCGAGGGTGTGGGGCGGGCAGAGGATGTGCAGGTTCAGTTTTTCGGACTCCGCTCTCCCCCACTGCCCGATGTGCGCTTTCCCATGGAAAGCAACCGGGCCTCGGGTCTGCTGACACCGGTGGTGGCCATCGACTCGATCAGCGGCATTGACCTGATGCAACCCTATTACTGGGACATTGCCCCCAACCGCGACGCCACACTGATCGCACGGGCGATGAGCAAGCGCGGCGTTGGTCTGGAGAGCGAGTTCCGGTACCTGGAGTCTGAGTACAACGGTCAGGTCAGGCTGAACTGGCTGCCCCAGGATGCCTTGCGCAAGCAGGACCGCTGGGGCCTGTCAACCCAGCACAACGGCAGCATCGACACGGGCATCGAGGGCATTGGCCGCATCGGGGCTGCCCTTTCCATCCACCGGGTGAGCGACGACAACTACTGGCGGGATTTCCCGAAAACCTACCTTGGCGCGTCTGGCGCGCCCGGCTCGGTGGCACTGACCCAGCGGGTGTTGCCCATCACCGCCACCGCCTCCTGGTCGCGCGGCGGTTTCTCCATGACGGGCCTGGTACAGCGCTGGCAGACGCAGCAGGACTTCAGCGACGTCTCCAAGCTCATCCTGCCGCCCTATGACCGCTCTCCGCAGATCACCATGCGCTACGGGCAATGGAATGACCGCGGTTTCGACTGGTCGGTCACAGGCGAAACCACCCGCTTCGAAGCCGACTACAGCCGGATCACAGCGATGGATCCCAGCCGAACCGCCAGCAACGGCACCCGCTCCTACACACAGGCGCAGCTCAGCCGCCCCTTCATCGCGCCCTGGGGTTTCTTCACGCCCAAGGTGCAACTGCACGCGACACGCTACGACCTGGATGTGGCGATCGACGGGCGGCAGACCTTTGACCGGGTGCTGCCCACATTCAGCCTGGACACCGGACTGATGTTTGAGCGTGAAGCCTCCTGGTTCGGTCGGGGGCTGGTGCAGACCCTGGAGCCGCGTCTGTTTTATGCCCGCACGGCATACCGGGACCAGCATCTGCTGCCCATCTACGACACCGGCAAGACCGATTTCAACCTGTCCACCGTCTACAGCGAGAACCCCTACGTGGGCCAGGACCGCATCGTGGACAACAATGCTGTCACTTTCGGTGTCAACAGCCGCTTCTTCGACAGCAGCACGGGGGCCGAGCTGGTGCGGCTGGGTGTCGCGCAGCGCCTGCGCCTGACGGACCAGCGCGTCTCGCTCAATGCGCGCAACGCCACCGAAGATCAGAGGGGCCTGAGCGACCTGCTGCTGGGCGCGGGCACACGCTGGAACGACCAGCTGTCCCTGGACAGCACCATTCAGCTCAACAACCAGACCCACACCGTACAGCGCACGACCCTGCAGGCCCGCTACAACCCGGGGCCCTACAGACTGCTGAACTTCGCCTATCGACAAAACCGGATGGTCACGCCAAGCACCGAACTGGTGGACATCGGCTGGCAGTGGCCCCTGAGTGATCTGCGCTGGAGCAACCGGCCCGACGACTCAGGGGTGAAGGCCATCGGCCAGGGCCTGGGTGCAGAGCGCTGGTACAGCGTGGGCCGCATGAACTACAGTCTGCAGGAAAAGCGGCTCGTCGACACGCTGATCGGCTTTGAATACGATGCCGGCTGCTGGCTGGGCCGCATCGCCTTTGAACGCCTGCAAAGCACCGTGTCCACTGCCACCACGCGCCTGATGTTCCAGCTCGAGCTGGTGGGTTTTGGCCGGGTGGGGGTGAGCCCGCTCGACAGCCTGCGCCGAAACATCCCGCGCTACCAATTCCTGCGCGAAAACCCGACGACACCCAGTCGTTTCCTGCAATATGAATGAATTGCTGACCCGCACCCGTCTTGCCGTGTCCACGCTGCTGGCCACCCTGGCCCTGATGCTGACACCTGGTGCGCCTGCCCAGAGCGTGCCTGCCATCCGTTCGGCTGACTTCATCGTCGCCGTGGTCAACAGCGAACCTGTCACCAACAGCGAAGTCCAGGTCATGCGCAGCCGCCTCGTGCGTGAACTGACAGCACGCGGCGCGCAGATGCCGCCCGCGCAGCAGCTCACGCAGCAGGCGCTGGAGATGCTCATCAACGAAAAGGCGCAGCTGCAGCAGGCGCAGGAGCTGGGCATCCGGATCGACGACGACCAGATCGACCAGGCCGAGGCCAGTGTCGCTGCCAACAACCAGCTCAGCCGTGAAGCCTTCCACCAGCGGCTGGCCGAGCAAGGCATGAGTGTGGCCAGCTTCCGCCAGCAACTGCGCAACCAACTGACCCTTTCGCGCCTGCGCGAACGCGAGGTGGACGCACGCATCCGCATCAGCGAAACCGACATCGACCAGTTCATCCGGGAACAAGGCCAGGGCAGTCAGGATGCCTCGCCCGACCTCAACATCGCCATGATCCTGATCGCCGTGCCTGAAAACAGCTCTCCCTCCGAGCTCAAGGCTCTGGAAGACAAGGCTCAGGACATCGCGCGCCGCGCCCGCAGCGGCCAGGATTTCGCCCAACTGGCCAAAGCCCATTCGCAAGCCTTGGACAAGGGCGCCAATGGCGGCGAGATGGGCTTGCGTTCCGCCGACCGTTACCCCGAGCTGTTTGTGGAAGCCGTGCGTTCGCTCGCTCCACAAGGCATCGCGGGGCCCGTCCGCTCGGGCGCCGGTTTTCACATCCTCAAGCTGCTCGAGCGGCGCCAGCCCAGTGCGGTCATGAGCGTGGTGCAGACCCGCGCACGGCACATCCTGCTGCGGCCCACGGCCCAGCTCTCGCGCGATGAAGCCGTGGCCCGCCTGCAGGAACTGCGCAGGCAGATCCTCTCCGGGCGCGTCTCCTTCGCGCAGGCCGCGCGTGATCAGTCGCAGGATGGCAGTGCCGCCCAGGGGGGCGATCTGGGCTGGGTAGGACCCGGGCAGTTCGTGCCCGAATTCGAAGAGGTGATGAACCGCCTGCAACCGGGACAACTGAGTGATCCGCTGGTGTCGCGCTTCGGGGTGCACATCATGGAGGTGACCGAACGCAGGCGCGTGGCTGTGCCCGAAAAGGAACAGCGTGACATGGCCCGCGCAGCCCTGCGGGAACAGCGCCTGGACGAGGCTTACGAACGCTGGGTCGAAGAGGTGCGTGGACGCGCCTATGTCGAAATGCGCGAGCCACCCGAAGTGCAGCCTGCCGTCGGGCGCAGGCCATGAAACACATCGCCCGCAAGCGCTTCGGCCAGCACTTTCTGTCGGACAGCGCCATCATTGACGCCATCGTGCGCGAGATCGTACCCGCGCCTGGCCAGACCATGGTCGAAATCGGACCCGGACTGGCGGCGCTGACCCAGCCGCTGGTCGAGCGTCTGGGGCAACTGACGGTGATCGAGCTTGACCGCGACCTGGCGCGCCGCCTGCGCGAGCACCCGCAACTGCGCGTGGTCGAGTCCGACGTGCTCAAGGTCGACTTCAGCGCGCTGGCGCGCGAGATCGTGCCGGCCGGCAGTGCACACAAACTGCGGGTGGTGGGCAACCTGCCCTACAACATCTCCAGCCCGATCCTGTTTCACCTGCTCGACCACGTCGACGCCATCGAGGACCAGCACTTCATGCTGCAAAAAGAGGTGATCGACCGCATGGTGGCCCGGCCCGCCACCGCCGACTATGGCCGCCTGTCGGTCATGCTGCAGTGGCGCTATGCGATGGACAACGTGCTGTTCGTGCCACCTGAATGCTTTGACCCCCCACCGCGCGTGGACAGCGCTGTCGTGCGCATGGTGCCGCACACCAGCCCTGCCCCGCTGGACCGCGCCGTGCTGGAGAACCTGGTGCAGGTGGCTTTCAGCCAGCGCCGCAAGCTGCTGCGGCATACCCTGGGCAAGTGGCTCGATGAAAAAAGCTTTGCCGGTACTTTCGATGTGCAGCGCCGCGCCGAGGAGGTGCCGGTGGCCGAATACGTGGCGCTGGCCCAGCAGGTCTGAAGCGGCTTGCCCAAAACAAAGCCCCGCAGTGCGGGGCTTTGTTTTGGCACAGAAGCTGAATCAGGCTGCAGCCAGCCAGTACCCAGCGTTGAAGGGGCTGCTCATGCGCAGGGCCAACGGCGACACATCCACCAGCTTGTCGGTCGGCATCTTCTCGCCTTCTTCGATGTCGGCTTCCGTGCCTTCAGCCTCGGCCGCGCGGGCCTGGCCGGCCTGGGCCGAACGCGCCACGGCAAAAGAGTAGAAGCAGCGGAACGGCACCTTGCGGTCGGCCCAGTAATCAGCGGTGTCGCGGAAGATGTCCAGCAGCTGCTCGCGCGCTTCCTTGTCGAACTTGACGTTGGTGGGAATCTGTTCGAGCACCACGATGAAGCCCGGCTGCGGGCCCGACTTGTGCAGCGGATCGGTCATGCAGTCGTACAGGGCGTCGAAGTTCTTGCCAAAGTGGGTGGGCAGCGTGAACTGGGCGCCGATCATGTCCAGCACGTCCTGCTTGCTCTGGGCATCGCCCAAAGTGGCGTACAGGAAGTGGTGGCCCAGTTTCTGGGCGGCTTCCTGCAGATCGCTGACGCGGTGGGCGCGGATCGACTGCACGATGTTGGTACGAACGCCCTTGAGGGGCATGTCCTGTTGTGTCCGCTGCACGGTTTCCATTTTTAGGTCTTCCTGACAATCAAAATCAATTCTTTTGCGGGACGATCACGCGAAAGCTCGCGTAATGGTCGGCGGTGTAGTAGCAGGCTTCGGGTTGCCGGGGCGCCTCGCCACCACACACAATGCGTCGGGCGCCGCGATCTCGCGCGCCGGGGGTCTTGACGGTGTATTCGCGGTAATAGCCACGGGCCTGCCTGGGCAGTTGCCGCTCCCGGTTGCCAAAAACCGACCCATCCTTTTCATAAGGAAAAGGACCACCTTGGTGGATGAGTCGGTAGGTCTGCTGACCCTCTGGAGGCAATGCGGTCAGCGCAATGACGGACCGGTCCGGGCTGTCGGGCTCTGATCTGGAATGCACCACATTGGTGCATATCAACGATACCAGTCCCAGAACTGCAAGCGCCCAGCGCCCGGAATGCACGGCAAGTCGAGCCACCACGAAACACCTTTCAAGAGCACCGGGTTAACCCGAACACTCAGGGGCGCAAGTGTGATGCATTGCACAAAAAAAAGCAATAGCCTGCCTGAAAATCAGGCAGTTCTGGGCGGTTTTAAGCGGCTGCTAAGTGAGCGCCTGCTGTCCCCGTCTCCCTGCGGGGCAGGAGACAGCGAGGCGGACTCAGCGGTGCGCGTTGGCGTCGGCCACGGTCAGGGCCGTCATGTTGACGATGCGGCGCACGGTGGTGCTCGGGGTCAGGATGTGGACCGGCTTGGCGGCGCCCAGCAGCACCGGGCCAATCGCAATATTGCCACCTGCTGCCGTTTTCAGCAGGTTGTAGGCAATGTTGGCAGCGTCGATGTTGGGCATGACCAGCAGGTTGGCGCTGCCCGACAGGGCACTGTGCGGCATGATGGTCTGGCGCGCTGCGGCGTCCAGCGCCACGTCGCCGTGCATTTCACCATCGACCTCGAGCCAGGGCGCCGTGCGCTGGAGCAACTCCAGCACCTGGCGCATCTTGACCGCGCTGGGCTGATTGGACGTGCCAAAGTTGGAGTGGCTGAGCAAGGCGGCCTTGGGCGCGATGCCAAAACGGCGCATCTCTTCCGCCGCCATGACGGTGATCTCGGCCAGTTGTTCGGCGCTGGGGTCGTAGTTGACGTGGGTGTCAACGATGAAGACCTGGCGGCCCGGCAGCATCAGACCGTTCATGGCTGCAAAAGTGGTCACCCCGGCACGCTTGCCGATCACCTGGTCGATGTAGGTCAGGTGCATGGTGTTGTGGCCCCAGGTCCCGCAGATCAGGCCATCGGCATCGCCCTTGTGAACCAGCATGGCGCCAATGAGCGACAGGCGGCGGCGCATTTCGATCTTGGCGATCGACTCGGTCACGCCCTTGCGCTCGGTCATGCGGTGGTAAGTCTGCCAGAAATCACGGTAGCGGTCGTCCTGCTCGACGTTGACCACGTCGTAGTCCAGCCCTTCCTGCAGGCGCAGGCCGAATTTCTCGATGCGCTGGGCGATCACGGCCGGACGGCCGATCAGGGTGGGACGGGCGATGCCCTCGTCCACCACGATCTGCGCGGCGCGCAGGATGCGCTCCTCTTCGCCTTCGCTGTAGGCCACGCGTTTCTTCAGCGCACGCTTGGCGGCCTGGAAAATCGGCTTCATGGTGGTGCCGGAGGCGTACACAAAGCCCTGCAGGCGTTCGCGGTAGGCGTCCAGATCGGCGATCGGGCGCGAGGCCACGCCGCTGTCGGCTGCCGCCTTGGCCACAGCCGGGGCGATCTTCATCATCAGACGCGGATCGAAGGGCTTGGGAATCAGGTATTCCGGGCCGAAAGCCAGCGGCTGGCCCACATAGGCCGCCGCCACCACCTCGCTCTGCTCGGCCTGCGCCAGCTCGGCAATGGCGTGCACCGCAGCGATCTCCATCTCCAGCGTGATGGTGGTCGCGCCACAGTCGAGCGCACCGCGGAAGATGTAGGGGAAGCACAGGACGTTGTTGACCTGGTTGGGGTAGTCGGTGCGGCCGGTGGCCATGATGGCGTCGTCGCGCACCGCCTTGACCTCCTCCGGCATGATTTCCGGGTTTGGATTGGCCAACGCCAGGATCAGCGGTTTGGCCGCCATCTTCGCCACCATCTCGGGTTTGAGCACGCCACCGGCAGAGAGGCCGAGGAACACATCCGCGCCATCGATGACTTCAGCCAGCTTGCGCTGGTCGGTCTTCTGCGCGAACTGGGCCTTGTCCTCATCCATCAGCTCGGTGCGGCCTTCGTAGACCACACCGGCCAGATCGGTCACCCAGATGTTCTCGCGCGGGATGCCCAGCTTGACCAACAGGTTCAGACAGGCCAGCGCCGCAGCACCGGCACCGGAAGTGACCAGCTTGACCTGTTTGGGGTCCTTGCCCACGACTTTGAGGCCGTTGAGTATGGCCGCGCCGACCACAATGGCGGTGCCGTGCTGGTCGTCGTGGAAGACCGGAATCTTCATGCGCTCGCGCAGCTTGCGCTCGATGTAGAAACAGTCGGGCGCCTTGATGTCTTCGAGGTTGATGCCGCCAAAAGTCGGCTCCAGCGCCGCGATGATCTCGACCAGCTTGTCCGGGTCCTTCTCGTTGATCTCGATGTCGAACACGTCGATGCCTGAGAACTTCTTGAACAGCACGCCCTTGCCTTCCATGACCGGCTTGCCGGCAAGCGCGCCAATGTCACCCAGGCCCAGCACGGCGGTGCCGTTGGTCACCACGCCCACCAGGTTGCCACGGCTGGTGTACTTGAAGGCGGCCGCCGGGTCCTTGACGATCTCCTCGCAGGGTGCAGCGACGCCGGGCGAGTAGGCCAGCGCCAGATCATGCTGGTTGACCAGCTGCTTGGTGGCGGCAATGGCGATCTTGCCGGGGGTGGGGAACTCGTGGTATTCGAGGGCTGCCTTGCGCAGGATGGCGCGTTTTTCTTCGGCCTGGAGCTTGTTGCTCATGAGGATCTCCTGTTGTTCTGGGCGGCGCGCCGCTTGTGGCGCACGCCGGTCGGGGCATTGTAGGCCGGGGGGTTGGGGGGGCCGTCTAAGTAATAGTGCGCAGCAGGTGGCAGCGGTTTTGACCTGCGCGCAAAGATCGGCGGGGCCTCAGCGCAGGTGTTTGAAGGCCTTGTGCTGCAGGGCCCGACCGATGCTCGTCTCGCGCGGGCCGTGTTCCAGCACGAAGGTTTCGCCAGCGCACAGCGCACCAGGCACCTCCACCGCCATGTAAAAGCCACAGCGGCCAGACTGCACCATCTCCCTGCCGGCACGTTCGTAGCCGAGCACGGCATTGAACTTGGCACACGGCTGGCGCGGCTCGGTCACACGCAGCACCACACCCCCATCGAAGCGCAGACGGTCGCCAATCCAAACGCCCTGCTCGTCCACGCCCTCAATGCTCAGGTTCTCGCCAAGCTGGCCGGGAACGAAGGGTTCATGGAGCATCGAGACACCGGCCGCATCGCGCTGCGCCGACCACCAGGCCAGATGGACGTGCGGCAAGGCATACACCGCCTTGGACAGTCCGCCATGCACGCTCAGGTCGTTTTGCTCGTCACCCGCCAGACCCAGGGGCCCCACGGTCACCGGACCTTCGACCGCCTGCTTGCAAATGGCCGAGCGCACGGTGCGTTCGCCCACGCGCAGCAGGCGTGAGCTGCCCACCTGCACCGAGACGATGCGGCCTTGCTGTTCAGGCACGCATCAGCCCTTCGATCTCGTCGGGGGCCACCGGTACACCGCGGGTGATGAGTTCGCAGCCGTCGGTCGTGACCACCGCGTCGTCTTCGATGCGGATGCCGATGTTCCAGAAGTGCTCGGGCACGCCTTCGCCCGGGCGCACGTACAGGCCGGGCTCGATGGTCAGCACCATGCCTTCGCGCAGGATGCGGCTGGGGCGGTCCTTGATGAGTTCGCCACTGAGCGGGTCCTTGCGCTCGCTGACCTGTCCGAGCTCGGACGGCTCCACATAGCTGCCGCAGTCGTGCACATCCATGCCCAGCCAATGACCGGTGCGGTGCATGTAGAACTGGAAATAGCTGCGGTTGGCAATCACATCCTGCACGCTGCCGACCTTGTTTTTGTCGAGCAGGCCCACGTCGAGCAGGCCCTGCGCCAGCACCGCCACCGTGGCGTTGTGCGGGTCCGCAAAGCGCGCACCGGGCCGGGTGGCGGCCACCGCCGCGTCCTGCGAGGCCAACACCAGCTCGTACAACTCGCGCTGCGGGCCGGTGAATTTGCCGTTGGCCGGGAAGGTGCGGGTGATGTCGCTGGCATAGCCGTCGAGCTCGCAGCCGGCGTCGATCAGCACCAGATCACCGTCCTGGATCAGGGCCTTGTCGGCACGGTAGTGCAGGATGCAGGCGTTCGCCCCCCCGGCCACGATGGAGCCGTAGGCCGGGTACTGCGATCCCTGCTGCCGAAACTCGTGCAGCAGTTCGGCATCCAGGTGGTACTCGCGCAGCTCCTGCCCGGCGCGCAGCATGGCCGCCGAACGCTGCATGGCGCGGATGTGGGCGCGGGCGCTGATCGCGCAGGCTCGGCGCATCACATCCAGTTCGTATGCGTCTTTCACCAGCCGCATCTCGTCGAGCAGGGCACAGACATCGCGCTGCTGGTCCGGACACAGCGCGCCAAAGCGCACACGGGCGCGCACCGGCCTGAGCCAGCTTTCGATGCGGCTCTCGAGCCCGTCGTGGGTGGCAAACGGGAACCAGACCGTGCTGCGGTTTTCCAGCAGTTTGGGCAGTTGCGCGTCCAGTTCGGTCACGGGCAGCGCGCGCTGCACGCCCAGCGCGGCTGGCGCGGCGTCGGGCCCCAGGCGTATGCCGTCCCAGATCTCGCGCTCCAGGTCCTTGGGCTGACAAAACAACGTGGCCTCGCCCTCGGCGGTCAGCACCAACCAGGCATGTGGTTCGGTGAAACCCGTCAGGTAATGAAAGTAGCTGTCATGCCGGAACAGAAAGTCGCTGTCGCGGTTGCGCTGCTGCTCGCGTGCTGTGGGGATGATGGCGATGCCTCCGGGGCCCAGCTGGGCGGCCAGGCGGGCGCGGCGGTCTGCGTAAAGGGATGTCTCGGTCATCGGGTCATTGTAGGAGTGCGCCCCTGCGCACGAACGGCACAAGGGCATTGGGCAAGAAGGTCTGCTCAGGCGTTGAGCTGCGCCAGCCGCTCGGGCGTGCCCACATCGGTCCAGGCGCCGACGTACACCTCGCCGCTGACTTCGCCGCGGTCCATGGCAGCACGCAACATGGGGGCCAGCGGCACGGCCAAGCCCTGCGGGTTGCCGACCGGGGCGGGGGCATCGGCACGGGTGAAGAAGCCGCGGCGGTACAGCGCAATGGTGCTGAAAGTGCATTGCCGCCCCGCGTCCCCAACGGGCAGGTTGCGCACGCTGCCGTCTGCGCCCAGGCCAAAGTCGCCCTTGGGGTTGTGCGCCGGGTTGGGCACCAGCCAAAGGTGGGCCTGCCGGCCGCTGGCCACAAAGCGCTGCACGGCATCCATGCTGAACACGAAATCGGGCGCGAACACGTCGCCGGCCACCACCCCGG
>Ga0256340_1000112_pt1 | contig 12588 bp, 11 predicted proteins | sample AtltaT_3_FD_183807 | JGI IMG/M metagenome (GOLD analysis project Ga0256340, IMG submission 183807) | Metatranscriptome of freshwater microbial communities from Altamaha River, Georgia, United States - Atl_Colum_RepC_8h (Metagenome... | ecosystem: Environmental > Aquatic > Freshwater > River...
ACCAGCTCGGCAATGGCCGTGGGTTGATCGCCCGCAGGGGGATAGGGCTGGTACATCTCGAAGGGCGAGCCTGGGAAACTGACAAATTGACCTTCGGTGGGGGATGTCGGCGTGGTCATGGTGTGAAACGTTAGCTATGGGCGGCAGGTTTGGCAGGGAAATTGGGCATTTAGGCCATTAAAATTCTGGCCAAACGTGTAAGCCTACCGCAGACTGCGCGTTCTTATCCAGAACTCCCCTTAACTCCCCTTTTTCCGATACCAAGGACTGACGATGTCAATGTTTACCGCTGTCGAAATGGCACCCCGCGACCCCATTTTGGGCCTCAACGAGCAATTTGCCGCTGATACCAACCCCAACAAAGTCAATCTCGGCGTGGGCGTGTACTTCGACGACAACGGCAAGCTGCCCCTGTTGCAATGCGTTCAAGCGGCCGAAAAAGCCATGATGGAAAAACCCGCTGCGCGCGGATATTTGCCCATCGACGGCATTGCCGCCTACGACGCCGCCGTGAAAGGCCTGGTGTTTGGCGCTGACTCAGAACCTGTGACATCGGGCCGTGTGGCCACGGTGCAAGGCATTGGTGGCACCGGCGGTTTGAAAATCGGCGCTGACTTTTTGAAACGCTTGAGCCCCAACGCCACGGTGCTGATTTCTGACCCCAGCTGGGAAAACCACCGCGCGTTGTTCACCAACGCCGGTTTCAAGGTGGACACCTATGCGTATTACGACGCCGCCAAACGTGGTGTCAACTTTGAAGGCATGCTGGCCTCTTTGAACGCCGCCACCGCAGGCACCGTGGTGGTGTTGCATGCGTGCTGCCACAACCCCACCGGCTACGACATCACACCCGCCCAATGGGACCAGGTGGTGAGCGTGGTCAAGGCCAAAAACCTGACCGCTTTTTTGGACATGGCCTACCAAGGCTTTGGCCACGGCATTGCCGAAGACGGCGCAGTCATTCAAAAGTTTGTGGCCGCTGGCTTGAGCTTTTTTGTGTCCACCTCGTTCTCGAAAAGCTTCAGCTTGTACGGTGAACGCGTGGGTGCCTTGAGCGTGTTGTGCGCCAACAAAGAAGAAGCTGACCGCGTGTTGTCACAACTGAAAATCGTGATCCGCACCAACTATTCCAACCCACCCATTCACGGTGGTGCGGTGGTGGCGGCGGTGCTGGGCAACCCAGAGTTGCGTGCCTTGTGGGAAAAAGAATTGGGTGAAATGCGTGTGCGTATCAAGGCCATGCGTCAAAAACTGGTGGATGGTTTGAAGGCTGCTGGCGTGCAGCAAGACATGAGCTTCATCACCACCCAAATTGGCATGTTCAGCTACTCAGGTTTGACCAAAGACCAAATGGTGCGTTTGCGCAATGAGTTTGGTGTATACGGCACCGACACCGGTCGCATGTGTGTGGCGGCACTCAACAGCAAGAACATCGACTACGTGTGTGCGTCGATCGCGAAGGTGATGTAAGCGCGCGTCAGCTCAAGACCAAATCACGGAACGCATGGCGATCGAGGCCAGCTGATGGCCTTCGTTGAAAAACTCAACGGTGTCATCAGCATCGGCAGCACCCGCCGCATACAGCAAGGGCAGGTAATGGTCGTAGCTGGGATGGGCCATCTGTGCCACGGCACCCAGCTTTTGAAAATCGACCAAGGCTTCGTTGTGCCCTTGCTTGATTTGTTTGGCCACCCAAGCATCAAATTCAATCGCCCATTCGTAGGCTTGGTTGTCAGCGGCTGAGCGTTGCATGGTGCGCAGGTTGTGCACGGTGTTGCCACTGGCCACGATCAACACGCCTTCTTGTCGCAAGTGCTTGAGCTGTTGACCCATGGCAAAGTGTTCAGCGGGCGGGCGGTGGTAGTCGATGCTCAACTGAACCACGGGAATGTCTGCCTCGGGAAACATGGGTTTCAAAATGCCCCAGCAACCGTGGTCCAAACCCCATTCATGCAGATCAACGCCCACTGGCTGACCGGTGTTGGGTTGCTTCAATTGCGCCGCCGTTTGCATCGCCCATTCCGGTGCACCGGGTGCGGGGTATTGCTGGGCAAATAATTCGTCTGGGAAACCGCCAAAGTCATGGATGGTTTTAGGCTGGGCCATACCCGTCATCCACCAACCGCCTTGGGTGATCCAATGGGCCGATATGCACAGAATCAGCTTTGGGCGCGCCCATTGCGTGCCGAAACGGGTGCCGAGCGTTTGCCAGGCTTGGCGAAACGGGGTGTCGTCGATCACGTTCATGGGGCTGCCGTGCCCTACAAACAGGACGGGCAGGCGAGCAGGTGCGGAAGTGGACATGATCGGTCGGTCTTGGACAATGGGTTAGGAAAAGTAATTTGGGGGACAGACTCCAATTTCAAGCCCCCTTCTGCTGATATATTGCAACGCAACATTTTTTGAACTGAGAATTCCGACATGCTTTACCAAATCTTCGAAGCCCAACGTTCTTTGATGGAGCCGTTCGCAGACTTTGCGCAAGCGGCGTCAAAACTCTACAACAACCCGATGTCGCCCTTGGGGCAGAACGCACTGTCGCAACGTGTGTCGGCAGGCTATGACTTGTTGTATCGCTTGGGCAAAGATTATGAAAAGCCCGAGTTTGGCATTACCTCGGTAGAGGTAGGTCATGTGGATGTGGCGATCCATGAGCGAGTGGAAATCAACAAACCTTTTTGTGAACTGCGCCGCTTCAAGCGCTTCAGCGACGATGCCGCAACGTTGAGCAAACTCAAAGGCCAACCGGTGGTGTTGATTGTGGCGCCTTTGTCAGGCCATTACGCCACCTTGCTGCGTGACACGGTAAAGACCATGTTGAAAGACCACAAGGTGTACATCACCGACTGGAAAAATGCACGCTTGGTGCCCTTGAGTGAGGGTGAGTTTCACCTCGACGATTATGTGAACTATGTGCAAGAGTTCATTCGCTACTTGCAAGACAACTATGGCAACTGCCATGTGATGAGCGTGTGCCAGCCTACCGTGCCGGTGCTGGCTGCGGTGTCATTGATGGCCAGCCGAGGCGAAACCACGCCATTGAGCATGACCATGATGGGTGGCCCGATTGACGCCACCAAATCACCCACGGCGGTGAACAATTTGGCCATGAACAAGAGCCACAGCTGGTTTGAAAACAATGTGATCTTTCGCGTGCCCAGCAATTTCCCCGGCGCCGGGCGGCGCGTGTACCCCGGGTTTTTGCAGCACACCGGTTTTGTGGCAATGAACCCCGACCGCCATTTGAAGAGCCATTACGACTACTTCAAAGACCTGATCAAGGGCGACAACGACAGCGCCGAACAACACCGCCAGTTTTATGACGAATACAACGCCGTGCTCGACATGGACGCCGACTACTACTTGGAAACCATCAACACCGTGTTCCAAGAATTCAAACTGGTGCGCGGCACGTGGGAAGTGAAAAACGAAGCTGGCAAGTCTGAACTGGTTCGCCCCCAAGACATTCGCAACACCGCTTTGCTGACGGTGGAAGGTGAGCTCGACGATATTTCAGGTTCAGGCCAAACCGAGGCGGCGCATGGTTTGTGCACAGGCATTGTGCGCAAAGAGCACCACCACTTGGAAGTCAAAGGCGCAGGTCACTACGGTATTTTCAGTGGCCGTCGCTGGCGTGAGGTGGTGTACCCCCATGTGAAGCGATTCATCCAAGAGCACAACAAGGCCGCTGCCAAAAAGCCCAGCGCAAAGCGTGCCGTGCGCACCTCGGCACGTGCCAAGCGGTGAGTCTGGCACAACGCATCAATGACGCTTTGCCGCAAACGCAATGCACGCGTTGCGGCTATCCGGACTGTGAGCGTTATGCGCAAGCGATTGCCCAAGGCGAAGCGCCCATCAACCAATGTCCACCGGGGGGTGATGAAGGGGTGCGGCGCTTGGCGGCGCTGACGGGCCAGGCCTACCAACCGCTCAATCCTGAAAACGGTTTCGAAGGCCCGCTCACCTTGGCCGTGATCGATGAGGCTTGGTGCATTGGTTGCACCTTGTGCATCAAAGCCTGCCCCACCGATGCGATTGTGGGCGCCAACAAACGCATGCACACGGTGATCGAGCTTTATTGCACAGGTTGCGAGTTGTGCATTCCTGCATGCCCTGTCGATTGCATTTCACTTGAACCGGTCGACATCAACTTGAGTGGTTGGGCTGCATGGCCACAACACCTTGCCGATCAGGCGCGTGCACGTTATGAACAGCATCAAACACGCATCGTGCGCGCTGAAAAAGAAAATGCTGCGCGTCTGCAAGCCAAAGCTTTGCAAAAGTTGGCCGACTTGCCCACGCACACCCATGGCAGCGAACATGCACCTGAGTTGGACCGCAAACGTGCCATCATCGAAGCAGCATTGGCCAAAGCCAAAGCCCGTCAAGCCACAAAAACTTGAACGGGTATTGGCTTAAACAGGGGAAGCTGCCAAGGCTGCAAATGCCTTGACCACCTCGGCTGGCGCTTGCACCAACTCGATCAACACGCCTTCACCGCCGATGGGAAACTCATCGTTGCCTTTGGGATGCAAAAAGGTGATGTCAAAACCCGCCGCCCCTTTGCGAATGCCACCGGGGGCAAAACGCACGCCTTGTGAGGTGAGCCATTCCACCGCCACAGGCAGGTTATCGATCCACAAGCCGATGTGATTGAGGGGCGTGGTGTGGACCGCTGGTTTTTTTTCTGGGTCGAGCGGTTGCATGAGATCCACCTCGACTTTGAACGGGCCGCTTCCGATGGCGCAAATGTCTTCATCCACATTTTCACGTTCGCTCTTGAACGTGCCTGTGACCTCTAGGCCAAACATGTCCACCCACAGTTTTTGCAGACGGCCTTTGTCAGGACCACCGATGGCGATTTGTTGCACACCCAACACCTTGAAGGGGCGCTGAGTGGCTGAGGCCCCAGCGCTTGGTGCACCGTGGTTTGCGCTGCTCATTATTCGAACTCCACAATCATTTGGTCAACGCTGAGCGATTCGCCTTTGCTGGCCACCACTTTTTTCACCACGCCATCTTGCGCAGCAAACAACACGTTTTCCATCTTCATGGCTTCGATCACGGCGACGCGTTCACCGGCTTGCACTTTTTGTCCTGGTGTGACGGCCACTTCGACCAACAAGCCGGGCATGGGTGACAACACATAGCGGCTCAAATCGGGCGGTGCTTTGTAGGGCATCAGCTTGTGCAACTCGGCCATGCGGGGTGACATGACCAAGGCATCGATGCGAGTACCGTTGTGTTGCACTTGCAAGGCCAAGGGGTTTTTCAATGTGCCGCGTTCAATTTGTGCGGTGAACGGCTTGCCATTCGCAGTGCCTTCAATGCGAATGTCGTTCAAGCGTGAACGGCTTTCGATTTCATACACCTTGCTGGCGATGGTGATTTTGGCAGCGTTGGGTTTGCTGGCCACTTCATCCACATGGGCTTGCACATAGCGGTTGTTGCCTGCATTGCCCAATTCAATCACGGCATAGTCATTGCCGACTTGCACATCGTAGCCGGGCAACTGACCGCTCAGGTTGGCGGCACGTTGGCGTGACTTGCGACGCACAAATGCAGCCAGCGCAGCCAGGAAGTCGTGGTCGTCGTGCGGCACATCTTCGGCACGGAAACCTTTTGCATACTGCTCGGCAATGAAGCCAGTGTTGAAGTCACCCGACACAAACTTGGGATGCGCCAGCAACGCCGCTTGAAAAGGGATGTTGGAGCTGATGCCGCGAATCACAAAACCATTCAAGGCTGCACGCATTTTGGCGATGGCATCGTTGCGGTCTTTGCCGTGCACGATCAGCTTGGCGATCATGGAGTCGTAGAACATCGGAATTTCACCGCCCTCTTGCACGCCGGTGTCCACCCGCACGCCTAAGAGGTTCTCGGTGTTGCCTTGGAACATGGTTTGTTTGGGCGTTTGAAAGCGCACCAAGCGACCCGTGGAAGGCAAAAAATTGCGGAAGGGGTCTTCGGCATTGATACGGCACTCGATGGCCCAACCATTGCGTTGCACATCTTTTTGCGCGATGGGGAGTTTCTCGCCTGCGGCCACACGAATCATCATCTCCACCAGGTCGAGGCCGGTGATGGCTTCGGTCACGGGGTGCTCCACCTGCAAGCGGGTGTTCATTTCGAGGAAGTAAAAACTTTGGTCTTTTCCCACCACGAATTCGACGGTACCTGCGCTTTGGTATTTCACCGCTTTGGCCAAGGCCACCGCTTGTTCACCCATGGCTTTTCGGGTGGCTTCGCTGATGAAGGGTGAGGGTGCTTCTTCAATCACTTTTTGGTGACGGCGTTGAATCGAGCACTCACGTTCGTTCAAATACACCACGTTGCCATGGCTGTCGCCCAACACCTGAATTTCGATGTGACGGGGCTCTTCTACAAACTTTTCAATGAACACACGGTCATCGCCAAAGCTGTTGCGTGCTTCGTTGCGGCATGAGGTGAAGCCTTCTAACGCCTCTTTGTCGTTGAAGGCCACGCGCAAGCCTTTGCCACCACCACCTGCTGAGGCTTTGATCATGACGGGGTAGCCAATGCCTTTGGCAATTTCAACCGCTTTCTCGGCGGTTTCAATCGCATCGTTGTAGCCCGGAATGGTGTTGACCTTGGCTTCGTTGGCCAATTTTTTAGACGCAATTTTGTCGCCCATGGCAGCAATCGAATGGGCTTTGGGGCCGATGAAGGCAATGCCTTCGTCTTCACAACGTTTGGCAAAGCCTTCGTTTTCGCTCAAGAAGCCATAGCCAGGGTGAATGGCTTGTGCACCGGTGGCTTTGGCAGCAGCAATGATTTTGTCGGCCACCAAATACGATTCACGAGAAGGTGCGGGGCCCAACAACACGGCTTCGTCGGCCAGTTGCACATGGCGTGCTTCTTTGTCAGCCTCGGAGTACACCGCCACGGTTTTGATGCCCATTTTGTGAGCGGTTGCGATCACGCGGCACGCAATTTCGCCACGGTTTGCAATCAAGATTTTTGTAAACATGTTCTTTTACTCCTCAAGCATCACAGCGGAATGTTGCCGTGCTTGCGCCATGGGTTGTCGATTTTTTTGTCTTTCAGCATCACGAGTGAGCGGCAAATGCGCTTGCGTGTTTCGTGCGGTTGAATGACGTCGTCAATGAAGCCACGTGCACCTGCCACAAAGGGGTTGGCAAAACGGGCTTTGTATTCGGCTTCTTTGGCGGCCAGTTTTTCAGGGTCGCCTTTGTCTTCACGGAAAATAATTTCCACCGCACCCTTGGCACCCATGACCGCAATTTCGGCATTGGGCCAGGCGAAGTTGACGTCACCCCGCAAGTGCTTGGAGGCCATCACGTCATATGCGCCGCCATAGGCCTTGCGGGTGATGACGGTGATTTTTGGCACCGTGCATTCGGCGTAGGCGTACAGCAACTTGGCACCGTGCTTGATGATGCCGCCGTACTCTTGCGAGGTGCCGGGCATGAAGCCGGGCACGTCGACAAAGGTGATGACGGGAATGTTGAAGGCATCGCAAAAGCGCACAAAGCGGGCGGCTTTGATCGAGCTCTTGATGTCCAAACAACCTGCGAGCACCAAAGGTTGGTTGGCCACGATGCCAACGGTTTGGCCTTCCATGCGCGCAAAGCCAATCAAGATGTTTTTCGCATAGTCGGGTTGCAATTCGAAGAAGTCGCCGTCGTCCACGGTTTTGAGGATGAGCTCTTTCATGTCGTAGGCTTTGTTGGGGTTCTCGGGCACCAAGGTGTCCAAGCTCATGTCCATGCGATCGGTCGGATCGCCACTCACGCGCACCGGTGCTTTTTCTTTGTTGTTGAGGGGCAGGTAGTTGTACAAACGGCGCAGCATCAACAAGGCTTCCACGTCGTTCTCGAACGCCATGTCGGCCACACCGCTCTTGGTGGTGTGGGTGACAGCACCACCCAACTCTTCAGCGGTGACTTCTTCGTGCGTGACGGTTTTCACCACGTCGGGGCCGGTCACAAACATATACGAGGTGTCTTTGACCATGAAGATGAAATCGGTCAGCGCAGGTGAATACACCGCACCACCCGCCGATGGGCCCATGATCATGCTGATCTGGGGGACCACACCACTGGCCATCACGTTGCGTTGGAACACCTCGGCATAACCACCGAGCGAGGCCACGCCTTCTTGAATGCGTGCACCACCGGAGTCGTTCAAACCGATCACGGGTGCGCCGACTTTCATGGCTTGGTCCATCACCTTGCAAATTTTTTCGGCATGGGTTTCAGACAGCGCACCACCGTACACGGTGAAGTCTTGGCTGTAGACAAACACCAAACGGCCATTGATCATGCCGTAGCCTGTGACCACACCGTCGCCTGGAATTTTGTTGTCGGCCATGCCGAAGTCGGTGCAGCGGTGTTCGACAAACATGTCCCACTCTTCGAAAGTGCCTTCGTCGAGCAACACTTCGATGCGCTCGCGTGCGGTGAGCTTGCCTTTGCTGTGTTGGGCGTCGATGCGCTTTTGCCCGCCACCCAAACGTGCAGCAGCACGCTTTTGTTCCAGTTGTTCAATGATGTCTTGCATGGTTGCTCTCTCTTTTCTCCAAGAAGATTTCTAATTCAGCTCCGCGCTTGGTAGGCGCTGAGCAATTGACGGGCGGCGGTGGATGCGGCCAATTGACCTGCGCCCACCTGTTGAGTCAAGTCGGACAACAGGGCCTGCACTTGGGTGTGTTGCCGAAAGGTGTGTTTCAGGCCTGCGTCAATGCGCTCCCACATCCACGCCAGCGCTTGTTGTTGGCGTCGTGTGGCAAAGCGCCCATTGTTGACTTGCAAGCCTTTGAATTCGCTGACAGCCGACCAAAAGGCATCGACACCTTGGTTTAACAAGGCGCTGATTTGGACAACTTTGGCATGCCATTGTGTTTCGTTGTGGTGCGCATTGTCAGGATTGCCGTGCTGCCCCAACAAACGCAATGCACTGGTGATTTGCGCTTCGGCGCGTGTGGCCGCTGCGGCATCGATGTCGGCTTTGTTGATGACCACCAAATCGGCCAACTCCATCACGCCTTTTTTGATGGCTTGCAAATCGTCACCCGCATTGGGCAACTGCAACAAACAAAACATATCGGTCATGTTGGCCACGGCGGTTTCGCTTTGGCCCACACCCACGGTTTCGACCAACACCACGTCGTAGCCTGCGGCTTCGCACACCAACATCGACTCACGTGTTTTTTCGGCCACGCCACCCAAGGTGCCGCTGCTGGGGCTGGGTCGAATGTAGGCCTGTGGATGCACCGACAAATGTTCCATGCGGGTTTTGTCACCCAAGATCGAACCACCCGACACACTGGACGATGGGTCGACCGCCAACACCGCCACGCGGTGACCTTGCGCGATCAAATACAAGCCCAAGGCTTCAATGAAGGTCGATTTACCGACGCCCGGCACACCGCTGATGCCCAAGCGAAACGATTGGCCGGTGTGCGGCAACATGCGTGTGAGCAGCTCGTCGGCCAACGCGCGGTGGTCGGTGCGTGTGGACTCCAACAAAGTGATGGCTTTTGCCATGGCACGTCGCTGCACAGCAGCATCGCCATGCAGCAAACCGGCGAGCAATTGCTCAGGTGTCATGCGTGGCCCACTGGGGTCACCCAGTTCTCTAGTTTCAACCCTTCAATGCGCTCGAACTCTCGCATGTTGTTGGTCACCAAGGTGGCACCCAAGGCCAGTGCTTGGCAGCCAATCAACAAATCCATCTCGCCTATTTGGGCACCAGTCTTTTTCAGTCTGGCTTTTTGTTCGCCGTAATGCCACATGGCTTGATCGTCCCAAGGCACGACTTGCAACAGAGACAAAAAAGCATCTAAATTTTTACGGTTTGCTTCCACGCGTGCGCTCAATGCCACGCCGTAGGCCAACTCAGCCGCAACCAAAGCTGACACAAACAAGTCTTGCGGATCACGCAACTTGAATTGTGCTTTGACCGCTGGATATTTGGGCGACATGAAATACGCACAGATGTTGGTGTCTAGAAAGTACATGCAGGCTTTCTAGTCAAAGTTCACGGGATCACTCAATGCGCCCCGATCGCGCTCGATTTCCTCGGGCATGCCCTCAAAGGAAGCAAGCACCTTTTCCATGCGCCCCCACCACTCATCCTTGCTCAACTTGGGGCGCAGGATAACCGCATCACCTCGGCGCTCAATGAACACTTCTGAGGTGTCAAAGCGATAGGCCTTGGGCAGGCGCACGGCTTGGCTGCGGCCTGTGGTGAAGATCTTGGCGGTGTCTTGGGTGGCGTTCATAGGGGGCCCCTGGAATGATATATATCAAATGATACATATCATCTGGTGGTGTGACAAGCCTTAGCCAAGCGCCTTTTTGATTTGTTCCAGCACATCTTTCGCACTCGCTGGAATGGGTGTGCCGGGGCCATAAATGCCCTTCACGCCTGACTCGTACAAGAAGTCGTAGTCTTGGCGGGGAATCACACCGCCCACAAACACGATGATGTCGTCGGCGCCTTGCTTCTTCAACTCAGCAATGATGGCGGGCACCAGCGTTTTGTGGCCTGCAGCCAAGGTGGACACACCCACGGCGTGCACATCGTTTTCGATGGCTTGGCGTGCGCATTCTTCGGGGGTTTGGAACAAGGGACCCATGTCGACGTCAAAGCCCAAGTCGGCGTAGGCGGTGGCCACCACTTTGGCGCCACGGTCGTGACCGTCTTGGCCCAGCTTGGCAATCATCACGCGGGGGCGACGGCCTTCTTTGTCGGCGAAGTCGGCGATTTCTTTTTTCAGCTGTTCCCAGCCTTCAGCGGAATCATAAGCAGCAGCGTACACACCGGTCACCTTTTGCGTGTCGGCGCGATGGCGCCCATAAACTTTTTCAAGCGCATCGCTCACCTCACCCACAGTGGCACGCAAACGAATGGCTTGGATCGACAAGTCGAGCAAGTTGCCCGCACCGCTTGCGGTGCCTCCTGCTGACCCGCTTGCGGTGCCTCCTTTTGATCCGCTTTCAGCCGCTTGGGTGAGCGCTTCCAACGCAGCTTGCACTTTGGCGTTGTCACGCGAGGCTTTGATTTTTTTCAAGCGATCGATCTGGCCTTCACGCACTTTCACGTTGTCGATCGCCAAAATATCGATCGGGTCTTCTTTGGCCAACTTGTATTTGTTCACGCCCACAATCACGTCTTTGCCACTGTCAATGCGTGCTTGCTTTTCAGCGGCGGCGGCTTCGATTTTGAGCTTGGCCCAACCGCTGTCCACCGCCTTGGTCATGCCACCCATGGCTTCGACTTCTTCGATGATGGCCCAGGCTTTGTCGGCCATTTCTTGGGTGAGCGACTCCATCATGTAGCTGCCTGCCCAAGGGTCGATCACGTTGGTGATGTGGGTTTCTTCTTGAATGATCAGCTGCGTGTTGCGTGCAATGCGCGCCGAGAATTCGGTGGGCAAGGCAATGGCTTCGTCAAACGAGTTGGTGTGCAAAGATTGCGTGCCACCAAACACTGCCGCCATGGCTTCGATGGTGGTGCGCACCACGTTGTTGTAGGGGTCTTGCTCGGTGAGCGACCAGCCCGAGGTTTGGCTGTGCGTGCGCAGCATGAGGCTTTTGGGGTTCTTGGCGTTGAAGCCCTTCATGATGCGACACCACAACAAACGGGCCGCACGCATTTTGGCAATCTCCAAATAGAAGTTCATACCCACCGCCCAGAAGAACGACAGGCGACCAGCGAAGTCGTCCACGTCCATGCCTTTGGCGATGGCGGTCTTCACATACTCTTTGCCATCGGCCAAGGTGAAGGCCATTTCCAGCGCTTGGTTGGCACCGGCTTCTTGCATGTGGTAACCCGAAATCGAGATCGAGTTGAACTTGGGCATGTGCTTGGCGGTGTACTCGATGATGTCGCCAATGATGCGCATGGACGGCTCAGGCGGGTAGATGTAGGTGTTGCGCACCATGAACTCTTTCAGAATGTCGTTCTGAATGCTGCCGCTCAGTTTGTCTTGGCTCACGCCCTGCTCTTCGGCGGCCACCACATAGCCCGCCAGCACGGGCAGCACGGCGCCGTTCATGGTCATCGAGACCGACACTTTGTCGAGCGGAATCTCGTTGAACAAAATCTTCATGTCCTCCACCGAGTCGATGGCGACACCGGCCTTGCCCACATCGCCCGTCACGCGGGGGTGGTCGGAGTCGTAGCCACGGTGGGTGGCCAAATCGAAGGCCACCGACACACCCTGACCGCCTGCGGCCAAGGCTTTGCGGTAAAAGGCATTGGATTCTTCGGCGGTGGAAAAGCCCGCATATTGGCGAATGGTCCAGGGGCGCACGGCATACATGGTGGCTTGCGGCCCACGCAAAAAGGGCTCAAAACCCGGCAACGTGTTGGCATATGGCAGGTTTTGGGTGTCTTCTGCGGTGTACAGCGGTTTGACGCTGATGCCGTCGGGGGTCTTCCAGTTGAGGGCAGCCACATCGCCATTGGGGGCTGACTTGGCCGCCGCCTTGGCCCAGGCTTCGAGATTGGCGGCGTTGAATTCGTTTGGCTGATGGCCTTTGTTTTGACTCATGGCAAGCTCACTCTATTTATAAGGGCAATGGGCATAGATTAACC
>Ga0256340_1000113_pt1 | contig 12579 bp, 7 predicted proteins | sample AtltaT_3_FD_183807 | JGI IMG/M metagenome (GOLD analysis project Ga0256340, IMG submission 183807) | Metatranscriptome of freshwater microbial communities from Altamaha River, Georgia, United States - Atl_Colum_RepC_8h (Metagenome... | ecosystem: Environmental > Aquatic > Freshwater > River...
CGTATGTACATCATGTGGGCACAAAAACAAGGATATAAAGTGACTGAATTGAATCATCAGGAAGGTGATGTTGCTGGAATCAAAACCGTTTCATTGGAGTTTGATGGGGAATTTGCTTTTGGTTATTTGAAGGGTGAGAATGGCGTTCATCGCTTGGTTCGGATTTCACCGTTCGATTCCAACGCGAAAAGGCATACTTCGTTTGTTTCTGTTTACGTTTATCCTTTAGTTGACGATAACATAGAAATAAATATCAATCCAGCCGATATAACTTGGGAAACGTTTAGATCGGGTGGAGCAGGAGGACAGAATGTCAATAAAGTGGAAACCGCTGTGCGATTGAGACATGCTCCATCTGGCATTATCATTGAAAATTCGGAATCGAGGTCGCAACTTGCCAATAAAGAAAAAGCCATGCAACTCTTACGTTCACAGTTGTATGAATTGGAATTGAGAGAGCGTATGGAAAAACGCAGTGAAATCGAGGCCGGAAAGAAGAAAATTGAATGGGGTTCACAAATACGAAATTATGTAATGCATCCCTACAAACTAGTCAAAGACGTGCGAACAGGAATCGAAACATCGGATGTTGATGGGGTAATGGATGGGGGCTTGGATGAATTTTTGAAAGCCTTCTTAATGCAATATGGCGGTTAAAGGAAGGGGATTAAGCGTTCTAATCCTATGCCCCGTGAACCTTTTAATAAGATGGTTGTGTTTTCTACCCTATCCAAAAGTCCATCGTTGATTAATGCTTCTGTAGATTCAAAATGAGCAGGAGAATTAAGTCTTCCAAATTCTTGTCCTATGGTTATACAATGTATTTTTTTTGCTTCACAAATAGATAAGATCTTGTGGTGCTCGTCAAAAGCAACGTCCCCAAGTTCTAGCATATCACCGAGTATTGCAAGTTTGTTGGAATCGGCTAATTGTGCAAACGAATCAAGGGCAGCGCTCATGCTTGATGGGTTCGCGTTGTAGCAATCAACAATCAGTGTGTTTTTGACCGTTTTTTCTACTTGTGAGGGTTGTTCGATGGGACATAGGCTTCGATACCTTCCTTGATAGCAGCATCAGTAACTTTAAAGAATTTACCAATGCATACCGCCGCAAGAAAATTATTTAGGTTATATGCACCAATCAAATGGCTCTGTATTTCATTGGAGCGCATACCTTCGGTTTCATAGGTGAAACATACAAATGGTGTTAAGCGTGTTAAGGTACCTTGACATGTTGAGGATGAATTAATGCTGTATCCAATAATATTTGAAGTGCTAAGGTGCTTTCTTAGGATATTATCATCAACATTATAAAACAATGTTCCTCCGTTTGCTTCAACTGCTCTATACATCGCTAATTTCGTGTGTAAAACCCCTTCAAAATTCCCAAACCCTTCCAAATGGGCTCTTCCAATGTTTGTTATTATCCCATGAGTTGGTTCAGCGATTGTACATAATTCGTCGATATCACCTGGTTTATTCGCTCCCATTTCAATGATCGCCAATTCATGACTTGCATTTAATTGGAGTAGGGTTAGGGGAACCCCGATATGATTGTTTAAATTGCCCTTGGTACATAGTACGCAATAGGTTGTTGAAAGCACAGCATTAATAATCTCTTTTGTTGTGGTCTTCCCATTGCTCCCGGTTATTCCAATAATCGGAATATCAAACTTTCGTCTGTGGTGCTGCGCCAAACGTTGTAAAAACTCCAACGTATCTTCAACGTAAAAAATGACTTTTCCGTCGCAGCGCTGTTTATCACTAGAGATCACATATTTTGCACCTTCAATTATGGCTTGTTCGGCAAAGGTATTCGCGTCATAACGTTCGCCTTTTAAACAAACAAATAAGTTCCCTTGACCAATGGTTCTGGTATCTGTAGAAATTCCAGTGCAAGAATAATAAAGTTCGAATAATTGTTGCATAAAAAAAGTCCCGCTGTTGCGGGACTCAAAGTTAATTAAAGTTATGAAATCTATCGGCGTTTACGCTTCTTGTAATTCAGATTAGGTTGTCCACCCAAGCGATCCATTGCACAGCGGAAACCGATAGTAGCACTGGATTTATCCTCATCCAAGAATCGTCTATTTCCTGCAGACAGCCAATAAGCGCGATCCGCCCATGAACCACCTTTGTACACTTTCGAGCGATCAGAGATTAATGTTGTTGGCCATCCTGAAGAATTACTTGTGATTTTATCATTATTCAAGTCGATGTTCTCATGTTGACTTTGATATACTGTATTTTTAGCACTCAAACGTCCAGAATTAATATCCTCTTTACGTTTGGTGTTGTTGTAAAAAATTGATGATTCTAAATCCCCATCCAAGTAATCCACGTAATCATCTTTTCGGTAATTTAAACGTCCAAGGTTTTCCTCTTCAGTTACATTTCTCCAACGTTGTTTACCTCGACTTTCGATGGTATATTCTGATAAACCATTTCTTAAGTTTAATAACCAAGTTGTAATTGTTTGGTCATCCTTGTAATCTGGGAATTTGGCTGCTAAATATTTATCTCCAAATGCAGGTTCCCAAGAAGCTGAGGCTTCACCACCATCGGGATCAGGTTTAACTAAATAAATCCCATAGTTTTTAGCTTCGTCTTCAGATTTTATATCACTGTTATCAGTATTTAACTTTAGTACTTCCATGTCTTTTTCACTACGGAAGTCTTCGTTTTTAAGCTTTGTCGTTGGCATGTTACCAAATAATGCTTTTTCAATGAACGCTGAAGCTTTTACCGTATTTCCTTTATTGTAAAGGTAAATCGCTGTGTCAATTAAGGAATTCAATTCATCTAATACTTCCAATTGTGCTTTATCTTGTGTGGTTAGTTTTCTGCCGTTGCTTGTATAATAATTGCTCGGGCTATTAAATTGAAACTTCCTCATGTCTTGGCGAGAATTAATCATCGCTTTTTGACGTTGACTATTTATGTAAGGTTGTTGCGATTTGTCTAATACAGTGATGTAGTCAGTTAATGTTTTACTTGATACTTTATCACCTTTCTTAGTGGTAACCGTTAAACCAATTGAATACTTTCCAGGAGTTGTAAAATTAACCACAGCGGTATCGGCTTGGTCCGAAGGTTTATTTAATGCCTTATTTTGGCTAAAAGTAACCTTGGCGTTATTTGGCCCTACAACTGTCCATTTGTAAGCAACAATAGAGTCTGCAGTTCCTTTACTGTTAAGTGGCCCTATCTTGGTATTTAATTTACAAACAAACCTTAATGAATCTGTTGTTTCAACTAAATCCACAGAAGTAATGAATAATGGTTCAGAAACACTTTCTTTTGCTCTGCGATCCTGTTCTTGTTGGGTATTGTAATTATCCGTATAACTTCTGTCTAAATTAAGTGCAATATTTCCATGACGAGCATACAATACACGCGCATATTCGTTTACAAATTCCTTCATGCCATGTACATCGTAAATATTGTCTTTTGTCTTTACATATTTATCGTGTAACCCTTCAGGAACCATTAGTTGTGTTTGGTAGACGTTCCCACGGAACGGCATAAAGCCATCAGCCATGTCACTTGTGGTAGGACGATAGGTATCCATTACCCATTCTGAAACGTTACCAGCCATGTTGTATAAGCCAAAATCATTTGGCCAATAGGCATCAACAAACGTTGTAGCGTCTGCACCATCATTCAATGCGCCTGCTACCCCCATGTGGTCACCTGTTCCACGAACAAAGTTTGCTTGAATGGTACCTTGGAATTGCTCTTCGTCATAACGCACGTAGTGACCATCCCAAGGATAAATTCTGCGCTCATCCACGTTTTCGGAGTTCGGGTCTAGGTTACCTAGCAAACCAAGCGCTGCATATTCCCACTCAGCTTCAGTTGGGAGACGATACTTAGGTAATAGGATTCCGTCTTCCATACGCACCAAACGTTTTCCTTGATAGAAATTATCACCGTCTTTTACTGCATATACAGGATCGTAGTTATTTAACATATACGGATCTCGCGGCTGGGTTCCTGCTTTCCCTTTGGAAGGTTTTTCGCTTTCTAAGGTATATCCTTCACCTTTGTACTTATAATTTTCAGGTTCAACAGCCGTTGCATTCTCAATTTCATACTGCCCAGCTAAATAACTCTCAGTATTGAACATGTTTTCAGGTTTGTTCCTGTAATTCGTTTTCTTTTTGGTACCTGCTGCATCAGGGCCCAAAGCGCCTAAATCTCCTCCGTCTTCGTAACGATCTGCAAAATGCCATTTGATTATACCTTGTTCAACAAGTATATATTCGTTAACTCGGTCTGTTCTCCATTTACAAAAATCATTGGCTTGAATCCAAGACACACCAACAACAGGGTAATCGCGGTATGCAGGATAACGGAAATAGTAATCAACAAATTTTTCACGGTAAGAAAGCGGATCTCTCCAGCATAGCGTATCTGGAAGTGCTTTTTTGTAAATGTGTGGATAGGTACGGTAATAAACACGCTTCATCCAGTACACATATTCCAACCAATGGAAATTTGTAACCTCAGTGCGGTCCATGTAGAAGGATGAAACCGTAAAACGATTCGGTCTGTTATTGTTGTCATCAAAAACATCTTCTTCTGTCTTTCCCATGGTAAAAGTACCTCCTTCAACCATCACCAATCCAGGCCCAGTGCGTTGCTCATCAAAATCAGATTTTTCAAATCCACCGTTGTTGATGTTGTTGTACTCCCAACCGGTTGAAGTTGAAGTTTCTTTTTGACAACTCGCCAATAGCCCCATCGCAACTAAAGCGTAAGAGACTTTTGTAATTATTGAACGTTTCATATGTTTGCTATTTTGGCTCAATTTAAATTCAGTTTTACTTAAAAGTTACACCTAAAATGAAGGGCAACTAATTTTTCTAAAGTTTTTCGGCTTCCTTCGGCACTTAATATCCATTTGAAAAGATACTTCATGCGATCCACCAGTTAGACCATTTCCTAATTTGGACACTGTTAAATCGTAACTGTATCCCAACCTAAACTTATCGGCTTTCACCCCAACAATAAATACCATAGCATCTCTGTTGCGGTACCAAACCCCAATATTTAAACGCTCATAGTTTAAATAACCACCAACATTTAGTTCTTGAAACCCATTTTGATATTGATAAATTATGGCGGGTTTTATTGTGGTTCCATCCGAATATCTTCCTCTACGCCCAATTGGAATTGTACCACCCATGTGTACAGTAAATCGCGCAGGCAATTTACTTGTTCCAAGAATCATTGATTCATCTGGCCGGTTAATGTGATGTGCTGCAAGACCACCATAAAAGTATTTGCTAAAAAGAACTAAGCCAGCGCTCGCATCAAATAAACCGCGTTTTCCACCTCTAGGAACATCACCAGTTTGATAAATGAAGCCCCTTCTCGGGTCAATCATATCTCCAAAAGTTAGTTTCTCCCAATCCAAGTATTTCTGAATGTAGGCAGCCCTTGCACCAAAATTTAACGAGACCTTTCGGTTTATTTTCATGTTGTATGAGTAAATCCCACCAACCATAGTTGTTGATATCGTTCCCTCTGCTTGCTGATCGTACATAGCAATTACACCAACACCACCTTTAATGTCTTTCACATACGAATCAAATGCTGCAGAGTACGTTACGTAATTCCCTGTCAATTGGGGCCACTCATTTCGGTAGTTCAACGTAATTCTTGGACAACCAGTAGCACCAGCCAGTGCAGGATTTAAATAAATTGGATTGGAATAAAATTGTGTGAACGTTGGGTCTTGTCCCCATGATGAAGTACACACACTTAGTAATAACACAAGCACCAATAGGGGCTTGCCTACCAATTGAAATAAGAACAGACTAAAGCGTTTATTCACGAGCGCTTGTACGGATTTAAGTTAACTTGGTTACAAATATCGTAAATATTTTCAAATAATTAAAACTGCTTTCCGTTTTTGATGTTTCCATTATTTTTGCACCATGTGGTTTCGTAAATTTTTTCGATTTGTCTGCTTACTTTTTGTAGCGTTTAATTGTTGTGCGCAATCAATCGAGGTTACTATACCATGGACCGAACCGAAACAAATGAAGCATGGCGATCAAGCCTTTTTGGTCCCCACCATAGATCACCAAGTTTCTTCCACTGGAATTCCTTCTTTTAGCTATAGAACACCATTGAAATCCTTTGGTTTTGAGGCAAAAGTTAACACTATTTCGTCCAGCCCGGCTTCAGCAATAGAAATTGATTATTTAAAGCAATTGGCGATTGAACTAACCGATGAAGCAAGGGTTGAACTCAAGGTTACAGGAGCTGCCAATCAGCCCATGTTGAGTTTTTCCTGTTTTCCTTATTTTAAGCAAAATTCAGTAGTTGTTAGAATACAATCAATTACCATTGACTTATCTCCTAAGCCCATTTCACAAATCGAAAAAGATTTTGCGGCTAATTCGGTTTTGGCCCAAGGAGCTTGGTATAAAATTGCGGTGACATCAGACGGTATTCACAAAATAGATAAGAGTTTATTGACTTCATTAGGAATCAATACGGCAGGTTTAAACCCGAATCATATTCATGTCTTTGGGAATGGGGAAGGATCTTTACCTGAATTAAATTCAATATCGTACACGGATGATCTTGCTCAAAATGCGGTTAAAGTAATCGGTGGACAAGACGGTGTCTTTGACGATGGAGATTATGTTTTGTTTTATGGATATGGTCCACATCAATGGTACGCGAATGGATTTACAGAATTTGAACAACGCAGAAATCCTTATTCAGACCGCTCTTATTATTTTATTTTAGTTGATGGAAATACCCCTGCAAAAACAATTGCAGAGGTAGATTATTCCACTGGGCTTGAAGATGAAACCTATACAACATACGACTACCGAGATGTATATGAAAATGACTTGGTTTCCTTAGTTGGAGGAGGTAAACGGTGGTATGGTGAATTATTCGATGTGGAATTAAGTAAAACATTCAATTTTTCAGTGCCTTCCATTGCAACAAATGCACAAGCAAGGTTTAGGGTTTCCTTGGCATCGAATTCCTTGACTGGTTCTGGTACAGCTCAACGATACCTTGTTAATGGATCACAACTTTTCCAAACCACACTTCCTGTTGCGCCATACGACTTTAATCGTTCCGTAGTTAATTTTTCAATGTCAAATGCACCGGCAAATATTGGTTTATCCATTCAAATTACTCGGAATAGTGCAATCACCTTAACGTATTTGGATCGGATTCTGTTGAATACACGTAGGAACTTGGTGTTCAGTGGTGCTCAGTTTGGTTTTCGAAATTTAACTGCGCCAGATTCAACCTTGATTGTAAAGTATGAGCTAACCAATTGTTCAATTAACAGTTTTGTTTGGGATTTATCTGAACCACACAACCCTAAGCAAATTAAAGGGGCTTTAAACGCCACAATTTTTAGTTTTTGGTGCCAAAAATACTATCGTGAATTTGCTGCATCCAACGGTGTAAATTTTTTAGTTCCTTATGCGGTTGGGGCTATTGAAAATCAGAACTTGCATGCATTAGCCCAGGCAGATTACCTAATCATTTCTCCGTTAGAATTTAGCGCTCAAGCCGAACGTTTAGCGAATTTACACCGAAATGAGGGCTTGGATGTACACGTCGTTCGAGTTGATCAGGTATACAACGAATTTAGTTCTGGGGCACAAGACCCAACGGCTATCCGAAAAATGGCGAAAATGTTTTACGATCGATCCATTCAAAATGGAACTAAAATGATAAAATACTTGTGCTTGTTTGGTGATGGGACTTATGATCCAAAGGACCGGGTGGATAATAATAATAATTACATAGTTACCTATCAAGTGGATAACAGTGAGAATCATATTTCTGCCTTGGTTACCGATGATTATTTCGGGATGCTCGATGATAACGAAGCCATTTTTGATTCAGATTTAATCGATATTGGTGTGGGTAGATTACTTGTAAGCGACCAAACTCAAGCCCAACAACAGGTGGACAAAATCGAACATTATTTAAAAAACGGTTCTTCATTATTTGCCAATGCGAATTTGAATTGTTGCTTGGATGATAATTCTCAAAATACTTTTGGTGATTGGCGATCAAAGGTTGTTCAAATCGCAGATGATGAAGAAAATGGCTATTTTGTTAAAAACGACTGTGAGCCTCAATATGAGGTTATGAAAGTAAATCATAGAGAACTTAATGTGGATAAGATTTACTTGGATGCTTATCCTCAACAAACGTCTGCAGGAGGACAGCGGTATCCTGATGTATACGACGCTATAACTGATCGCATTTCGAGGGGAGCTTTAGTGATGAATTATGTTGGTCATGGTGGGGAGGTTGGGTTGGCTGAAGAACGAGTAGTAACTATCCCTCAAATTCAATCCTGGAAGAACATCAACGCCTTGACTTTATTTGTTTCAGCCACGTGTGAATTCACTAAATATGATGACCCTTCCAGGGTTTCTGCAGGCGAGTGGATGTCATTAAACCCTACCGGAGGAGCAATTGCCCTCATGACCACCACGAGATCAGTATTTTTTGGTGTTAATTCCAGCGTAGGATTAGCGTTTTACAATAGCGCTTTTGATCGAGATGCTGCCGGAATTCCTAAAACGTTTGGTGAGATAGTTCAAGATACAAAAAATGTTGCAATTACATCGGATAATAAACGCAGTTTTACCTTGATTGGCGATCCTGCCCTAAGGTTGGCAATGCCTCGTTTTCAAGTGGTGACCGACAGCATAAATGGGAATCCATATCAAGTTATTGACACATTGAAAGCACTGAGTAAGGTGACAGTAAAAGGACATATTGTGGATGTGAATCAAGTGGCGTTGACTGGGTTTAATGGGACGCTTATCCCTACTATTTTTGATAAAATCAAGGTCAATCAAACCTTGGCACAAGATCCTGGTTCTCCGGTAATCGACTTCGAACTTCAACGAAATATTTTATATAAAGGAAAAGCAAGCATAAGCAATGGCTATTTTGAATTTAGTTTCATTGTGCCAAAGGATATTGCTTTGAATTATGGTGTTGGAAAGCTAAGTTATTATGCATATTCAAATGCTTCGGATGCGATTGGCATAGACACAACCCTAATAATTGGAGGGATTGACCCAAATGGCATTAACGATTCGATTGGACCACAAATCAGTGCATTTCTTAACGATGAGCAATTTGTGGATGGTGGTATAAGTGGCGAGAATCCGGTGTTGTTGTTGAAATTGTATGATGGAAGCGGAATTAATACCGTTGGCAATGGAATTGGGCATGATCTTACAGCTATATTGGATGACGAAACAGCTAATCCAATTGTATTAAATGATTATTATGTTTCCGACTTAAATACCTTTCAATCTGGGACTGTTAAATATCCTTTCAGTACCATTGCTGCGGGCAACCATACTATCAGTATAAAAGCTTGGGATGTGAATAATAACTCATCCGATGCAAAACTTACGTTCACAGTCCAATCGGCAGAAACGCCACTGGTTAAAAAATTGTATAATTACCCCAATCCATTCTCTACCTCTACTGAATTCATGCTTGAACACAATCAGTCCTGTCAAACTATGGAGATTCAAATACAGGTCTTCACCATTGGTGGTAGGTTAGTTAAAACAATTCAAAATCAAGTCAGTACGCAAGGGTATACTTCTCGTGGCATTTTTTGGGATGGAAGGGATGATTTCGGTGACAAGTTAGGCAATGGTGTATATATTTACCGGTTGGTTTATCAGAATTCCGATGGTAAAAAAGCCGAAGAAACACAAAAATTGGTCATATTAAATTAGCTAATGCAATAAAGCCCCTTGTTTTGCGTATATTAGCGCCTTGTATTGTAAAATTATGCGATTATTCTTTACTTTTTTATTGGCGCTTTCAGCTAATTTTTCGATGTTGGCTCAAAATGCAAGTCAAAACGATTTACAGTTAAACACAATTACCACAGCCTTGCCTTTTATGGCAATCACACCTGACTCGAGGGCTGGAGGAATGGGAGATGCTGGAACTGCCTTGAGTCCAAGTGCAACCTCGGTGTATTGGAATACAGCGGGAATCAGTTTTGCGGAAAAAAATAGTGAATTAAGTTTGTCCTATACCCCATGGTTAAGGCAGTTAACCAATGATATGCATTTGTCATATTTATCAGGGTACTATCGTGTAAATAAAAAGCATTCGATCGGTGGTGCGTTACGATATTTTAGTCTTGGTGAAATCACCTTTACCGATGCTTCAGGCAATGTATTAAGAGATGATAAACCGAGTGAATTTGAGCTAACGGGAGCTTATGCATTTAAGCTTTCTGATAAGTTCAGCATTGGAATCAACGGGAAGTTTGCGTATTCAAATTTAACCGGAGGCTTAACTGTTGCTGGGGTAATGACCAAACCTGGAAAAGTAGGTGCTGCGGACCTCTCCTTTGCGTACTTTAATGATCGGATTAAACTAGGAAAAACTCCTGCGACCTATCAATTTGCAGCAACGATTAATAACATTGGAAATAAAGTGGCCTATTCAGTTTTAGCGAAGCGAGATTTTATACCCATGAACCTTAAAATTGGAAATGCGATTACAGCAAAGTATGATTCTTATAATACCGTAACCTATTCAATCGATATTCAGCGCTTATTGGTACCTACGCCAGCATTTTATGATCAAATTAATGGTCAAAATGTGATGTTATCCGGCAGGAGCAGCGATGTTGGTGTGATCAATGGGATGTTACAATCGTTTTATGACGCACCTGGGGTAGTAGCAAAGGATGAAAATGGAAACTACATCATGAACCCTGATGGTACTTATCAAACGGTGAAAGGTTCTAAATTTAAGGAGGAATTGTCGGAAATAAATATTGCCGGTGGAATTGAATGGTGGTACAATGAAACTTTTGCGGTTAGATCAGGTGTTTTTTATGAAAGCAAAAACAAAGGAAATCGTCAGTATTTTAACATCGGGGCGAGCCTAAAGTATAATATGTTTGGCATTGATTTTTCATACCTTGCTTCTTTAAATGGACGTCAAAATCCACTATCTAACACCTTGCGATTTACGCTACGTCTTTATTTAGGCGATAAGCCAGTGAAAACAGGAGAACAATGAACCTGAGAATTGGGTTTGGCGTTGATGTCCATCGCTTGGCGCCAGGTATTCCTTTGATGGTTGGTGGCATTCAAGTCGAATCTCCGTTTGGAGCAGTGGGTCATTCTGATGCTGATGTGTTAATACATGCTATCTGTGATGCCATTTTAGGTGCAGCGAACCTGCGCGATATTGGCTTTCATTTTTCAGATAAAGACCCAAAATACAAAGGAATAGATTCTAAAGTTTTGTTATCAAATGTTTATAATTTAATGAATAAACATGGATATTCGTTGGTTAACATTGACTCAACGGTGATTTTAGAAGCGCCAAAGCTTAATCCCCATATTCCAAAAATGCAAGCTATAATAGCCGGAATTTTGCATACAGAAATTGATGCTGTTTCGATAAAAGCTACAACCCACGAAACGGTGGATTCGTTTGGCGAAGGAAAGGCTATCAAAGCCTATGCAAGCGTTTTGCTTACAAAGTAATAGAATAAGGTCTCGGATATTTTATTATCTTTGTACTGAATGGATAAGCAGGTTATTCTCGATGCGCAACAATTCGATTTAACCCTCACGAGGTTGTGCCATGAGCTTATTGAACAACATTCTGATTTTTCAAACACCGTTTTAATTGGTCTTCAACCACGTGGAATTCATGTGGTTACACGACTTCGGGAAATTTTAAGTACGATATTAGGCACAATGCCTGTTTGTGGGAATTTGGACATAACTTTTTATCGGGATGATTTTAGGCGCCGAGAAAAACCCCTCATTCCTAGTGTTACAAACATCGATTTTAGCATAGAAAACAAGCACGTAATTTTAATTGATGATGTCTTGTTTACTGGACGAACGATTCGCTCGGGATTGGATGCCTTACTTACTTTTGGTAGGCCGACAAAGGTTCAATTGTTAGTATTGATTGATCGGAGATTTAATCGAGATTTACCTATTCAGGCGGATTATATTGGAAAATCAGTGGATACCCTGCTGGATGAAAAAGTTAAAGTAAGTTGGCTGGAAATAGATGGAGAAGATAAAGTAGAATTATACATGAAGGATTCGAATGAATAGTTTAAGCGTTTCACACCTCACAGGAATTAGGGATTTAACCCCAGCAGATATTGAAATGATTTTCAAAACTGCGGATTCATTCAAAGATGTCATTAATCGACCGATAAAAAAGGTTCCTTCCTTAAGAGATATCACGATAGCCAATTTATTTTTTGAAAACTCAACAAGAACTCGCTTGTCCTTTGAATTAGCAGCCAAGCGATTATCAGCCGATGTGGTGAATTTTACGGCATCAAATAGTTCGGTTAAGAAAGGAGAAACACTGATTGATACAGTGAATAACATCTTATCGATGAAGGTTGATATGGTGGTATTGCGCCATGCTTCACCTGGGGCGGCGAGCTTCTTAACCAAACATATTCCAGCAAAAGTCATCAATGCCGGTGATGGTACCCATGAACATCCAACCCAAGCGTTGTTGGATGCCTATTCGATTCGAG
>Ga0256340_1000114_pt1 | contig 12577 bp, 12 predicted proteins | sample AtltaT_3_FD_183807 | JGI IMG/M metagenome (GOLD analysis project Ga0256340, IMG submission 183807) | Metatranscriptome of freshwater microbial communities from Altamaha River, Georgia, United States - Atl_Colum_RepC_8h (Metagenome... | ecosystem: Environmental > Aquatic > Freshwater > River...
CACTGAACTTCCGGGGCATGCGAAGCATAGAACTTGTCTTTTCTTTGGTCTTTTGCGTGAGAATCGCCATAACCCCTACAGTAGCTGTCTGCCTGTGGGGGAAGGGGTTCAGGCAATTGATCGATCCGGTGAGGATGACACCTTCAAAATAATTTACCTTTAATTTCAGATAACCCTCTCTTTACCATACGCAAGAGCCGACGCTGCTGGGTAAGGTAGACCAATTCACAAAAATCACGACCTCCGAGCTTCATCCAGATATCATGATAAAAATCAAACAAGCGATGGTTCTCTCCACTCCAAAATTTAGGCTGTCCATACGCATGAATGAAATAGGGTAAGCACTCTGGTTGCGATTTGATCAATCGCTCTATTGGCCAATCCCTTGGATGGGGCGTAAATAAATGATTTTCAAGGCACGCCACATTTTCAAAATATTTCTGCATGATTATGTAAATAACACCCTGCTCACCACCATATATATCCGACTGCAATTGCTGATACAAATTGATGCAATCATTAAATATTGCCTCCCCGGAATTACGCCCTCTGTTAATCCCATAAAAGCTACCAGTGATGGATGGCAAAGTAAAATCAAAAGCATGTTGCTCTAAATACCATATCAATGTAGATGGGTTATCAACAAAATTTGACCACCCATCTGTACAGTCCGGACCTTTTCCTACAATAAAGAAATCATTATCAGCCGTCTTTTCTAGGATATTTGAAATATCACGTGTATTTAACTGATCAGAGTCAAACCAAATAACACTTTTATAATCTGATATTTTTTAAAAATATAGAATTTTGATAGAATCCCTAAACTAAAATAATCGAGAAAACGAGATTGAGAATCTAGTTGAAGCTATTTGTATTTATTTGTTCTATCCTTACCCCAATATCATGGAGCGCCATTTGATCTTCTTCATTCACTTTACCATTTGTTAAAAAAAACAATCAGCGTTTCTATAAACATCGCCGGATATAAACTTTAATGATAAAAAAATACTCCAACAGGGCCAGCCAGATTAGGAGTCCCACCTGTTATAAAAGCAATTTTGTTCATTTATAACTCCAATCAGGCAAATGACCCATCTTCTTTCTCAACTCATTATAAAAAATTTAAACTTTATTTAATTAATTACTGTAATCTTTATTTATATTTTTTAATTCAGCAATCTTAAACGAGGCCTGTGTAACTGTTAAAAAATCCTCTCTATTTTTTGATCGATAACAAACAAAGTTAGACAATATACCGAGCTTACCCAAAATACGTTTTAATTGAATAGCAATTAAGTTTACATCACAAAAAATGCCAACAATGGCAGCTTGAATCCAGAGGAAAATCAACGGAATCCTGTATTTTTTTGCATCCTTATGAACTTCATTTATCGTCTGGCGCCTCACATCTGGAGTTTTTTTGCGCAAGTCATTTAGCACTGAGGAGAGTACTAGGAAGCGAATGAGCGCTCCACTGTGCCAACTCGACCGGAGTGGAGACGAAAGTAAGGCTTCATAAATATAAACAGCGCCAAAACCCCCTGAGTGCAACTTATGAGGTACGCTGCTTGATATTCCAAATGGCTCAAGCTTGCCAGTAATTTGCTTCATGTTGAATTGCTTAGCATCTTCATAAATTCGATCTGATATACCCATACTCTTATTTGATGTTCCAACCCAAAACAATGGCTCACTAACCCTTAAATACTTATCACGTGATAGACATAACGACACAACCGAAGACATATCTGGAATTATTGAATGATAGAAGCGTCCACCTGATCTTTGTTTAATCTCACTTAACAACTTGTTCTTTATTATCGAGGTTGTATAGAGCTGCGGCATATCAAAGCAAGATCGCAATCCTGAAAGAGCAGCGATTAAATCTTTACTTGTTGACCTAATTTCATATTCTTGAGTTGAATAGTAACTAATTACAGCTTTACCATAAAGATTTTCGCAACCTGGCCAAAAATAATAGGCCCTTGCTGATGAAATAATATCTATTTTTGGATTTTTTTCTATATAGTAATCTAGTCGTTCAAAAATATCAGGCATCAATGCATCATCGTCGCCTAATATCGTTACCCACTCACCGCTGGCATGGCTCATAGCAAACTCATAGTGCCTTGCCATCGGCAAAGCTGTTGGTGGCATCACAATTTTTACTCTATCATCGATAAGATCGCTCAAAAAAACCTCAGTACCATCACTCGAATAGTTATTTGAAATAATTAGCTCAATATCGAATCGGTTTGAATGTAATACACTTCTAATCGCATGAGGTAAGTATTTAATCCCGTTGCGTGTTGGTATTACTACAGTGTATTTTATTGACATAAGTCTTCTGTTACTTTTTGTTTCATCTATATATACAAATAAACTGTTAAATTTAAGTCAATTCGAATCTTAAAAGAAGGTGTTACCGATCTATTCAATGTTTACTTAATTTGTAAGTAGCTGAGGAGTATTTTTATCACTAAAAAAATTATTCTTTTGATAATGAAATACTACTCGGCCCTAACACCTACAACAAAAGGTGGATCAAATACACCATCAGGTCGAGCGCCAAATAGAAGAAGATCGCGCCGTCCATATCTATCGGCAATACTTTCTGCTAGCTCTCTCACAGTGATAGGCGTTCCTGAGCAAATATTGACAGCGCCTTTTATGTTACTTAGCGCGACAGATACTAACATCTGACCAGCTACTACAACATCAAGATAATCCCGCACTTGATTGCCGCTAGTGAGCTCTGCCTTTTCTCCGTTACTAAGACAAGCATGGAGATAGGGCACTAACCGCCGAGAATCCTCACCGTCGCCATAAAGATAAAAAAGGCGACACCAAGCAAATTCGATCCGCTTCTGTAACAGCAACTGTGAGAGCGTCATAAATGCTGCTGCTTTACATGCAGCATAAGGGGTTAAGGGGAGTAACGGCGTATTAATCGATAAGTAACCTCCTTGAAGGTTATATTCAAAACAAGTGCCAATTCCAACGAAGCGGCGCACCCCCGCATTGATAGCGCCCTTTGCTAATTGCAGCGTACCGACAAGACAATCAATATTAAGCTCAGATTGTAAGTATTTATTTGGCTCTGTATACCAAGCAAGATGGATAACAGTATCTACGCCCTTGCAGACCGTAGTCCACCATTCGGCACTTTCAGCAAATAAATTAGCTGTTGAAATAATAGATTCAATGCCTTCTTGATTAATGAGTTCAGTTTCCTTGCCCTCGCGCACTATAACGCGCAAGGGTCGCCTCAAATCAGCGAATGTCTTTAGCACTTGACGCCCAACAAATCCAGTCGCACCAGTCAAAAGAACCAGATCACTCATTTAACCCTCAACTCCGGCACCGCCACTACAAATTTTGCTCCCCACTTCTGAACGTATGCAAGTTGCCTTATAACTTCATCACTAAGATTCCAAGGTAATATGAGAATGTAGTCAGGCTGATGGGTCTTAAGTTGCAGTTCATCGACTATTGGGATACGGCTGCCAGGCAAGTATTTACCGCACTTCGCTGGATTTCTATCTACCACATAGGGCAGCAAATCAGATCGAATTCCGGCAAAATTCAGTAAAGTATTACCTTTAGCGGCCGCGCCATAGGCTCCGACTTTTAATCCTTGGCGTTTAGCATCAATCAGAAATAATATAAGATCGTCCCTAACTCGCTCAGCGCACATCTGAAATGATGCGTAAAAATCTATGGTGGTTATGCCAGCTTGAGCTTCTTTTTCAATTAAATCTATGACGGCTAAACTAAGTGGCCTAATGGCAGCATCACTGCGTTGAGCAAAAACTCGTAGGCTACCTCCATGTGTAGGTAACTGCTCCACATCAAATACTGTCAAGCCATTAGCAGCAAAAATGCCTTTTACGGCTGTCAGAGAGAGGTAAGAATAGTGCTCATGGTAGGCAGTATCAAATTGATTTTCTTGCACCATGTGTAGAAGGTGAGGGAACTCAAAAGTGGCAACACCAGATGGTTTTAATAGGCGAGCAAAACCAGCAACGAAATCATTAATATCCGGTACATGAGCGAGTACATTATTGGCCACCATCAAGTCAGCCTGCTGGCTTGATCCTACTAGCTCCTCGGCGAGATCAACCCCAAAAAAACGCTCAATAATTTTAATTCCATTATTTCGTGCTGCTTGAGCAGTACTGGCAGTAGGCTCAATACCATAACAAGGGACTCCAGCCTGCTGGACATATTGCAGCAAATAACCATCATTAGCTGCCACTTCAACCACCAAGCTTGTAGAATTTAAATTAAAACGATGAATCATATCTTCGACGTACTTTTCAGCATGTGCTAGCCAAGTAGTAGAATAAGAACTAAAGTAAGCATAGTCTTGAGTAAAAAGTGCTTCACGACCTGTATCATCATCAGTTTGCACCAACCAACATTTATCGCAAACTAAAATACATAAAGGTAACCAAGTCTCTGGCATACGTAATAAGTTCTCACTCAGGTATGCGTTCGAGGGCGGCGCTACCCCTAAATCGAGAAAGGGCAATCGTAAGTTGTTAGCGCAGTGGCGACACTTCACAGCTGCACTCCTTCAAAATCATTGTTAATCATCAAGTGCGCTGTGTCCCTTGTAGACATCTCACTTATGTCTAGTGGCCAGGTTATATTCAGAAAAGGATCCTTTGGGTTAAGGCCGAACTCAGAAAGAGCAGAATAAGGCATAGAATGACAATACAGCATTTCGCAATCTTCGGTTAGCGCCTGAAAGCCGTGAGCAAAACCTTCGGGAATTAATAGCGCAGAGCCATTTTCAGCAGACAATACCTCAGCATACCAATTGAGGAAAGTAGGAGAATTGGTACGCAAATCTACCGCTACATCCCAAACTTCACCACGGATACAGGAAACGAGTTTCATCTCAGCAAATGGCTGGCGCTGGAAATGAAGTCCGCGCACCGTCCCTCTTTTTGCCGTCTTAGTATGATTAATTTGGGAAATAGATTTCACCCATCCAGCAGCCGCGAGCTCCTCAGCACAGAATAAGCGTGTTAAGAAACCTCGATGGTCACCTAAATATTGACGTTGTACACGCTTCATCCCATCTAACGGTAAATTCGTAACAGTAAACCGATTCATACAAGATTCTCATATTCAAGAATCTCAGCCTCGCATAGCAACCGAGCATCAGCGCCTGCATATTGCGCCTGATACCAATTCATGGTGTGACGTACACTTTCAGCTAGAGTCCACCTTGGATGAATGCCTAACATCAGTCGTGACTTAGCAGTCTCTAATGCAAGAAAGCCTGCTTCACGTGGACCAATAATGTGATCACCCAAACATACTTCTCCTTGACCATAGAAATAACGAGCTAACTCAATAACCATCTGAACGGTTGTGGCTTCGTGTGCATACGGACCAAAGTTATAGGCACCGGCTAGCTCTGGTTGACTCCAAAGTATTTCTGCTAGACATAGATATCCATGTAGCGGTTCTAGAACATGTTGCCAGGGACGAGTGGCCTGTGGATGACGAATATCAAGGACACGCCCTGCTTGCCAGGCACGTACGGCATCCGGAATCAAGCGATCTACCGACCAGTCACCACCTCCGATTACATTACCTGCCCGTACTGAACTTACTGCCACTCCTTGCTCTTTTAGGAATACATCACGGTAGCTAGCAATGACTATCTCACTAGCAGCTTTACTTGCGCTATAGGGGTCATGACCACCTAAAGCATCACTCTCACGATATGGATATGGCTGTTCTAGATTCTGGTAGACCTTGTCAGTAGTCACCACAACCGCAACTCGAACACTATCTACGTCACGAAGTGCATTTAATAAGTGTGCAGTACCCATGATATTCACTGCATAAGTGTCAATAGGGCTAGCATAGCTTGCTCGAACCAACGACTGAGCAGCCAAGTGAAAAACCAATTCGGGGCGACAGGCGCGCACCAAACTCGCTAACTTTTCCGCATCACGAATATCACAAAAATGACTTTGTATGCCGTCAGATACCTTCGCCACCTCAAAGAGATTGGGCTGAGTATTTGATGGCAATGCGATGCCCGTGACATGAGCGCCCATCCGCTTTAGCCACTGTGTCAACCACCCACCTTTAAAACCCGTGTGGCCGGTAAGTAATACACGTTTATTTTGCCAAAAGATTGAATTCAGGCGCCTAGGTTCTAATTTAGAAAATTGGGGTCCAAACTCAATTTTCCTCACCACTTTTTCCAAGGCGCCTCCCCCGTAGCCCACAACTCCTCCAGATAGTTTTTCTCACGAAGGGTATCCATCGGCTGCCAAAAACCATTGTGCTCAAAGGCCATCAACTCACCACATTGTGCTAGCTTTTGAAGTGGACCAGTCTCCCAACTAGTCTCATCATCTGGAATTAAATCCAGCACTTGCGGTGAAAGTATGAAGAAGCCGCCGTTGATTAAGCCACCGTCACCACGAGGTTTTTCAGTAAATCCTACTACTTGATTATTCACCATAGCTAACGCTCCATAGCGCCCAGGGGGCTGAACAGCAGTGACAGTTGCGAGCTTACCGTATTCCGCATGGAAGCGAATGCTTGCAGTGATATCTATATCGGCCACACCATCGCCATAGGTAAAACAAAAGGCATTCTCATCCTTGAGATATTGTGCAACACGCTTTAATCGCCCACCAGTTAGGGTATTTTCCCCAGTATCTACTAAGGTCACACTCCAAGGCTCAACCTTTTGCTCACGCACCTCCATACGATTGTGCCTCATGTCAAAAGTAACATCCGACATGTGCAAGAAATAGTTAGCGAAATATTCTTTAATAATGTAGCCCTTATACCCGCAACAGATAATAAAATCATTCACACCATGTGCGGAATAAATTTTCATAATGTGCCACAAAATCGGCTTACCGCCAATCTCAATCATCGGTTTAGGTTTCAGATGTGTTTCTTCGGAAATACGAGTACCAAGCCCACCAGCTAAAATCACCGCCTTCATTCTATTTTGTTATCTTTCATTTATATAAGTAGATGTTGCAATACAATCATTTAAAACACTAAACTGTTTCGGACCACTATAGTGTCTGTAAAGTTCACATTGACTCCATGGCACCAAGCGATCAAGCGCCTTAGAGAAAAAAGATGAATATCTCAAAATACTTTTATTGCCAAAAATAAATCGCCTAAATTTCCAAAAAATTCTTTTTTCACTATACCTTTTTTGCTGAACAATTAAATGGTCATAAAAAGATTTGATATAGGAGTCAACGAATGCTAACTGATCAGATTTGGTAGTTGACAAAATACCTAACTCTATTTTTATTTTGTCATATATTTTTTGTAAATCTGGTAAATCTACAGCCCTAAAATTATAGTTATCCTCAAGATTCAATAAAAGATTGGCGTGCGCATCAAGCCCCAGTAGTGCTTCTGCATGATGTCTATTATGAAACGCATCCGAATACCATTTTTTTGTTAAGTCTTTTTGATAGAAATTTTTAACTTTGGTTAGCCAAAAATTTCCAGAGTAAGCAGGGGTTAGTGTGCCGAAACGATCAAAAACTCCGAGGCCTGCAAAGGGACCAATTGAATGGTATCTGTCAATTAGCATTGAATTTTCAGCAATATGGTCAAGCGCCGCGGCTAATGTTGCCGAAGCATACAATCCCCAATTAATATAATAATTTTGATCACTATAACTCGCACCTTTTGAATGAAAATAAATCATTAAATCATCAGGATTATATATTTTTGAAAGTTTTATGATTTCACGCAAAGTTGGAACTTCACTATAGACTAATTTTTGAAATTCAAATGAAAATTTAATAACACGCCCATCAATGGTCTGAAAAAGAGATTTAACAAAATTTTCCTCCTCTCGAGTAAACCCATAACAAAATACATAAACACTTATATCTAATTTCTTAGACTGCAAAAGCCTTAAAAACTCGGAGAAATACATATGAGCCAATCTATGCCCGTCTCTTCCTTTGTATACATGAAGCACAACGACAACGTTTTTATTTTTCATAGAGCCAACTTATTAAATAAATTTATTTCAAGTTAAAACGCTGCTAAATCTAAAATACTAGTTAAAAAGTAATGGATTTGTTAATGAATATTGCCATTTAATAATAAATTGCAGATTCAAATACGAAGTAAAAAAACGGTTTGCGTGATATATAAATATTTCACTATATATTTTAAATCCAAACTGTTTTCTTGGTCAATTGTTTAATCGATTCAAAGTTGGAATTTGTGATTAACTTCATCAGTTTTCAAAAAAATTTCTGCAAATTTATATTTGATGTATTTTTATACTAATAAATAGATATAGATATTGGCGATCCTTGGGAAAAAGTGAACAATATGTTATGGTCGGGAAATCATTTCGCTATATGTCCCTGCGCAAATCAACTCTCCTCGGTACAGCTCAAACACAACATCACAATTTTTTAGCGTGGTTAGTCGGTGTGCTACGATAAGTATCGTAATATCATCGCTGATACAGTTAATGGCATCCATGACTTCTCTCTCAGTGTCATTATCAAGTGCACTAGTTGCCTCATCAAAAATTATAACGTCAGCCCGCTTATATAGAGCGCGGGCAATACCGATTCTCTGGCGCTGACCGCCTGAGAGACGAATTCCACGCTCTCCTACAAGGGTCATGTATTGATCTTTCCAAGACTCAATGGCAGTAGCTATTTGAGCTTGGCAGGCCGCGCTTTTGACTCGTTCATAGTCAATATTCTCAGGTAAAACACCAAAGGCAATATTTTCTGCAACTGTAGCATCAGCAAGAAAAATAGCTTGAGGAACATGAGCAATATGTTTCTGCCAAGCACGATAGTTTTTTTCTGTAATGGGATTACCATCAATTACAAGATTGCCCGCACTAGGATATAACAACCCCATAATGATATCGAGCAATGTACTTTTTCCACTACCCGTAGCGCCGATGAAGCCAACACGACTCCCTTTGCGGATTTTAAAGTTAATATCACGTAATACGTAAGGACCCTCTTTATTATATTGAAAAGTAACTTGATTAAGCTGGATTGAGTCTCTGAAAGACAGAAATTGGGTAGGAGTGTTATTATCAAAGTTAGGTAAGGGTTGCTCAAGCAGATCTAGAATATCTCGCAAAGATGATTGATTCCCGCGTACTGAGGACCAACTTGCATAAAGTAATTGCAAAACCGGCAAAATCCTTTGGGCCCCTAATGCAAGCGCGCCTAACACTGGTATTGCAGTTGATACACCCTCTTCACGACTCACCAAATAATAGGATAGAACAGCAATAAGAACCATGCCTAATGATTCGATAAGGAATCTAGGTGCGCCCCCGATAATATTGATACTAGCTTGTGATCGTCGCATTTTTAAATCAGCTTGTTGGTAGATTTGACAATAGACCGACTGTGTACCATCAATTAATACATCTCTAATACCGCCCAAGCCTTCCTGTAAAGCTTTAATAACTTGATTAGATTCTCTGCTAATTCGTTGACTATTACGTATAAGAGTCTTTTTGGTTGTAATCAAAATCAAGCCGTATATGCCTCCAAAACCGCCTAAGACAACTAATGCCACAATTGGGTTAATAACTAAAAGGGCTGTTAGTGTCGCGCACAAAATTATGCTGGAACTTATAATATAAAACAAAGGAAGGAGGGTATTATTAATTACAGTATCAGTTTTAGACGATATAGCAGTAATTACCTCGCTACTATTGCGTGCAACATGAACAGAATAGTTCTGATATAGCGTTCTTTTATAAATCTGAATACTTAAATCAGTGCCTATAGCAAATCCAAGACGTGTTTGAAACCAAAGTAACATTAATCGCATTGCTCCAGAAACTAAAGCCCCCACGCAAAAAAGCGCTGTCAGCGGTAAGAGGATTTGGCTAGGCTCAGTAAGTCCAAGTTTTGAAGCTATCGGCTGCAGCATGGGGTAAGTGAGCACCTTTTCAGGTGAAATTAAAGCCCCCAAAAATGGCAAAACAGCCCCAAGACTCAAAACTTCAAAGAAAGAGGCCAATAACATAATAAGCAAAACGAAGCCCATCTGTTTACGACGAGCGGTGCTTATTTGATTCCAAAGACGATAAAAAATTTTATTTGACTTCATCCAAGACATTGACAATTAGGTTACAGTTTATTTATCGACTTTTGAGGTAAGGAGTTCAAGATATTAACCCTGAATGTCTGCAAAAGTGAGCCAGACATGTTCATAAAAGAATACACTAACTCTAAAACACTAATAGGCTGACCAGTGCCTAAATTAAATACATGGCAACCCCCGCGACTTTTTAGATAACTCAATGTCGCCAAATGACCTTCCGATAAATCCATTACATGGATATAGTCACGTTCCCCTGTCCCATCCCGGGTTTCATAATCATTTCCAAAGATATTTAATTCAGGGGGGGCTCCCGAGGCCACCTTCGCAAGGTAAGGTATCAAATTACATGGCACGCCGTTGGGATCCTCACCAATAAGTCCAGATTCATGCGCACCTACTGGATTGAAATATCTTAAAATCACGATATTCCACTCAGAATCTGGGGTCGCTAAATCTCGTAGTATTTCTTCAACATGAAGCTTGGTTTTCTCACAAGTATTCATGGGATTTGTAGGATGGTTCTCATCGTATAGCAAATACTGAGACTCAACATAAACGGTCGCACTTGAGCTAAATACAAACGTTTTAATACTAACTTTTTGCAAAGCCTGCAAAAGACTAATCGAGCCCTGAACATTATTGGCGTAATACAACACAGGGTTAGTCACAGATTCAGCGACAGATTTTAATCCTGCAAAGTGAATCACCGCATCAATTTTATATTCGCGCAAACTCTCTCAACAGTATCTGTATCGCGCACATCCGCCTCAATACAAGGCAGCGCTTTACCTAAGATTTTCTGAAGTCGCACCAAAACACTGTAATTACTATTGCCGAAGTTATCTAACAGGACAACCTCGTGAGCTGCCTGCTATAACACTACTGCAGTATGACTGCCAATATACCCGGTTCCTCCTGTAAGCAGAATATTCATAAATTTAGTAAAAAAAGAGAGTTCACCTAAGCTAAAACCTTACTAAAATAGTTAATCGTTTCTTTAAGACCATCCTCAAGAGATACCTTGGGCGCCCAGCCCAACTTCGCTTTAGCCAGATCAATGTTAGGTTGACGCTGCTTGGGATCATCGGCTGGCAGAGCTTGATGCACGATCTTCGAGTTGCTCCCTGAAAGCTTCAGAACCAATTGGGCAAGCTCAAGCATCGTGAACTCCCCTGGATTGCCAATATTGATTGGCCCCGTAATACGATTATCTGTCGCCATCATCCTAATCATGGCGTCAATTAAGTCATCGACATAGCAAAAACTTCGGGTTTGAGAGCCATCGCCATAAATAGTGATGTCCTTCCCTTGTAAGGCTTGCACAATAAAGTTACTCACCACCCGGCCATCATTGGGGTGCATGCGTGGCCCATAAGTATTGAAAATTCGGACTACTTTGATATCAGTTTGGTGTTGGCGGTAGTAGTCAAAGAATAAGGTTTCAGCGCAACGCTTACCCTCGTCATAACAAGACCGAATACCAATTGAGTTTACCCTACCCCAGTAGCCCTCGGGCTGAGGATGAACTTCAGGATCCCCATACACCTCACTGGTTGAAGCTTGCAAAATGCGAGCACCGGTCCGTTTCGCAAGGCCCAGCATATTGATCGCTCCATGCACGCTGGTCTTAGTGGTTTGAACCGGATCATATTGATAATGCACTGGGGAAGCAGGACACGCTAAGTTATAAATCTGGTTTACCTCGACGTACAGAGGAAAAGTCACATCATGGCGCATGATCTCTAGTTTTGGATTAGGAAGCAAATGAGCTAAGTTCTCCTTTGTCCCCGTGAAATAGTTGTCCACCACCAAGACGTCGTTGCCCTCTTTGAGGAGCCTCTCTGTCAAGTGAGAGCCTAAGAAACCTGCACCGCCGGTAATGAGGATTTTGTTATTCAAAAAACTCTCCATTAATTTTTACTTTAGATATCTAGACGGTCAAGCCCGCTAATTCCCACTCTCGACTCTCTGGTTGTGACCAGAATTCGTGTTCAATTTTACGTCACTGTCTTGAGGAAAAATTGTCTTGGGATTTTCACCTAACTCGTCAGATAGTGACTGCAACTCTTGTTTCAAAAGCTCATATTCTTGTAGTTTTCTAACCCAAAATCGCTTCGCAATCACTGCTTTTTGAGCTCTACCCTCTGGTGTCAGTAAATAAGCATACCTGAGCTTGTTATCACTATTTTGAAAGTTTTTGAGTTTGACCCAACCTCTTGCAATCAGAGCATTCAGTGCATAGTTCACACTACCCAGTGAAATATTAAGTTTTTCCGATAGCTGACGTTGAGTCACATCGGGATTGGCCTCAATCTGACGCAGAATCTGAAACTCGTTGTTTTCTTGATGAATGATTCTTCTAGAGCTCATTTGAGTATTTTTACACGCTACCGCCCTCTAGTCAGACTATCTAGATAAGCCAGCTGCAAATTTATTGCGCTTGATGAAGGTCAGA
>Ga0256340_1000115_pt1 | contig 12535 bp, 9 predicted proteins | sample AtltaT_3_FD_183807 | JGI IMG/M metagenome (GOLD analysis project Ga0256340, IMG submission 183807) | Metatranscriptome of freshwater microbial communities from Altamaha River, Georgia, United States - Atl_Colum_RepC_8h (Metagenome... | ecosystem: Environmental > Aquatic > Freshwater > River...
AGAAACTGAGGATTACTCGAAGGAAGTTTTAGAAGAGTATATAAAGAAGTTTTTGCAGTTGTTCAGGAGGTCTCAATGGAAAAGGGAGAGAATTCCTCCCGGATTCCATTTAGATGATTATGGATTGGATCCTAAGAGTTCCTTTAGATATCCAATCCTGAGTTAGATTACCAACGATAGTGACTGAATGCCTTATTTGCTTCTGCCATTTTTCTAATATCTTCTTTCTTTTTAATGGAAGAACCGGTTCCCCTATGAGCATCCAAAATCTCAGAGGCTAATTTTAGACTCATAGATTTTTCATTTCTTTCTCTCGCATAACGAATGATCCACTTTATCCCGAGGGCTAGTCTTCTTTCAGGCCTAACTTCTATTGGAACCTGATAAGTAACCCCTCCCACTCTTCTGGACTTCACTTCTACTTCAGGTTTGACATTGTTGAGAGCTTCTGTAAAAATTTTGTAAGGATCATTATTCAATTTACTTTGAATTGTATCAAGTGCATCATAAAAAATTCTTTCAGCTACTGATTTTTTTCCACTATACATTAGACAATTTATGAATTTAGTTATGACCGGATCGTTGTATTTTAAATCCGGTTCCATAACTCTAGGTTCTACTTTTCCTCTTCTTCTAGACATTTTTACTCCCTTTAAGCCTTTGGCCTTTTTGCTCCGTACTTGGAACGACCTTTTCTTCTCTTATCTACACCGAGGGTATCTAGAGTTCCACGTATGATATGATATCTAACTCCGGGTAAGTCTTTTACCCTTCCTCCTCTGATCAAAACAACATTGTGTTCCTGTAAATTATGACCTTCTCCGGGTATATATGCTGTTACTTCTATACCTGTAGATAGACGGACCCTGGCTACTTTTCTGAGTGCAGAGTTTGGTTTTTTTGGTGTAAAGGTCATAACTCTCGTACAAACACCTCTACGCTGAGGACATGCTTTGAGAGCCGGAGATTTTGTCTTTTTGTTTAGCTTATCCCTTCCATGACGGATTAACTGATTAATTGTTGGCATTCTATTTTCCTATAGTTTCCTTGGCTCATTTGCCAGTTTTGAAAAACAGTCGTATTTGTAAACTGAATTCAAAACTGGATTCTTAAATTTAATCCGAATCATCTTCATCATCAATTTCATCTTCATCAACAAAATCCTCATCCTCAAGATCCTGTTCGAGATCCTTTCTGTCAGTTACTTCAACTGCGATAGTATTTTGTTCACGATCTACATTGAATGCAGAAAATCCTCCGGTTCCATCATCTAGAAGAGAATTTTCGGGATCATCTTCTCTCTCTAAATCTCCATAATTCTCTTTATATACATCAATATTATAATACTTTCTCATACCCGTTCCAGCAGGAATCATATGACCTATTATAACATTTTCCTTTAAACCTATGAGTTGATCTGTTTTACCTTTAATCGCCGCATCGGTTAATACCTTAGTTGTTTCCTGAAAAGAAGCGGCTGAGAAAAACGATTCGGTATTGAGAGAAGCTTTTGTAAGACCTAAAAGTATGGGTTGAGAGGATGCAGGACTACCGCCCTCTTCTTCGACTCTCTTATTTTCATCTTTAAACTGAAATTTATCAACCTGTTGTTGAGATACAAACTGAGTATCACCACTATCAGAAATTAATACTTTTCTTAGCATCTGCCTTACTACCACTTCTATATGCTTATCATTTATATGAACACCCTGTAATCGATAAACTTCCTGTACTTCTTTTACAAGATAAGCATGTAGAGCTTCTTCACCTTTAATACGTAAAATATCATGAGGATCAAAGTTTCCATCATCTAATTGATCACCCTGTTTTACATAGTCACCATGTTGTACCCTGATTTGCTTACCAACTGGAATGGCAACTTTGACTTTTTCTAATTCAGGATTATCAGGAATTATATACAGGATACGTTTTTCTTTGACTATATCATTTGGATCTTCAATTCTACCACTGATTTCAGCAAGTGTTGCGGCATCTTTGGGTCGTCTGGCTTCAAATAATTCATCTACGCGGGGTAAACCACCTGTTATATCTCTTGTCTTTTCAACCAGAGAAGGAATTTTAAAAAGTGGATCCCCTATTCTCACAGAATCTCCAGTTTTTAGATTGATAAGAGAATCAACGGGAACAGTGTATTCTTCGGTAGTTCCATCTATTGAATTTACCAGAATCCTGGGATTTAATTTTTCTCTTCTCTGTTCGATAACCTTAAATATTTCATTATTGGTTTTAGGATCAACATCCCTTCTTATATTTTTTCCAACTTCCATATCAACCCATGATATAGTGCCTTCATAATCAGAAACCACAACATCATTAAAAGGATCAAACTCTGCCAGTGGTTTATTTGGCTGTATTACATCATTTGGATTAACTAATAGAACTGTTCCAATTTTTACAGGTACTACAATCGTTTCTCCAAGAATTCTGAAAAAAGATTCATGAAATTCAATTTCACCACTCATTATGGCATGGAGCATTTCCCCTTTGTGATTGGTTGCAATTACTTCACCTTTATCTACCTTCTGCCCTGCTTGAACTCTGATATTTGCTGTATCTGCGATTAATACTTCCTGTATGAGATTTTGAAGTTCAATGGATCCTCTACGGCTGAAAATCCTCTGACCTGCAGAATTATTAATCACTTTCCCTTTTACAGACTTAACAAAGGATTGAAAACCAACTTTGTGATCTTTTTCTTTAATTTTAGCAGATGCAGCTCCACCAATATGAAAGGTTCTCATAGTTAATTGTGTTCCCGGTTGACCAATTGATTGAGCAGCTATTGTTCCCACTGCTTCCCCTATCTCAACCGGAACCAGTCTAGCCATATCCATACCGTAACACATCGTACAGATTCCCTGCTTGGATTCGCAGGTAAGTGGAGATCTAACTTTTAGTTTTGAGTAACCTAAATTTTCAAGCTTTTGTCCTACAGGTCTGGTAATCAGTGTATTTCGAGGATAGACAACCTGGTCTGTGACAGGATCAATTATATCCTCAGCAGTGTATCTCCCGAAAACCCTATCCGCAAGTGATACAATTACATTTTCACCCTCTTTTACAACTCCAAGAGTTATGAATGTTTCCGTACCACAATCTATTTCATTAATAATTACATCCTGACTGATATCCACTAATCTTCGAGTAAGATATCCAGCATCGGCAGTTTTTAAAGCTGTATCGGATAAACCTTTTCTGGCTCCATGTGTAGAAATAAAGAATTCAAGTATATCCAATCCTTCTCTAAAGTTTGAACGAATAGCTAATTCTATAATTTCACCACTCGGCTTGGCCATTAGACCCCTCATTCCCGCTAGCTGTCTAATTTGCTGTTTGGAACCCCTTGCTCCGGAGGCGGCCATTACATATACCGGATTGAAGCCTTCCTGATCCTTTTCAAGTTCCTTAAACATACTTTCAGTAATTTTATCATTTGTTTTAGTCCAAATCTCTATTACCTTTTTCTTTCTTTCGTCATTGGTTATTATACCCTGACGATATTCTTTATCTGCCTTTTCAACTTCTTTATTTGCATCAGTTACCAGGGTTCCCTTTATGGGTGATACCTTTATATCGTGTATAGATATAGTAGGTGCAAATCTAGTTGCATATTTATAACCCAGTCTTTTGATTTCATCCAGCATAACAACAGTAGCACCGGGACCATGAGAGTCATAAACTTCTGCTATCACTCTATTTGTTTCTTTATCACCCAGGGCTTTGTTGATGTAATTGTAATCTTTGGGAAGGGCAGTGTTGAAAATCATTCTTCCTGGTGTAGTTTCAATTAACTTCCCCTGATAGAGAACACTGATTTTGGCTCTGAGATCTAGATATCCGGTATCTAAAGCATACATGAGCTCTTCAAGTCCGCTAAAAAATTTTCCCTCTCCCATTCCTCCCTTGATTTCACTGGTAAGGTAATAGATTCCCAAAACAATATCCTGTGTAGGACCACAGATTGGATGACCATTTGCAGGATTCAGGATATTATGTGGAGACAACATCAACATCCAAGTTTCCAGCTGGGCTTTTGGAGATAGTGGTACGTGGATAGCCATTTGATCCCCATCGAAGTCAGCATTGAATGCATGACATACAAGAGGATGAAGCTTAATTGCCTTACCATCAACAAGAATTGGAAGAAATGCCTGAATTCCTAATCTGTGTAGTGTGGGAGCGCGGTTAAGTAGTACGGGATGTTCTTTTACTACAGTTTCTAAGGCTTCAAAGACATCTTTATCTTCTGCTTCAACTTTCTTTTTAGCAGATTTGATATTGGGTGCAAGTTCGAGATCTACCAATCTTTTCATGATAAAAGGTTTAAATAGCTCTAGAGCCATTTTTTTTGGGAGACCCATTTGATGAAATTTCAGTTCCGGTCCGACTACAATTACGGATCTTCCCGAATAATCAACCCTTTTTCCCAGTAAATTCTGCCTGAATCGACCTTGTTTTCCCTTGAGCATATCTGAAATGGACTTTAGTGGACGATTCCCTTTGCCTTTCACGGTTCTCTTTCTTCTACTGTTATCAAAAAGGGCATCCACTGCTTCCTGTAGCATTCTCTTTTCATTTCTTACAATGATCTCGGGCGCTTTGAGCTGAAGAAGTCTTTTCAATCTATTGTTTCGATTGATAACCCTTCTATATAAATCATTTAAATCTGAAGTTGCAAATCTTCCACCATCAAGCTGAACCATTGGTCTGAGCTCAGGAGGTATTACGGGTACTACATCAAGAATCATCCATTCCGGTCTATTTCCTGAATCCCTAAATGCTTCAAGGACTTCTAAACGTTTTATTTTTCTCTTATCAGTATTCTTTTTATCCTGAATGGATGCTCTAATCTGACGAGCATCTCCTTCTATATCTACACGGGTTAGTAGTTCTTTTATGGCATCAGCTCCGATACCCGCTATGAATTTATCTCCATATTCATCCAGATAATTATGATACTCATCCTCATCCAGGAGTTCCCTGGGCTCTCTGCCCGAATCCGCAGGGTCAATAATTACATATTTTTCAAAATACAAGATTGTTTTTAGATTGTTCATTGTCATATCTAATAGTAATCCCATTCTGGAAGGAACAGATCTGTAGTACCAAATATGTGATACAGGAGCGGCAAGCTCAATATGACCCATTCTCTCCCTTCTAACTTTAGAGTGGGTAACTTCTACTCCACATTTATCACAAACAACTCCCTTGTATCTGATTGATTTAAACTTTCCACAGTAGCACTCCCAGTCTTTGGTTGTTCCGAAAATTTTTTCACAGAACAGTCCTTCCCTTTCAGGCTTTAATGTTCTATAGTTAATAGTTTCAGGTTTTTTAACTTCACCGTATGACCATTCTTTTATTCTCTCGGGAGAAGCAATTTTAATAGTTATAGATTCAAAGCTAGTATAGTTTCTCATTAGATATTCTCTATTGTCTCAATTTTAATTTTTTTCTTACTTCTTGAATATTCATCTTCATAATCAGCGATATCCACCTGGCTACCCTCTGAGTCTGTTATGATAATATCCAAAGCCAATCCCCTGAGTTCCTGAACCAATACATTGAAGGATTCGGGAATACCCGATTTGATAGAATGGATTCCTTTTACTATAGCTTCATAAATTCTGGCTCTTCCTAACATATCATCTGATTTTATAGTTAATAACTCTTGAAGAGTATGGCTGGCACCGTATGCTTCCAAAGCCCAAACTTCCATCTCTCCCAACCTCTGACCGCCGAATTGAGCTTTTCCACCCAGTGGTTGCTGTGTTACAAGTGAATAGGGTCCGGTTGACCTGGCATGCATTTTATCATCTACCAAATGTGCTAACTTCATCATATAAATATAACCACAAAAAACTCTGTTAATGAAGTTAACACCGGTTCTTCCATCCCTTAAAAGAAACTTAGAATCCAACGGTAAGCCCGCATCATTTGCATATTTCTCAATATCATCTTCAGTTGCTCCATCGAATACAGGCGTTTCGAATGCTAAACCCAGTTTTTCGGCTACATAACCCAATTGTGTTTCAAAAATCTGACCTAGGTTCATCCTCGAAGGAACACCCAGTGGATTCAAGACTATATCCCCAGGAGTACCATCCTGCATATATGGCATATCTTCAATAGGAACAACTCTGGCAACGACTCCTTTGTTTCCATGCCTTCCTGCCATTTTATCACCCACTAAGAGCTTTCTTTTTCTAGCGATATATACCTTTACCAGCTCCTCTACACCAGCCGGTAATTCATCACCCCTTTCTCTGTAATACCGCTTTACATCTATAACAGTTCCTTCGGATCCATTCGGTACTCTGAGAGAAGAATCCCTGACTTCTTTAGCTTTTTCCCCAAAAATTGAGTGAAGTAGTTTGTATTCGGGAGTTAAGTCTGTCTCCCCCTTAGGAGTAACCATACCAACCAGAATATCCCCGGCTTTAACCTCAGCTCCGATACGTATTACACCTGTTTCATCCAGATCTCTAAAAGCTTTATCAGAGAGATTGGGTATATCTCTTGTGATCTGCTCTTTTCCTAATTTTGTTTCTCTTGCCTGTATTTCAAATTCTTCTATATGGATAGATGTAAAGACATCCTCTTTCACTATTCTTTCACTAATAACAATAGCATCTTCAAAGTTATAACCTTCCCAGGGCATAAATGCAACCAGGACATTTTTTCCCAGAGCGAGATAACCATTATCGATTGCAGGTCCGTCTGCTAAAATTGTTCCTTTCTGAATCAGATTTCCCTGTTCATCAAATTTTTCTCCAAAGACAATCTGTCCAGCCAGTATCGTCCCTCTTATAACCTCCATATCTTCTTTTACAAGAGGTACAAATTCTCTTGTTACAGTTTTCAGGGGATAAGAAATTTCACTTCCATTTTCTCCTTTAACATGAATTTCATCCGGGCTTACCTTGGTTACTTTTCCTGTTGATTCGGAATAGATTACGCTTACTACGGGCTTTTGATTGAAGCAGGTTGATTGATTTGTTTTTTTGTACTTAACCAGATTATATACAATTGGATCCTTCATTCCATCTTCGCGTACATAAACTCTATTCGCATCTATCTTTACAACCACTCCATTTTTCTTAGCAATGACGCAGATTCTAGAATCATAGGCCGATCTTCCTTCCATCCCGGTTCCAACAAAAGGAGCCTCTTCCACTAGGAGGGGAACAGCCTGTCTCTGCATATTTGAACCCATAAGTGCACGGTTGGCATCGTCATGTTCGAGAAAAGGGATGAGAGAAGTTGAGACCGATACAACTTGCATAGGTGCAATATCCATAAATTGAACCTCGTTTGGACCCCTATATGGGAAATCTGACCTATGGCGGGTTGAGATTAGCTTAGACTTAAACTCACTCTTTTCATCTAAAGGAGAGGAAGCGGTTGCAATATAATGATACTCCTCCCGATCGGCAGTTAAGTATTCAATATTCCTGTTTACCTTCCCTGTCTTTACAGTTCTATATGGCGTCTCTAAAAATCCATAATCATTAACTCTTGCGAAGGATGACATAGATAAGATTAATCCAATATTCGGGCCTTCTGGTGTTTCTATCGGACACATTCTACCGTAGTGACTGTAATGAACGTCCCTTACTTCAAATCCTGCTCTATCTCTGGAGAGCCCCCCCGGTCCGAGCGCATTCAGCCTTCTCTTGTGGGTTAATTCTGCAAGAGGATTGATTTGATCCATAAACTGTGATAGTTGAGATGATCCAAAAAATTCGTTGATTACAGCTGTAATTGGTTTTATAGAAATCAGCAATTGGGGAGTCTGTTGCTCAACATCCTGAACTGTCATACGTTCTTTAATTACTCTTTCTACTCTGGAAAACCCGAGTTTCAATTGGTTAGATAAAAGTTCGCCAACAGATCGTACCCTTCTATTACCCAGGTGATCAATATCATCATGAAAATAATTTTCTACCTCACTGATTAACATAACCAGATAACGGAGAGTCTCAACAATATCATGTCGTCTTAAGATTCTATCTTCACAGTTTTTAAATAACTCTGGCTTGTGATACTCAAATTTACTATTAATCTTGTATCTACCAACTTTACCCAAATCAAAAGTTTTAGGAGAAAAGAATAGTCTCTTTAACTCTGCTTCTGCATTTTCCATGCTTGAGGGTTCACCGGGTCGCATGATGGTGTGAAACTTTTTAATTGCCTCATCATAATCATTCACACCATCTTTTTCTAAACAGGAAATAATAATCGGGTTGTCTTTTCCATTTGGGAAATCAATTAGATTAACCTCTTTTACTTTCATTTCCTTGAGAATATCTATATTATCTTCATTAATCTTTGCTCCTGCCTCAAGCATTACCTCTCCGGTCTCAAAGTTAATGATATCTGAAATTGTCCTTCTACCGATAATTTTTTTTAAATCTTTCGGTGTAGCATTTAAGAGCTTTACTTTTGTAGAGGAGTAGAACAATCTCAATACCTCTTCATTAGAGTTGATGGATAGATTTTCAGAACCTTTAGAAAGAGATTTTAATAAGAGTGTTGCAGGGAATTTTTTCTTTCTATCAATTTTTGCAACCAGAATTCCTTTGTTATCTATTTCAAATTCTAACCAGGATCCTCTATAAGGTATAACCCTGGCTGAGTAAGTACCTTTCAATTGATCAAAGGCAAAAAATATACCGGGAGATCTATGCAACTGACTTACAACAACTCTCTCAGCTCCATTGATGATGAATGTACCCTGCTCGGTCATTATAGGAATATCACCCATATAAACAACCTGCTCTCGTATTTCACCCGTTTCCTTTATAATCAAACGAATCACTGCTTTGAGTGGTAATGCATATGTAGAATCGGTGTCTTTGCACTCCTGCTGGTCTTTTCTATTCTCTCCAAGGAGATAGTGACTGTATTCCATAACTACATCTCCATTTGGACTTTCTATAGGAAATGTTTCCTGAAATACAGATTCCAAACCCTGATTATTTCGTTTTGTTGGATCCTTCACATCAGATTGAATAAACCAATCAAACGATTTTTTTTGAATTTGAATTAAATTTGGTAAAAATTCCAGGTTAGTAATTCTTCCAAAATTTACCCTTTTTCTTTCAGTATGACTACTCATTTAGGAGGCTCCTTGCAGATTTCATTCGCGATTTTAAGATGTGGAGATGTGTATGATATTTTTACTTGTTATATTAGATGGTAAACTATATAGGATAAGGAATTTGGGACAATCAATTGAATTGTATGAGAATATTTTAGAACTTTGAAAGATCAATCTCAGCCCATCTCCCTGAAGTAAAGATTTTTGTAGTACAAATCTTTAAAAAACTAAGTTACACCGATTGCTAGAATCGTAGCTTATGATACAGCGGGTTGACGTCTTCCCGCGTATCACATGAATACTAAAATCTCTTTTTCGAAATTATAGAGATTTAATTATTTGATTTCTATCTGAGCACCTACGGCTTCTAATTTAGCCTTGATAGCATTGGCTTCATCTTTAGAAATACCTTCTTTGACGGGTTTACCACCGGCTTCTACTAAATCCTTAGCTTCTTTTAAGCCCAGACCTGTAATCTCTCTAACCACTTTTATGACATCAATTTTCTTGTCACCATGTGCTTTTAGAATTACATTTACTTCAGCGGGTTCTTCTGGAGCTGCAGCGGCGGGAGCTCCTCCACCAACAGCAACTGCAACGGGAGCAGCAGCTGAAATTCCGAATTTTGCCTCCATAGCCTTTACAAGTTCCGAAGCCTGGACGAGTGTTAAATTGCCTATTTGCTCCAATAAGCTATCAGTAGTTGACATACTTTCTCCTTAAATGTTTGTAAAAATTAAATTTATTTTCCATTTTTTTCTGCCACCAAATTGATGGCTCTAGCAAGACTAGCTATAATCTGATTGATTCCACCGGCTATTTGAGTTGCAGGGGCATTTATTCCTCTTGCTATTACTGCTAGAAGTTCTTCTCTAGAAGGTAAACCCGCAATTGATTCAACATCAACTGCACTCAAAACCTGTCCGGAAAAATAACCACCTTTTATCTCAAAGCTTTCATTGGTTTTTTTAAACTCTTTGCAAACTTTAGCAATTGTAGGTAAGTTATCCTCTCCGAAAATAGCGGCTATAGGACCTTTGTAACTGGTTTTTCCATAAACATCGGGATTCTCATGAGCTGATGAATCCTTGACTGCCCTCAAAAAGAGATTATTTTTTATAACCTTCATATTAGAATTTTCAGATTTGAGTTTCTTTCTGAGATCTTCCATAGATTTCACTGAAAGACCACTGTAAGAAATTAAAATAAAATTATTTTTTGCTTCTAATTGCTTTTTCAGGTCAGAAACAGCTTTTACTTTTTCAGGTTGATGGGGTTTGGTTCTATTAAATTGTACCATGATTCATTATCTCTCAGTTTACAGAATGCACCAATTCTTTGGCGTCTATTTTTACTCCAACTCCCATAGTTGCTGAAACAGCGATATTTTTTAAATAATCACCTTTTGCATCCGAGGGCTTGTCTTTCATTAAAGCCTGTATAACTGCTCTAACATTTTCCACTAATTTGGTTTTATCAAAGGAGATTTTACCGATTCCCAAATGAATAACCCCGCCTTTGTCGGGTCTATACTCAACTCTTCCACTCTTGAGCTCATTGATCGCTTTTACAACATCATTGGTTACAGTTCCTGCTTTGGGCTTTGGCATGAGGCCTTTTCTACCCAAAACCGGTCCGAGTTTTCCCACATCTTTCATCATATCGGGAGTGGCGACACAGGCGTCAAAATCTGTCCATCCACCCGCAACTTTTTCTATTAAATCCATATCACCAACAAAATCTGCACCTGCATTTTTTGCTTCATTTTGTTTGTCACCTTTGCAAAATACCAGAACCCTAACTTTTTTTCCTGTTCCATGTGGAAGGGAAATAGTACCTCTCACATTTTGAAGACTTTTATAATTTACCTGAGTTGCTATTTCCAGAGTACCATCAAATTTTGAATAGGAAGTTTCTCTGGCAAGTGCAACCGCATCCTCTAGAGAGTAAAGTTTGGTTCGATCCACTTTTGGGTAGAGAGATTTGTATTTTTTACCGCGTTTCATATTCCACTCACTTTATAATTCAACATTTACACCCATCGAACGACAGGTTCCGGCAATAATTTTTACAGCTGCATCCAGATCATTTGCATTCAAGTCTGCCATTTTCGTATTGGCAATTTCTTCTAATTGCTTTCTTTTTATTGTTCCCACTTTATTGATGTGAGGGGTTCCCGATCCGGATTCTATTCCAATTGCTTTTTTTACCAGGAGGGCCGCTGGAGGTGATTTGGTTATGAATGTAAAACTCTTATCAGAAAACGCTGTAATGACAACGGGTAATTTCATACCCATTTGTGCCTTAGTTCTCTCATTGAATTGTTTGCAGAACTCCATAATATTCAATCCAGCCTGACCCAGAGCGGGTCCCACAGGAGGAGCCGGGTTAGCCTTACCGGCTTCTACCTGGAGTTTTATCTGTTTAACAACTTTCTTTGCTGCCATGTCTTCAGTTACCTCAATTTATATTATGGTTTTCCTACTTGAAGAAAATCCAATTCTACCGGTGTAGATCTTCCGAATATTTCTACTTTGACTCTCAAGCGACCTTTTTCTGGATAGATTTCATCCACAACCCCATTGAAATTTGCAAAAGGTCCATCTATAATTTTTAATGACTCCCCCACTTTGAATAGGAGTCGGGGCTTTGATTGCGTATCATCCGTTTGTACATCACCCATTTCATTGAATAGGTTTTTTACCTCTTCCAATGTGAGTGGATCGGGTTTATTTTTTGAACCCACAAAGGATGAAACCGAAGGAAGGTTTTGAACCAGATATTGAATATCATCATTCATTTCCATTTCCATCAGAAGATATCCAGGCATTAATCTTTTCTTGGATACCTTCTTTTTACCATTTTTCATTTCCGCAACATCCATGGTAGGGATTTTTATTTGCAGGATTTTTTCTTGTAGGCTATGCTGGCTCACTAATTTTTCTATATTAGATTTAACTTTATTCTCATGGCCGGAATACACCTGCAAGACATACCATTTTATTGACATAATCATATCTGGATTGGTTATCCAGCTAACTCCCAAAACTTTTTCAGGAGCCAGACAAAGAGAGAATCTGTTATAAATATAAAAAGGGAGAAAAATACCACAGTTACAAGCACTACTCCTGTGGATTTTAATACTTCATCCTTAGTAGGCCAGGAAACTTTTTCAAGTTCAGCCTTACATTCTTTTAAAAATATCATTGCATTCATATAATCATCTAATCGCTTTTGTCTATGGCAGGCCCGGAGAGAATCGAACTCCCACCAAGGACTTTGGAGATCCTAGTTCTACCATTAAACTACAGGCCTTGGTTTTCCTTGCTAGCCCTCTACCAGATTTGAACTGGTGACCCCTTCCTTACCATGGAAGTGCTCTACCTGCTGAGCTAAAAGGGCATCTTCATA
>Ga0256340_1000120_pt1 | contig 12271 bp, 8 predicted proteins | sample AtltaT_3_FD_183807 | JGI IMG/M metagenome (GOLD analysis project Ga0256340, IMG submission 183807) | Metatranscriptome of freshwater microbial communities from Altamaha River, Georgia, United States - Atl_Colum_RepC_8h (Metagenome... | ecosystem: Environmental > Aquatic > Freshwater > River...
CCGAACCATACCGGAGAACCCAGTGCTTTTGTCTCTTCAGGGAACCTTCCCGCCCGCCATCCTGGCGCTTGCAGACGGCACGGTCTTTATCGGCAATTCCATCGGAGCCACCGGCTCCACCGTTGGTGAGGTGGTGTTCAACACCTCCATCGTCGGTTACCAGGAAATCCTCACCGACCCCAGCTACTGCCAGCAGATCGTCACCCTGACGTACCCGCACATTGGCAACTACGGCGTCAACGTCGAGGACATCGAAGCCGACAAGGTCCATGCCGCAGGCCTCATCATCAAGGACCTGCCGCTGCTGGCTTCCAACTTCCGCTCCAGCCAGTCCCTGTCCGACTACCTCAAGGCCAGCGGCACCGTGGCCATTGCCAATATTGACACCCGCAAGCTGACCCGTCTGCTGCGCACCCAAGGTGCCCAAAACGGCGCCATCGTCGGCCTGGCCGCAGGCGAGAAGGTCACACAGGCCGTGATCGACCAGGCGATTTCGGCTGCCAAGGCCGCTCCGTCCATGTCCGGCCTGGACCTGGCCCAGAAAGTCACTGTGGCCCAGGGCTACGACTGGACCCAGACCGAGTGGAAACTCGGCTCGGGCTACGGCACCCAGACCGCGCCGAAATTCCATGTGGTCGCTTACGACTTTGGCGTCAAGAAAAACATCCTGCGCATGCTGGCCGAGCGCGGCTGCAAGGTCACGGTGGTGCCTGCCCAAACGCCTGCTGCAGAAGTGCTCAAACACAACCCTGACGGCATCTTCCTGTCCAACGGCCCGGGCGACCCAGAGCCTTGCGACTACGCGATCACCGCGGTGCGCCAACTGATCGATACCGGCATCCCGACCTTCGGCATCTGTCTGGGTCACCAGATCATGGCCCTGGCCTCGGGTGCCAAGACCTTCAAAATGAAGTTCGGCCACCACGGCGCCAACCACCCGGTCAAGGACCTGGACAACGGCCGCGTCAGCATCACCAGCCAGAACCACGGTTTTGCCGTGGACGAAAAATCGCTGCCCGCCAACCTGCGCGCCACGCACGTGTCGCTGTTCGATGGCACGCTGCAAGGCCTGGCCCGTACCGACAAGCCCGCGTTCTGCTTCCAGGGCCACCCCGAAGCCTCGCCCGGCCCACACGACATCGCTTACCTGTTTGACCGCTTCACGGCATTGATGGCCACGGCCCAGGAGAAAAAATAATGCCCAAGCGCACCGACCTCAAAAGCATCCTCATCATCGGCGCCGGCCCGATCATCATCGGCCAGGCCTGCGAATTCGACTATTCCGGCGTGCAGGCCTGCAAGGCCCTGCGTGAAGAGGGCTACAAAGTCATCCTGATCAACAGCAACCCCGCCACGATCATGACCGACCCGGCCACGGCCGATGTGACCTACATCGAACCCATCACCTGGCAGACGGTCGAGAAGATCATCGCCAAGGAGCGCCCGGACGCCATCTTGCCGACCATGGGTGGCCAGACCGCGCTCAACTGCGCGCTGGATCTGTGGCACCACGGCGTGCTCGACAAGTACAAGGTCGAGCTGATCGGCGCCACGCCCGAAGCCATCGACAAAGCCGAAGACCGCCAGAAGTTCAAGGACGCCATGACCAAGATCGGTCTGGGCTCGGCCCGCTCGGGCATTGCCCACAGCATGGACGAGGCCTGGGCGGTGCAAAAAACCGTGGGCTTCCCGGTGGTGATCCGCCCCAGCTTCACTTTGGGCGGCACCGGTGGCGGCATCGCCTACAACGCCGAAGAGTTCGAGACCATCTGCAAGCGCGGTCTGGAAGCCTCGCCCACCAACGAGCTGCTGATTGAAGAATCGCTCGTGGGCTGGAAAGAGTACGAGATGGAAGTCGTGCGCGACAAGGCCGACAACTGCATCATCGTCTGCTCGATCGAAAACCTGGACCCCATGGGCGTGCACACCGGCGACTCCATCACCGTGGCCCCGGCCCAGACGCTGACCGACAAGGAATACCAGATCATGCGCAACGCCTCCCTGGCGGTGCTGCGCGAGATCGGTGTGGACACGGGCGGCTCCAACGTGCAGTTTTCGATCAACCCCAAGGACGGTCGCATGATCGTCATCGAGATGAATCCCCGCGTCTCGCGTTCGTCTGCGCTGGCCTCCAAGGCCACGGGTTTCCCGATCGCCAAGGTCGCGGCCAAGCTGGCCGTGGGCTACACGCTCGACGAGCTGCGCAACGACATCACCGGCGGCGCAACGCCCGCGTCCTTCGAGCCCTCGATCGACTACGTGGTCACCAAGATCCCGCGCTTTGCCTTCGAGAAATTCCCCACCGCCGACAACCGCCTGACCACCCAGATGAAGTCGGTGGGCGAGGTGATGGCCATGGGCCGCACCTTCCAGGAGTCCTTCCAGAAAGCCCTGCGCGGCCTGGAAGTGGGTGTTGACGGCATGAACGAGAAGACCCAGGACCGCGAAGTGCTCGAAAAGGAACTGGGCACGCCCGGCCCCGAGCGCATCTGGTACGTGGGCGATGCTTTTGCCCAAGGCATGAGCGTCGATGAAGTGTTCGCCCTGACCAAGATCGACCCATGGTTCCTGATCCAGATCGAAGAGATCGTGAAGATCGAACTTGAACTGGAGCGCCACCGTCTGAACGACCTGAGCGAAGGCGAACTGCGCACCCTCAAGAAGAAAGGCTTCTCGGACCGCCGCCTGGCCAAGTTGCTCAAGAGCACCGAAGGCGATGTGCGCGCCCGCCGCCACAGCCTGGGCATCCGTCCCGTGTACAAGCGCGTGGACACCTGCGCTGCCGAGTTCGCCACCAACACCGCCTACATGTATTCCAGCTACGACGAGGAGTGCGAGGCCGAGCCCACCGACAAGAAGAAGATCATGGTGCTGGGCGGTGGCCCGAACCGCATCGGCCAGGGCATAGAGTTTGACTACTGCTGCGTGCACGCCGCGCTGGCCATGCGCGAAGACGGCTACGAGACCATCATGGTCAACTGCAACCCCGAGACCGTGTCCACCGACTACGACACCTCGGACCGCCTGTATTTCGAGCCGCTCACGCTGGAAGACGTGCTCGAGATCGTCGACAAGGAAAAGCCCACCGGCGTGATCGTGCAGTACGGCGGTCAGACGCCTTTGAAATTGGCTCTGGGACTTGAAGCCGCCGGCGTGCCGATCATCGGCACCAGCCCCGACATGATCGACGCCGCCGAAGACCGCGAGCGTTTCCAGAAGCTGCTGCAAGAGCTGGGTCTGCGCCAGCCGCCCAACGCCACGGCCCGCACCGAAGCCGAAGCACTGGAGCGTGCGGCCGAGCTGGGCTACCCGCTGGTGGTGCGCCCCAGCTATGTGCTGGGTGGCCGCGCCATGGAAATCGTGCACGAGCAGCGCGACCTGGAGCGCTACATGCGCGAGGCCGTCAAGGTGTCGAATGACTCGCCGGTGCTGCTGGACCGCTTCCTCAACGACGCCATCGAGTGCGACGTGGACTGCCTGCGTGACCCCGAAGGCAAGACCTTCATCGGTGGCGTGATGGAACACATCGAGCAGGCCGGCGTGCACAGCGGTGACTCTGCCTGTTCGCTGCCGCCGTACTCGCTCTCGAGCGAGACCGTCGCCGAGCTCAAGCGCCAGTCGGCCGCCATGGCCGGTGCGCTGAACGTGGTGGGCCTGATGAACGTGCAGTTCGCCATTCAGAACGTGGGTGGCAAAGACGTCATCTACGTGCTCGAAGTCAACCCGCGTGCCTCGCGCACCGTGCCCTACGTCTCCAAGGCCACCGGCATCCAGCTGGCCAAGGTCGCGGCACGCTGCATGGCCGGCCAGACCTTGACCCAGCAAGGCATCACCAAAGAGGTGACGCCGCCGTATTTCAGCGTCAAGGAAGCCGTGTTCCCCTTCGTCAAGTTCCCGGGCGTGGACACCATCCTTGGCCCTGAGATGAAGTCTACCGGCGAAGTGATGGGCGTGGGCAAGACCTTTGGCGAGGCTTTCGTCAAGAGCCAGCTGGGTGCGGGCACCAAGCTGCCCCGCTCGGGCAAGGTCTTCCTGACCGTGAAGAACGGTGACAAGCCGCGCGCCGTGCAGGTGGCCAAAGAGCTGGTGGCCCTGGGCTTCGAGCTGCTGGCCACCAAGGGCACCGCTGCGGCAATTGCCGAGGCCGGTGTGCCGGTCGAGCAGGTCAACAAGGTGACCGAAGGGCGCCCCAACATCGTGGACATGATCAAGAACAACGAAGTGGTCATGGTCATCAACACGGTGGAAGAGCGCCGCAACGCGATCGCCGACTCTCGTCATATCCGTACCTCGGCCCTGCTGGCGCGTGTGACGACCTTCACCACCATTGCCGGTGCCGAGGCCGCTGTGCAGGGCATGAAAAGCATGGACAACCTGGACGTGATTTCCGTGCAGGAAATGCACGCTCAGCTGGCCGCGGCCTGATCGCCACAACCACGCCGGGCCGCGGTATCATGCGGCCCATCCACCGCCGAGGCTGCCTCGGCGGTTTGTTTTTGGAGAGAGACCGATGTCCACCATCCCGATCACCAAACGCGGTGCCGAAAAGCTCAAGGAGGAGCTGCATCGCCTCAAAACCGTCGATCGCCCCGCCGTGATCCAGGCCATTGCCGAAGCACGCGCCCAGGGTGACCTGAGCGAAAATGCCGAGTACGACGCCGCCAAGGACCGTCAAGGCTTCATCGAAGGCCGCATTCAGGAAATCGAAGGCAAACTGTCGGCTGCGCAGATCATCGACCCGGCGTCACTGGATGCCGGCGGCCGCGTGGTGTTCGGCGCCACCGTTGAGCTGGAAGACGAGGACAGCGGCGACCAGGTCAAATACCAGATCGTGGGTGAAGACGAGGCCGACCTCAAGCTGGGTCTGATCAACATCAGCAGCCCGATCGCCCGCGCGCTCATCGGCAAGGAAGAGGGCGATGTGGCTGAGGTGCAGGCGCCAGGTGGCGTGCGCCGCTACGAGATTGTGGCGGTCTCCTACCTCTGAGCCGCGGCGAGTCCCCGCCCGTGACCTGCCGGTCAGGGCGATGTGTCATTCGCGCCAGTGTTCGGCCACCCACCTGGCCGGCTTGATGAAGCGAAAACGCCGGTTGCGTCGGCCTGCCAGCGCATCAGGCGGATTGCATTCCCCGTGGAAAATGACGATGCGGGCGTCGGCCGGAATGGCTGGTTCAGTCCAGAAGTTGCTCGGCCAGGCCGGGATGCAGTTGTATTTGAAGCTGGGGCACCAGGCTCTGGGCCAGTAGGCCAGCAGGCCCTGCTGGTGCATGTAGTCCGACAGGTAGGACTGTTCGTTGCGGTAGCGCTGCCGGATGGTCTCGAAGTTCTTGCGGAAGTTCTCCAGCACGTCCGGATGCGCCCCCAGCTCGAAGCGGTAGACCGACGAATTGCCTGTGATTCGGCCAGGATTCCAAAAGCGGTCGTAGTCCTTGATGATCAGGAAGCGGCCGGGGTGCTCGAAAAATCCATCCAGGCTGCCAACGATGACCACGTCCACGTCCAGAAACAGGGCGGTGCCTTGCAGGCCGTGCAGGTCCTTGGCGAAGGTCACCAGCTTGGTCCAGCCCCGCTCCGGGATACCAGGGGGCAGATCGAGTGCAGGAATGGGCAGGCAGCGCACTTCGGGCGTGATGCCCTGGCTGTCATCGGTCAGGCACACCATCTGGAAATCCAGCGTGAGGTGCCGTTTGACCATGGCATGCAGCCGGTTGACGTACTCGGGGCCGTATTTGGTGCCCCATTTCATGCAGATGACGTATCGCTGCGGGCTGGGTGCGCTGCTGTCCATGTTCAGCCCTGCTGACGCTTCTTGATCGACTTCTGCTTGGGTTTGGCTCGCTTGATCTGGCCGCCAGAGGTCAGGCGCTGGTTGCCCAGCACCCGGACATGCTTGACTTCCGGTTTCTGACCGCCGCGCTTGCTGAATTTGAGCACCTTGAATTCGCGCGGACCGGGCATCCGGTCCTCGTCAACGGTTTTTTCCTTCTTGGGTTGAGGGCGCCAGAGCACCAGCAATTTGCCAATGTGCTGGATCGGAGCCGCGCCGAGCTGGTCGGCCAGCTGCATGTACATCGCCTCGCGGGCGACCCGGTCATCGCCCAGGACCCGGATCTTGATCAAGCCATGGGCGTTGAGGGCGGCATCGGCTTCCTTGATGACGGCGGCTGTCAGGCCATCGTTGCCGATCATGACCACCGGGTCGAGGTGGTGGGCTTCGGCGCGATGGACCTTGCGCTGAGCGGGAGTCAGTTGAATTTGGGGCATGCGGCTATTATCCCTGTTTGGATACGAGAACATGAAAGTCAAAACCAAAAGCAAGAAGGTCAACAAGGCGTGGCTCAATGACCACGTCAATGACCCGTATGTGAAGCTTGCCCACAAGGAGGGCTACCGTGCCCGGGCAGCCTACAAGCTCAAGGAAATCGACGATGCCCTGGGCTTGATCAAGCCGGGATACCGTGTGGTGGATCTGGGCTCCTCGCCCGGCGCCTGGAGCCAGTATGTGCGTCGCAAGCTCTCCCCCCAGGGGGCAGCGGTGGGCGAGCTCAATGGCACCATCATCTCCATCGATTTGCTGCCCATGGAGCCTGTGGAGGGCGTGCAGTTTCTGCAGGGCGATTTCCGGGAGTCTGAAGTCCTGTCGCAACTGGAGGCCCTGGTGGGAGGGCAGAAACTGGATGTGGTGGTTTCGGACATGGCGCCCAACCTGTCCGGTGTCGAGTCCGTGGATGCCGCCCGCATCAGTCACCTGATCGAGCTGGCGGTCGAGTTCGCCGTGCAGCACCTCAAGCCCGAGGGCGCCCTGGTCGTCAAGGTCTTTCATGGCAGCGGATACAGCCAGCTGGTGCAGCTGTTCAAGGACACCTTCAGAGTGGTCAAGCCGTTCAAACCCAAAGCCTCGCGTGACCGGTCTTCGGAAACCTTTCTGGTCGGCATGGGGCTGAAGGTGTCGGCATGAACACAAATGCCCGCAGGCCGTCAAGGCCAAACTTGTCACTGTCGCAGTAGGCCTTCCGGACAGGCCTAAAATGACCCCAATGCACGTTTTTCACTGGAGCCTCGCTTGAATAACCCCTGGTTTTCCAAAATTGCCGTCTGGATGGTGATTGCCATGGTGCTGTTCACTGTTTTCAAACAGTTTGACAGCCGTGGTGTTGCCGGCGCAGGCTACATGGGCTACTCCGATTTCCTGGAGGAGGTTCGGGCCAACCGCATCAAGAGCGCTACCATCCAGGAGGGGCAGGGCGGCACCGAGATCGTGGCCACCACCACCGACGACCGCCGCATCAAGACCACCGCCACCTATCTGGACCGCGGTCTGGTGGGCGACCTGATCGCCAATGGCGTCAAGTTCGATGTCAAGCCCCGCGAAGAAGGCTCGCTGCTCATGACCCTGCTGGTCAGCTGGGGTCCCATGCTGTTGTTGATTGGCGTGTGGGTGTACTTCATGCGCCAGATGCAGGGCGGTGGCAAGGGCGGCGCCTTCAGCTTTGGCAAGTCCAAGGCGCGCATGCTCGATGAAAACAACAACCAGGTGACCTTTGCCGACGTGGCCGGCTGCGACGAGGCCAAGGAAGAAGTCAAGGAGGTCGTGGACTTCCTGAAAGACCCGCAGAAATTCCAGAAGTTGGGCGGCCGTATTCCGCGGGGCCTGCTGCTGGTCGGCCCCCCGGGCACCGGCAAGACGCTGCTGGCCAAGGGCATTGCCGGCGAAGCCAAGGTGCCGTTCTTCAGCATTTCGGGCTCTGACTTCGTCGAAATGTTCGTTGGCGTGGGTGCAGCCCGTGTGCGCGACATGTTCGAAAACGCCAAGAAAAACGCGCCCTGCATCATCTTCATCGACGAAATCGACGCCGTCGGCCGCCAGCGTGGCGCCGGCCTGGGCGGCGGCAATGACGAGCGCGAGCAGACCCTCAACCAGATGCTGGTCGAGATGGACGGCTTCGAGACCAACCTCGGCGTGATCGTCGTGGCCGCCACCAACCGCCCCGACATCCTGGACGCCGCGCTGTTGCGCCCGGGCCGCTTTGACCGTCAAGTCTATGTGACGCTGCCCGACATCCGCGGCCGCGAGCAGATCCTGAACGTGCACATGCGCAAGATCCCGATCGGTCAGGACGTCAAGGCCGAAGTGATCGCCCGCGGCACTCCTGGCATGAGCGGTGCCGATCTGGCCAACCTGTGTAACGAAGCCGCCCTCATGGCCGCACGCCGCAACGCCCGCGTGGTCGAGATGCAGGATTTCGAGAAGGCCAAGGACAAGATCCTGATGGGCCCGGAACGCAAAAGCATGGTCATGCCCGAGGAAGAGCGCCGCAACACGGCCTACCACGAAGCGGGCCACGCCCTGATCGGCAAGCTGCTGCCCAAGTGTGACCCGGTGCACAAGGTCACCATCATCCCGCGCGGCCGTGCGCTGGGCGTGACCATGAGCCTGCCCGAAAAAGACCGCTACAGCTACGACCGCGAATACATGCTCAACCAGATCAGCATGCTGTTCGGTGGTCGTATCGCCGAAGAGGTCTTCATGAACCAGATGACCACCGGCGCCTCCAACGACTTTGAGCGTGCCACCCAGATCGCGCGCGACATGGTCATGCGCTACGGCATGACCGATGCGCTGGGCCCAATGGTCTACGCCGAAAACGAGGGCGAAGTGTTCCTGGGTCGTTCGGTCACCAAGACCACGCACATGAGCGAGCAGACCATGCAAAAGGTCGACTCCGAAGTGCGCCGCATCATCGATGAGCAGTACGCGCTGGCCCGACGCTTGATCGAGGAGCACAGCGACAAGATGCACGCCATGGCCAAGGCCTTGCTGGAGTGGGAAACCATTGACGCCGAGCAGCTCGATGACATCATGGCGGGCCGTGAACCTCGACCCTCCAAGGACTGGACCCCTCGCACGCCCTCCTCGGGCGGTGGCAACGGCGGGGGTGGCGCTGTGACAACCCAGCCTGCACCTTCTGCGGCGTAAGTCGCAAGCCAAATGCACGGGGCTTCGGCCCCGTTTTTTTTATCGCCTCTTTTCGCCATTCCCCGGCTTGACCAGGCAAGCCATGGATCCTCAGGCAAAGCCCGAGGATGACAATGGGTCTGTAGATATTCCTTGAAAAATGATCTGGCAAACCAGCCGCTTTGACATTGACCTTGAAACGCCCCGTGTGATGGGCATCGTCAACCTCACGCCGGATTCGTTTTCGGATGGTGGCCAGCATGACTCGACCCAAGCAGGACTGCGCCATGCCGAGCGGCTGCTGCGCGATGGGGCACACATGTTGGACATCGGTGGTGAATCCACCCGACCGGGTTCCCCAGTGGTGCCTGCAGACGAAGAATGGCGTCGGATCGAGGGATTTTTGAGCGAGGCGGTGCGCTGGAACGTACCGCTTTCGGTGGACACCTACAAACCCGAAACCATGCAAAAGGCGCTGGATCTGGGTGTGGACATCGTCAACGACATCTGGGCCCTGCAGCAACCCGGTGCCGAAGCGGTGGTGGCGGCGCACCCGCGCTGCGGCGTGTGTCTGATGCACATGCACCGAGATCCGCAGACGATGCAAAAAGCGCCCATGACCGGCGATGTGTTGCCCGAGGTGGCCGCTTTCTTAACGCAGCGGGCAGGGGCCTTGCGCGCAGCCGGTGTGGCGCAAGCGCGCATCGTACTGGACTACGGCATCGGTTTCGGCAAGACGGTCAAGCAGAACTTCAGCCTGCTGGCGCGCCAGCGCGAATTGCTGGCGCTGGGCTACCCCTTGCTGGCCGGCTGGTCGCGCAAATCCTCCCTGGGTGCGGTGCTGGCGCGGGGCGGCGAAGTGCCCGAGCCGGCGCAGCGGCTGGTGGCCAGTGTGGCCGCTGCCCTGCTGGCGGTAGAGCGTGGTGCCCGGATTGTGCGGGTGCACGATGTGCGCGAAACAGTGGATGCCTTGTGCGTGCTCGGGCACACACAATCGGCTGATCAGTCAGCCGATTGAGCCTGCCGGACCGATAAAATCGGTCCCTTACAAAAACAGGAATATTTCATGGCGCGACAGTATTTCGGCACCGACGGCATCCGCGGCCGCGTGGGCCAAAGCCCCATCACCCCCGATTTCGTGTTGCGCCTGGCCCATGCCGTGGGCCGCGTCCTCAAAGTCTCCGAGCCACATCCGGTGGTGTTGATCGGCAAGGACACCCGCATTTCCGGCTACATGCTCGAAAGTGCATTGGAGTCCGGTTTCAACTCGGCCGGCGTCGATGTGCTGTTGCTCGGGCCGGTACCGACTCCTGCGGTGGCCTACCTCACGCGTGCCCAGCGCGCCAGCTTGGGCGTAGTCATCAGCGCCAGCCACAATCCCTTCGAGGACAATGGCATCAAGTTCTTCAGCGCCGAAGGCACCAAGCTCTCCGACGAATGGGAAATGGCCGTTGAAGCCGCCCTGCAGGAGCCGCCGGCCTGGGTGGATTCGGCCGCCCTGGGCAAAACCCGCCGTCTGGACGACGCAGCAGGTCGTTACATCGAGTTCTGCAAAAGCACTTTTCCCAACCACCTCTCGCTCAAGGGTCTGCGCATTGTGGTCGATGCCGCTCATGGTGCGGCCTACCAGATCGCACCCAAGGTCTTCCATGAGCTGGGTGCGGATGTGTTTTCCATCGGCTGCGCGCCAGACGGCCTGAACATCAATAAGGGCGTCGGTGCCACCCACCCGCAGGCCCTGGTGGATGCCGTCAAGCTGCACCGCGCCGACATCGGCATCGCGCTGGACGGTGACGCTGACCGCCTGCAGATCGTGGACGCTTCGGGCCGCCTGTTCAACGGCGACGAGCTGTTGTACCTGATGGTACGTGAACGCCTGAATCGCGGCATGAGCGTGCCTGGCGCTGTGGGTACGCTCATGACCAACATGGCGGTCGAAGTGGCGCTCAAGCGTTGCGGTGTGGAATTCGTGCGCGCCAAGGTGGGTGACCGTTACGTGCTCGAAGTGCTGGCCGAAAAAGGCTGGCTGCTGGGTGGCGAGGGCTCTGGCCACCTGCTGGCACTGGACAAGCACACCACTGGCGACGGTCTGGTCAGCGCCCTGCAGGTGCTGCAGGCTTGCGTGGCCAGCGGCAAGACGCTGGCGGAGCTGCTGGAGGGCGTGGATCTGTTCCCGCAAACCCTCATCAATGTACGATTGCAGCCCGGTTTCGACTGGAAGAGCCATGCGCCACTGCAGGCTGCCACGCGCGAGGCCGAGGCGGCACTGGGTGACACCGGACGGGTGCTGATCCGCGCCAGTGGCACCGAGCCGCTGGTGAGGGTGATGGTCGAGGCGCGGGATGCCGCGTTGGCGCAGGCCACGGCCGAGCGCATTGCCGCGACCCTGAAAGCCTGATCCGTCCGGTCAGCCTGATCAGTAGATCAGGCGCTCCGGCCGCACTTCCTGCAGGATGGTGGTGGCGATTTCCTCGATCGACTTGGTGGTGGTCGACAGCCAGCGGATGCCCGAGCGGCGCATCATGGCTTCGGCCTCGGACACCTCCATGCGGCAGTTTTCCAAACTGGCGTAGCGCGAGTTGGGGCGGCGCTCCGAGCGGATTTCGGACAGGCGTTCGGGCTGGATGGTCAGGCCGAAAATCTTCTTGCGGTAGGGCACCAGCGCTGGCGGCAGCTGGCGACGCTCGAAATCTTCGGGAATCAGCGGGTAGTTGGCGGCCTTGAGGCCATGCTGCATGGCCAGGTACAGGCTGGTCGGGGTTTTGCCGCTGCGGCTCACCCCCACCAGTATCACGTCCGAGCCTTCAAGGTCCTTGTGCGACTGGCCGTCATCGTGCGCCAGCGAGAAGTTGATGGCTTCAATGCGGTCGTGGTATTCCTTGCTTTTGGTCACGTCCGAAAAACGGCCTACGCGGTGGTGTGACTTGATGCCCAGTTCCTGTTCGATGGGGTGCACGAAAGTGCCGAACATGTCCATCAGCATGCCCTGGCAATTCGCCTTGATGACCTGCAGCACTTCCATGTTGACCAGGGTGGTGAACACCAGTGCCTTGCAACCTTCGACCTCGCAGACGTGGTTGATCTGCCGTACCGCTTGGTGTGCCTTGTCGATGGTGTCGATGAAGGGCAGCCGCACATGGCGGGTTTTCATGTCGAACTGGGCCAGGATGGCGTTGCCGAAAGTTTCGGCCGTGATGCCGGTCCCGTCGGAGACAAAAAACACGGTGCGTTGAGGCATGGCTTCAAAAAATATCAACTGGGACAAGGGGAGAGGCGCCCCTACAATGGACTCATTATCCACCGCCCCGTGCCCCG
>Ga0256340_1000124_pt1 | contig 12115 bp, 8 predicted proteins | sample AtltaT_3_FD_183807 | JGI IMG/M metagenome (GOLD analysis project Ga0256340, IMG submission 183807) | Metatranscriptome of freshwater microbial communities from Altamaha River, Georgia, United States - Atl_Colum_RepC_8h (Metagenome... | ecosystem: Environmental > Aquatic > Freshwater > River...
TGACCTTTCAGGTGTGCGAATTTAGAAACTACTTTCATGAAAATATCTAGTATTCAGCAAGTTATAATTGTAAACAGAGTGCGATTGCTTGTTTTGTTTTGTTTTTTAACGTTCATCAATGGGGAAGGGTTTTCCCAGGGCAAGGCTTTATTTGAGGGACGTTGTAACAGTTGTCACCAAATTGACAAAAACGGTACGGGCCCTATGTTAAAGGGGGCTAAAAAAAGATGGGCGGATGCCAACGAAAAGGATTTAATAGTTGAATGGGTTATCAACAACGAGGCCCTAAGGGCGAGTAAAAAATCAAAAAGGGCTTTAGAAATCTACAACGAATACAACAAGTCGCCCATGACTGTTTTTTCGGATTTAACACCAAAGCAAGTTAACGAAATATTAGACTATGTTGACGCGGAGGCTGCTAAAGGCGCTGCGGGAGGGGATAAAGCAAAAGATAAGTCAGGCGTTAATCCTGCCGAAGAGGTTAAGGAAGGTGAGTCCGGTACCGGGTACATGTGGTATATTCTAGCGGTCTTGTTTATTGTTATAATTCTTTCGGTTGGTGGGGTACGCCGTCAATTACAAGTGGCAAGTAGTGGAAATGAGGAATTGAATAAACTCACATATTGGGAAGAAATTAAGCAATTGTTGTGGAAGTATCGCAAAACCACGGCGGTTTCTATCCTCGTGATGGTATTAAGCTTAGTGGTGTACGGATTTAATATGTTATACTCGATTAACGTGATGGAAGGATATCAACCTTCTCAGCCCATTGCCTTTCCTCATGATAAGCATGCGGGGTTAAACGGGATCGACTGTAAGTATTGTCACAATTCGGTTGCTAAATCTAAATCCGCGGGATTACCAACGGTAAATGTGTGTATGAATTGTCACAAACAGATTAATGGTAAGACCGAACAACAACAGGCCGAAATTTCAAAAATCTACGCTGCTGCTGGTTGGAACCCATCCATTAAACCTGCTGGCGGATATACGGGAAAAACCCAGCCGATTGTTTGGAATAAAGTTCACGTGCTTCCCGATCATGTTTATTTTAATCACTCCCAACACGTTACGGTCGGTGGAATTGATTGTAAACAATGCCATGGCGACATGACGAAACAAAACCAAACAGCCCGTGTAACGCCGGTTTCGGACATCAACAAGCTACACGATGAAGATGATAAAATCATTCAGTTAACCAAGCCAACCTTAACCATGGGTTGGTGTATTGAATGTCATGGTAAAAAGAAAGTAGAAATTGGAAATGGGAAAAACGGATACTACGACGAAGTCCATAACCGACTTATGAAAAACAAACCTTTGTACAAGCAGTATTTGAAGGGAGATCAGAAAATTACGGCTAGTGAATTGGGTGGATGGGAGTGTGCAAAATGTCACTATTAATTATAGTTGTTAGCGAACAATGAAAGATATGGAAGTTAAAAAAAGATATTGGAAAGGCTTAGAAGAATTAAAAGAAACGCCTTCCTTTTTACAGAAGAAAGACTCAGAGTTTCCGTATGAAAATTCTATTGAGCAGTTTTTAGCCGATGATCAGCTGAGTGAATCGTCAACTGGCAGAAGAGATTTTTTAAAGTTTCTTGGCTTTTCAGTGGCTGCAGCTACCTTAGCGGCCTGTGAAGCGCCTATTACCAAGGCTGTCCCGTATGTAAACAAACCAGAAAATGTAACGCCAGGTCAAGCAACGTGGTATGCTTCTACCTATTACGATGGCACTTCTTATGCAAGTGTCTTGGTAAAAACTAGAGAAGGGCGTCCTATTTTTATTAAAGGCAACAAAGATTTTGGCTTTACTAACGGATCGGTAAATCCACAAATTATCGCCAGTGTTTTAGGTCTTTACGATGGAGACCGACTCAATGCGCCTCGGGTTCAAGGAAAAACCGCTTCCGTTAGCGAAGCAGACAAGGCGATTACCGCTGCATTGAGAAAAGCAACCAGTATTGCGGTTTTAACGCCAACGGTTATTAGCCCTTCGATGAAAAAGGCACTTGGTGAATTTTCTGCGGCATTTGGTGCTGAAGAGAGTTCCCGGGTATCCATTGTTCAATATGACGCTATTTCATACGCGGCGATAGCTGGAGCAAATGAGAAGCATTTTGGAAAGGCATTTATTCCAAACTATGATTTTTCAAAGGCTAAAGTAGTTGTAGGTATTGCAGCAGACTTTCTTTCAACGTGGCTGATGGCTAATGAATATGCCCCACAATATGCACAATTGCGTAACCCAGACGCTGAAATGTCTAAACACTACCAGTTTGAATCCATTTTGTCCATAACGGGATCTAATGCCGACGTTCGGGTTCAATTAAAACCTTCTGAAATTACAGGCCTTTTATCCTATATTTTAACTTCTTTAGGTGGACAGTCTTCCGTTAACAGCAAGATAAGTCCAGCTCTTCAGAAAGCTGCAACGGCTGTTGTGGGCGATTTAAAGAAAGCCATAGGTGGTTCCCTCTTGGTGTGCGGAACAAACGTGTTGGAGGACCAGTTGTTAACTAATGCAATAAACGAGAAATTACAGAACTATGGAAAGTCAATTAGCCTAGTCTCTGAACTCAATTTATTTCGATCCGAAGATGTAAAAGCCAACCAATTGTTTGATTCAATCATCAATGGGAAGGGCCCCGATGTGCTAATAAATTTAGGGGCAAACCCGGTATATTCTCACCCAAAAGGTGCTGAGTTGAAAAAGGGATTAAAGGCGATGAAGGTGTATGTGTCAACGGCATCTTATGCAGATGAGAGTTCTTCTGTCGCTACGCACCATGTTCCCGATCACCATTTGTTGGAAGGGTGGAATGATTACATGCCAAAAACGAGCCATTATGCGATTGCCCAACCTACGATTCGCCCGCTTGGAAATACGTATTCTGCGCTCGAGTCCATTTTGGTTTGGGGCGGATTAAAAGCGCGTCCGGCTAAGACAGCGGAATCGACTGTTGCATACGATTACATCATGGAAAATGCCATGGCCTCAAATTTTGTTTCTTCTAAGGAGGATTTCAACGCCACGGTCCACAATAGCTGTAAAGAAATTAAGTCTGAAGCGACCCCGTTAACCTTTACTGCGGTTGCGATAGAGGGTAAAAATACTCCAACCCCCTCCGGTTTAGAGGTTGTTTTTTATCAGAAAACGGCGATTCGAGATGGGTCAATGTCTAGCAATCCGTGGTTACAGGAGCTGCCGGATCCTATATCAAAAGTCACCTGGGATAATTACATCACAATGAATCCCGTTGAAATGGATCAACAAGGATATAACACAACCTATGATCAAGAGCATGGCTTGAGTATGGCTACCATTACGGTTGACGGAAAAACGGTCACCTTACCTGTATACCCTCAGCCTGGACAGGCGCTTGGCACGGTAGGAATTGCTTTGGGTTATGGAAGAGGATCCAGTGGGGAAGCAATAGGTAAGGGTGCGTACCAAACCAAAGAATACGGAGGTTATGATTTAGATGCCAGCGGTAAAAAGAAAGGAATTGGTCAAAATGTTTTCGGTTTGTTGCCGGTAGTTGAAGGTCGTAGACTTTTCTCTGCTGGGGCCAAAATGGCGAAGGTAGAGGGCGTTTATTCCATTGCCGCCACACAGATTCACCACACCGTAATGGGGCGTGATTCCATCGTTCGAGAAACCACCCGTTCCATTTATCCTGTTGGAGAAGGTGAGGCTCGGAAAAATAAAAACCTATACAATCCTGCGCATACCTTGCAGCGTTTGAACGAGCACGGTCACCACGAGGAGGCTCCTGTTTCGGAATTTGACTTGTGGAATGCTCATCCTGTAGAAAACGTAGGCCATCGTTGGGGCATGACCATTGATTTATCCACTTGCATTGGGTGTGGTTCGTGTTTGGTTGCATGTCAAGCTGAAAATAATGTTCCCGTTGTGGGCAAGGATGAAGTTCGTAGGGGTCGAGAAATGCACTGGTTGCGAATTGACCGGTATTATGCCTCAGATCAAGAATCTCAGGTTGGGAAGAAAAAGGACGAGCATTCTTTCAATTACACCTTGGCAGAAAAAGCATCGGTTAACCCGACGGTAGTTCACATGCCTTTGATGTGTCATCATTGTAACCACGCTCCATGTGAAACGGTATGTCCTGTTGCTGCAACAACTCACAGCAATGAAGGTTTGAACCAAATGACGTACAATCGATGCATTGGAACCCGTTATTGCGCTAACAACTGTCCTTATAAGGTGCGCCGCTTTAATTGGTTCAATTATCCATCCTACAAGAAATTTACAGAAGTTAATCCGGCACAAGATGATTTGGGTCGAATGGTACTTAATCCGGACGTAACGGTTCGAACGCGCGGTGTCATGGAGAAATGTTCCTTCTGTGTTCAGCGAATTCAAAGCGTTAAACTGGATGCAAAGAAAAGTGCTCAGCCTGTAAAAGATGGCGATTTGAAAACGGCTTGTTCTGAGGTTTGTCCAACCAATGCTATAATTGTGGGCGATTGGAACGACGAAAAGTCAGAAATTCGAAAAAGTTCTAAGTCAGCACGATCGTACCAAGCGTTGGAAGAGGTTGGTGTTAAACCAAACATTTGGTATAAAGTCAAGGTAAGAAACCAAGGATAATAATTAAGAGAAAAACAAAAAGGAATGCAAAAAGAAGCAGCAATTCGGGAGCCTCTAATTTTAGGTCATAAAACCTATCACGACGTTACAGAGGATGTTTGCCGACCTATTGAAGATAAGGCCCCTAAAATGTGGTACATATTATTTTCTATCGCGTTAATAATTGGTCTCTACGGCGTGGGTTCCATTTGTTATTTATTGGGCACTGGAATAGGCGTTTGGGGATTAAATAAAACCATTGGATGGGCTTGGGACATTACGAATTTCGTGTGGTGGGTTGGTATTGGTCATGCCGGGACATTAATCTCTGCGGTATTATTACTGTTTCGACAAAAATGGCGTATGGCCATCAACCGGTCTGCTGAGGCGATGACAATATTTGCGGTATTTATGGCGGGTACCTTTCCATTAATTCACATGGGGCGTCTTTGGGTTGGTTATTGGGTTTTACCCATTCCTAACCATTTTGGTTCTTTGTGGGTAAATTTCAACTCTCCTTTGTTGTGGGATGTGTTCGCCATCTCAACGTATCTTTCGGTTTCTTTGGTATTTTGGTATATTGGATTAATACCTGATTTTGCTACCATTCGCGATCGCGCCAAAAAACCGGTTGCTAAAAGAATGTATTCTATTCTTTCGTTCGGATGGACCGGAAGGGCGAAACACTGGAATCGTTTTGAATTAGTTTCTTTGGTGCTTGCCGGTTTAGCTACTCCATTGGTATTTTCCGTACACTCTATTGTATCCTTTGACTTTGCCACTTCAGTAATTCCTGGATGGCACACCACCATCTTCCCGCCGTATTTTGTGGCAGGGGCCGTTTTTTCGGGATTTGCTATGGTGCAGACCTTATTGCTTGTCATGCGAAAGGCCATGAATTTAGAGGCCTATATTCACACAAAACATGTCGAGTATATGAACATTGTAATCATGGTTACAGGCTCAATCGTAGGTACGGCATATATTACAGAACTCTTTATTTCTTGGTATTCAGGCGTTGAATATGAAGCCTATGCCTTTTTGAATCGCGCTACTGGACCCTATTGGTGGGCATATTGGTCAATGATGACGTGTAATGTAATTTCTCCTCAATTAATGTGGATTCGCAAATTAAGAAGAAGTCTGTTGTTTACATTCTTCATTTCTATTGTCGTAAACATAGGAATGTGGTTTGAACGATATGTTATTATTGTAACGTCCATTCATCGGGATTACATCCCTGCTGCTTGGAGTATGCATTACCCAAGCCATATTGATATTGCCGTTTATATTGGGACGATTGGATTGTTCTTTACCTTCTTTCTTTTGTTTGCAAGATATTTTCCAGTGCTTGCCTTGAACGAGGTGAAAACCATCCTTAAAGGGTCGGGGCAGTCGTACAAAGAATCACCGGATTACCATAAACACCATTAAGAATTATCGTATGTCAGAAAAAATAATTTATGCGATGTATGGAGACGACGAGGTGCTTAAGTCAAGCGCAAAAAAGTTGGTTTCCAACGGAGTAAACATAACAGAGGTTTACAGTCCTTTTCCAATCCATGGAATTGACCCTATTATAGGGGTTAAGCCTACCCGTTTAGGTATAATGGCATTTTTATATGGGCTTACTGGATTGACTTTAGCAACTATAGGAATGTACTACTTTATGGTGGTTGAGTGGAAAATGAATATTGGTGGAAAGCCAAACTTTACGTATGTAGAAAATATTCTTGCCTTTATCCCAATTTCCTTCGAATTTACCGTGCTGTGTGCGGCCCATGGAATGGCCATAACCTATTTGATTTTAAATCGAACCCTTCCGGGTATGCCTGCACAAAATCCAGATCCACGAACCACGGATGATAAGTTTGTTATGGAGATAAGAATGTCCGAAAATGAAAAGCTATCGGAAGATACCCTTGAGGCTTTGTTAAAAGAAACGGGCTATGAAGAACTTGAGAAAAAAATTGTTTCGTAAGAAAAAGGGAAGTAAGATGAAAAAATCCTTTATACAACTTGTATCGCTTACCACCATGTTAATCGCAATGGTATCATGTAAGCAGGACCCTACAAAACCAGGACTTGAATACATGCCTGACATGTATCGTTCCCCTGCCATTGAGGCTTATGTTGATTATGGTGAGGTTCGAGGGCGCACGGATAATAACAAAAAACGTTTATTGACAGCCTTAACTCCTCCGCTTCATACGATTCCATTTTATGGAAAGATGGACAGTGCTAGTTTGGCCGTTAATCTGCCTTATCAACGATTAGCCAATTCGGCTATGTCCTTGTCGCATGGGGTGTTTGAGGGAATTGAACGAAGCAGCGAAATCAATCATTATGATGCTTCGGCAGCCGACAATAATCCGATACCTTCTTCCGCTGCCGTTGTCGCCAAAGGAAAAGAACTGTATACGGCGATGTGTCAACATTGTCATGGAGAACAGGGAGACGGTCAAGGCCCGATGGTAAAATCTGGGGCTTATAATGGGGTTCCTAATTATAAGGATGCAGACCGTGCGAGCAAATCGGATGGACAATGGTTTTATTCCATCTATTATGGTAAAGGAATGATGGGCGCCCATCGCTCACTTTTAAATAAGGAGGAAATTTGGAGTGTAATCCATTATTTAAGAACCATTGCACCTCGTGTTGAAAAGGTTGAGGCAACCAGTCCTGCAGCACCAGCAGCTCCTGCTCCAAAAATGTAAAATAATTTATTTGAAACGAATTATGGAATTCTCTATTACCAAAAAAGCATCAAATCTCTCCCGAGGGCTATTTATTGTAGGCCTTATATCCATTATTATTGGCGTAGCATTAAACTATGACAGTGAGCATTTTGCTACTCGATTGCTTGGAAGCGGTTTAGCAAATGCCTTTTTCTTTTTTGCCTTAGGCTTAGGTGCGTTGTTCTTCCTTGCGCTCAATTACGCAACAGAGGCTGGATGGTATGCCGTTGTTAAACGCGTTATCGAATCGGTGGCCTTGTACTTACCCTATGGAATCGGGGCACTAGCGTTGGTTCTTCTTACTATTTCCTTCATGAAAGGTGCACATATTTACTTATGGATGGACGATCATTTTATCCATACGGATAAAATTATTGAAGGAAAAACACCGTACCTGAACGTGGTTTTCTTCTGGATTAGAACGGTCGTATACTTTACCGTTTATCTGCTTTTTTTACGTGGATTCCGTAAGCGTTCCTTATTGGAGGACCAAGAAGGGGGTACAAGCCTGCATTTTGCCAATTATCGCAAGGGGGCATTATTCCTTGTTTTCTTTGCGGTTTTCAGTTCCACTTCTGCGTGGGATTGGATTATGTCTATCGATGTTCACTGGTTTTCAACGCTCTTCGGTTGGTACACATTTGCGGGCATGTGGGTGTCTGCCATGGTCGTGATAGTGTTAACAACCTTGTATTTGAAATCTTTGGGTTATTTAGAAAACGTTAACGATTCCCATATTCACGATATTGGAAAATGGGTGTTCGCCATCTCTTTTTTATGGTCTTACCTTTGGTTTTCGCAATACATGCTTATTTGGTATGCGAATATAGGTGAGGAAGTTGCTTATTACATTATGCGTACGGAGCATTTTAAGTTTTTATATTTTGGAATGTTCTTCATCAATTTTGTTTTCCCCATGCTCATTTTAATGTCAAGGGATGCGAAAAGAAATGCGGGTATTTTGGCCTTTGTAGGTATCGTTATTCTAATCGGGCATTGGTTGGATGTATACATAATGGTTTCTGCGGGTTCTTTGGGGCCTAATGCCCACATCGGTTTTCTAGAAATTGGCATGGCCCTTATGTTGGCTGGAATGTTCATTCACGTGTTGCTTAAGAATTTAACTAAAGCACCACTTACTCCGGTTAACCACCCGTTTTTAGATGAGAGTGTTCACCATGAATTTTAAATAAAATAACTACAGGAGATGGAAAATAAATTGATGATGATTTTGATTGTGGTAATTGGGGCAATTGCTCTAGCCCAATTGGTTCGTGTTTACGAATTAACATCGAAATTACGACAGAGAGGAGAGCATGAGATTCCGAATCGAGACAATGTATTCAATTCCAAGTTAATGCTTTTGTTTATGATCTTTCAGTTTGGAGGATTCATTTATCTCGTGGCTAAATATGGATGGACGGGAAGAGGGCCTGCGGCATCTATCGAGGGGGCCACTACCGATTGGTTGCTGAATCTTAACTTAATCATAATAACCGCAGTTTTCTTTTTGACCAATTTTTTACTTTTCTATTTTGCCTATAAATATGTAAAGAAACCTGGGGTTCCTGCTTATTTCTACCCACACAACAATAAGTTGGAAATGTTGTGGACGGTTGTTCCGGCAGCGGTCTTAGCGGTTATTATAATTCTAGGATTGAAAACGTGGAACGAATTAACGGGGCCTTCAAGCCCCAATGCGGTAAACGTGGAATTGTATTCGAAACAATTTGGTTGGGTAGCGCGATATGGTGGCGCGGACAACAAGCTTGGCAAAGCCGATTACAAGTTAATTACCTCCAAAAACAAATTGGGATTAGTTACGGAAGAAACAATCTTGGCTTCCATCGAGCAAATTGAAAAAGGTGAAGAAGGAATCCATAAGATAGAGGGCCAACTAAACAATAATAATATTGTACTTTCAGATTCTGTCCGCAAGGCCTATCGTGAAAGTCTTGGAAACAAGGAACGTTTGTTAAGGCTATTGAGACAGATGCAAGCGACGCACAATAAAAAAGGTGATGCGAGCACATATGATGACGTAATAGTTGAGGATAAATTGGTGCTAAGAAAAAACACTCCCTATGAATTTACGTTTCGAGCAGAGGACGTAATTCACTCGGCCTATTTCCCACATTTTCGAGCTCAAATTAATACCGTTCCAGGTTTAGTAACACGGTTGAAGTTTACACCAACGATGACGACCAAGGAGTACCGCTCGGTGAAAAATCTACCCACGTTTAATTACATATTAATGTGTAATAAGATTTGTGGTAGCGGACATTATCAAATGAAAATGTTGGTAGAGGTATTAGACGAAAAGGAATACGATGCATGGTATAAAAACAAGCAAAAAGAGACCTTTAAAGCTAGTTTTCTTAAAAAATAGAATGCGGCAAACAAATAATTCGATCTTAATGTTTAATTCACGTAATTATATTTAAAATGGCTTCAGTAACGCACGACCACCACGCTCACGATGAGCATGAACATCACCACGAGGAAGGATTTATATCGAAGTATATTTTCAGCCAAGATCACAAAATGATTGGGAAACAGTTTTTAATAACAGCTGTTTTCATGGGCTTGGTGGCTATGCTTTTATCGATTCTTTTCCGTATTCAGTTAGCATGGCCAGGAGAAGAATCGGAATTCTTACATTTTTTCTTAGGGGATAAATGGGCGCCTAAAGGGGTATTGGATTCGGAAATGTATCTTGGTCTCGTTACCATTCACGGGACCATTATGGTTTTCTTCCTCCTTACAGGCGGGTTATCAGGAACCTTTTCAAACATCTTGATTCCTTTACAATTGGGTGCAAGGGATATGGCATCAGGCTTTTTGAACATGCTTTCGTACTGGTTCTTTTTCCTGTCCTCTTTAATCATGTTTCTCTCCTTGTTTGTTATGAACGGAGCCATTTTTGGAATTGATATTCCCGGAGAGTGGGGAACGAGCGGTAATGGTCCCGCGATGGCTGGATGGACGGTATATCCTCCACTTTCAGCCCTTCCGCAAGCGGTATCGGGTTCAGGATTTGGTATGACGTTATGGTTAATTTCAATGGCGATTTTCATCGCAGGATCCTTAATTGGAAGCTTGAATTATATCGTAACGGTACTAAACTTACGAACCGCAGGAATGACTATGACAAGAATGCCTTTAACCATTTGGGCTTTCTTTGTGACGGCAATATTAGGGGTATTATCCTTCCCGGTTTTGTTGTCTGCTGCCTTATTGCTAATCATGGACCGACTTGCTGGAACCAGTTTTTACCTGTCGGATATTATGGTTAAAGGTCAGATGCTAACCAATCACGGGGGGTCTCCATTGTTATTTCAACACTTGTTCTGGTTCCTAGGACACCCTGAAGTATATATCGTTTTACTTCCTGCCTTGGGCCTTTCTTCTGAAATTATTGCGACCAATGCTCGAAAACCAATATTCGGTTACAAAGCGATGATTGGGTCTATCCTTGCTATTGGATTCCTTTCATTTATCGTTTGGGGTCATCACATGTTTATTACCGGGATGAATCCCTTTTTAGGTAGTGTTTTTGTTTTTACTACCCTATTAATTGCTATTCCCTCCGCCGTAAAGGTCTTCAATTATATTACAACGCTTTGGAGAGGGTCCATCGTTTTTACTCCTGCCATGTTGTTTGCCATTGCCTTGGTGTCCACCTTCATTACTGGGGGTGTAACAGGGATTATTTTGGCCGATTCTGCCTTAGACATCGCTATACATGACACGTACTTCGTTGTGGCGCATTTTCATATCGTAATGGGTATGTCTGCGGTATTCGGCATGTTCGCGGGCGTTTATCATTGGTTTCCTAAAATGTATGGCCGCATGATGAATGCTCGTATGGGGTACGCTCATTTTTGGATTACTTTGGTAGGGGCCTATGGGGTTTTCTTCCCCATGCACTTCGTTGGAATAGCTGGGGCACCTAGAAGGTATTATGATTATTCTGTTTACGGTACTTTTGACACCGAGTCCTATGGGATGATTGTGGACCTAAACGTAGTTATAACGTTTTTTGCCATAGTTGCTGCTCTAGGCCAGGCAATCTTCCTGTTTAACTTCTTTTATAGTATTTACAGAGGGCCTGTAGCACCAACAAATCCTTGGAAGTCAAATACCTTAGAGTGGACTACACCGGTTGAACATTTACACGGTAACTGGCCGGGGCCGCTTCCTGTGGTTCATAGATGGCCTTATGATTATTCAAAACCTGGAGCTGCAGAGGATTTTATCCCTCAAAATGTTCCCCTTGCAGAAGGCGAGGAAGAACATTAAGACGCAAGGTTAAAGGCTTTTAATTTCAGGTTCTATTTTAACGAGTTCGTCATAAAAAGATGAACCGAATGCCCTGATTAGGGGCTCTTTAAGAAATTTATATACAGGTGTTTGTGATTTTAGCCCACACGAGCATGCCGAATTACAAATGCTCCAATGGTGAACTTGAAGGGCAGTATAATCATTGAATTGTTTTGTCCTGATAGGATACAATGAACAAGAAATGGGTTTAATGTTAGGAATCGCTTGGTCCTTAAAGGCTAATTCAATGGCGCAAAGCGCAACCCCTTCCGCGTTGAATTTTACAAAAGCACATTCCTTAGACTTGGGTACTAAGGTTGTTACGGGCATGCCATCAGCATCCAAATAAGCCACCCCGTTCTTTTCCACCGTGCGTTCTCCTTCCGCGGACATGTATGGTTTAATGTAAGGCAAATGATTTTCAATCAACGAAACCTCTTCATGCGTTAGCGGAGCGCCA
>Ga0256340_1000125_pt1 | contig 12094 bp, 7 predicted proteins | sample AtltaT_3_FD_183807 | JGI IMG/M metagenome (GOLD analysis project Ga0256340, IMG submission 183807) | Metatranscriptome of freshwater microbial communities from Altamaha River, Georgia, United States - Atl_Colum_RepC_8h (Metagenome... | ecosystem: Environmental > Aquatic > Freshwater > River...
AAACTAGTTTCATGAAAATATCTAATATTCAACAAGTTACGATAGCGAAATCCCTTAGGTTGTTTGCTTTCTTGTGTGTCACCTTTTTTATTCAACACACGTTTTTTGCGCAAGGTGAGGCGCTTTTTAAATCGAAATGCGCAAGTTGCCACCAAATTCATAAAAACGGAACAGGCCCGATGCTTTCTGGGGCGCGGCAACGTTGGGCTGATGCTGGAGAGGCTGACTTGATCGTCAAGTGGGTTCAAAATAACGCGGCCTTAAGGGCAAGTGGAGCTTCAAAGCGAGCCGCCGCAGTTTTCAAAGAATATGCAGGTGCTCAAATGACTGTTTTTTCAGATTTAACTGATGATCAAGTAAATCAAATTTTAGACTATGTTGATGCCCAACCAAAAGAAGATCCAGCCAAGGCAGATTCAAAAGGTGGGGTTGCTGATCCAAATGCCCCAACAACTGAAGAGGAAAATGGTGGCGTTGGAATTATTTGGCTAATAATGGCCGTGTTATTTGTGGTAATAATTTTAAGTGTGGGAGGCGTTCGTCGCCAGTTAAAAGTGGCTAGCACAGGAGATGAAAAATACAACCAATTAACGTATTGGGAAGAATTCAAATCAACAGCGTGGAAATATAGAGGCATAAGCGGTCTGGTTGGCTTAGTAATTACAATTGCGTTATTAGTTATTGTTTTTAAGAGTCTTTATTCAATTAACATTATGGAGGATTATCAGCCTTCTCAGCCCATTGCTTTTCCTCATTCTAGGCATGCTGGTGAAAATGGGATTGATTGTAAATACTGTCACAATTCAGTAACCAAGTCAAAACATGCCGGAATCCCATCAGTAAATGTTTGCATGAATTGCCATAAACAAATTAGTGGTGAGGGGAAACCGTTCGCTGGGGAGATTAAAAAGATTTACGCGGCTGCGGGCTGGAACGCAAATATTAAGCCTGCGGGAGGATACAATGGTAAAACGTCTCCTATTATTTGGAATAAAGTGCACGTCCTCCCTGATCACGTGTATTTCAACCATTCTCAACATGTTGTTGTTGGTGGAGTAGATTGTAAACAGTGCCATGGAGATATGACCCAAATGAAGGATGCGGTAAAGGTTCAACCGATTGAAGAATTGAATAAAATTGAAGGAAATATTAAGTTGTCAAGAGCTACATTGACAATGGGATGGTGTATTGAGTGTCATGCGGCAAAAGAAGTAGTCATCGGTGACGGTAAGAATGCATACTACGATGAAATACATGCCCGCTTGAAAAAGAATAAAGCACTTTATAAAAAGTATTTATCCAACGATGGAAAATTAACAGTAAATGAGTTGGGCGGTTGGGAATGTGCTAAATGCCACTATTAATATATTATAGCGAATTATTCAAGTTATGGAAGTAACAAAAAAATATTGGAAAGGGATTGAAGAGTTAAAACAAACCCCTGAATTTGTTAAACAGCAAGAAAATGAGTTTCCGTATCAAAACAGTCTTGAACAGTTTTTGGTTGATGAGAAATTAGCTGAAGCCTCTACCGGAAGGAGAGATTTTCTTAAGTTTCTTGGGTTTTCAGTGGCAGCTGCAACTTTAGCCGCATGTGAAGCACCTGTGACCAAAGCAATTCCATATGTAAATAAACCAGAAGATGTTACTCCAGGAGTAGCAACATGGTATGCATCAACTTATTACGACGGAATGTCTTATGCCAGCATTCTGGTTAAAACTCGTGAAGCAAGGCCAATTTTCATAAAAGGCAATAAGGATTTTGGTTTCACGAAAGGGGCCACAAATCCTCAAATTATTGCTTCGGTACTTGGCTTGTACGATAGTCATCGTCTAAGTGGGGTTAGAGCAAAAGGAGTTCAGGATAATATATCTGTAAACAAAGCCGACAAGGCGATAATTGCAGCGCTTAAAAAAGCAAAAGACGTTGTTGTCTTAACGCCTACAGTAATAAGCCCTTCTATAAATAGCGCCTTAAAAAGTTTGTCTGATGCAAATGGTTCAAATGGAACCTCTAAGGTGCGCGTAATTCAGTATGATGGGATTTCATACAGTGCTATACGAAAAGCAAATGAGGCTAATTTTGGAGTCTCGTTTATACCATCATATGATTTTTCCAAGGCTCAAACAATTGTTAGTGTTGGTGCTGACTTTTTGAGTACTTGGCTCATGGCGAATGAATATGCCGTTCAATATGGTGTAAATCGTATTCCGGGCAAAGGCATGTCAAAACATTATCAATTTGAATCTGTAATGTCGATTACCGGTTCAAATGCAGATGGAAGAGCGCAAATAAAGCCTTCAGAAGCGGTTAATGTGTTAGCCTACGTTTTTAAAGGAATAGGTGGCAGCACAACAGTATCTGCGGCAATTTCTGGTGAAGCGAAGAAAACAGCAGATAGCGCAATTTCCGCGTTGAAAGCTTCAGGCAATAAATCACTGGTTGTTTGTGGGTCTAATAATCTTGCCGAACAACTATTAACCAATGCGATCAACGACAAATTGAAGACATACGGTACAACAATCGACCTGATTAATGATGTACGCTTGTTTAATACAAATGAAGTTGAAGCTGATAAGTTATTCGCTGATATTATTGGAGGCAAAGGGCCAGAGGTATTAATAAATCTGGGCACTAATCCTGTGTATTCTTACGCTAAAGGAACAGAATTAAGAAAAGGCTTAGAGGGCCTCAAGATGTTTGTTTCGACAGCACGCTATGCAGACGAAACTTCATCATTAGCAACGTATATTGTTCCAAATCATCATCAGTTAGAAAACTGGAATGATTATCAACCTAAGGCGAACCATTATGCTATTGCTCAGCCAACCATTCGCCCTTTGGGATCTACCTATGCTGAATTAGAGTCTTTATTGGTTTGGGCCGGTACGGCAAAAAGAAATGGTAAAGATTCTGATGTGGCTTATAATGCAATAAAATCAAGTGCACTTTCTCTTGGAGTTACTGATTTTGCTCTACTGACGCACAATAGCGCAACAAACTTGGCGCTTATAGCTCCTCCTGCACCTTTGTCATTTAAGGCGGCCAATATTACGGCCTCAACTAAGGGGGGCGAATGGGAAGTTGTTTTTTATCAAAAAACAGCCATTCGTGACGGGGCAATGTCAAGTAATCCATGGTTACAAGAATTACCTGACCCGATTTCAAAAGTCACATGGGACAACTACATTACCATGAATCCAACACAAATGGAGAAATTGGGGTTTGTTACAACATATGACCAGGAGCACGGCTTAAATATGGCGAAAGTTAAGGTTGATGGAAAAGAAATCACACTTCCGGTTTATCCTCAGCCAGGGCAAGCACTAAACACTATAGGTATAGCGATTGGTTACGGACGTGGAGCCAACGGGGAATCTATTGGTAGAGGCGCATACCAAACAAAAGAATATGGTGGGCATGATTTAGATGAGAAAGGAAATAAAAAAGTTATTGGTGTTAATGTTTTTTCATTATTAAATTCGGAAAAAGGTCATACTTCATACTCAGCGGTAGCAACAATTACAAAAGTTGATGGGGAGTACCTAATTGCAGCTACCCAGATTCATCATACGGTTATGGGCCGGGATTCAATTGTAAGAGAAACTACCCTTTCTACATTTTTAAATGGGGATAAAGAAAAGTTTAATCCAGCGCATAAATTACAGCGATTAAATAAACACGGGCATCATGAGGAGGCCCCAATTGATGAATTTGATTTATGGAATGCGCATCCTGTTGAAAAAGTTGGACATCGTTGGGGGATGACAATAGATTTATCTTCATGTATTGGTTGTGGTTCATGTTTAGTGGCATGTCAAGCCGAAAATAATGTGCCTGTTGTTGGGAAGGATGAGGTAAGAAGAGGTCGTGAAATGCACTGGTTGCGTTTAGATCGTTATTATGCCTCTGCGGAGGAGTCGGTAATTGGTAAAAAAGCGAATGAGGATGATTTTGATTATACTGCAGCTGAAAAAGCAGCATTAAATCCTACCGTCGTTCACATGCCGTTGATGTGTCACCATTGCAATCATGCTCCATGTGAAACGGTTTGTCCAGTAGCGGCTACAACGCATAGCAATGAAGGATTAAATCAAATGGCCTATAATAGATGTATTGGAACAAGGTATTGTGCGAACAATTGTCCTTACAAAGTTCGACGATTTAATTGGTTTAATTATCCTTCATATAAGAAGTTCACTGAAGTAAATCCAGCACAAGATGATTTGGGCAGAATGGTTTTAAATCCTGATGTTACGGTTCGTACTCGCGGTGTAATGGAGAAATGTTCATTCTGTGTTCAACGAATTCAGAGTACTAAGTTAACGGCTAAGAAGGAGGCTCGTCCAGTAAAGGATGGCGAATTAGCTACTGCATGTTCTGAAGCGTGCCCTACCAACGCTATAATAGTTGGAGACTGGAATGACGATAAATCCGTGGTTAAGGCAAGTTCCTTAGATGACCGGGCTTATCAAGCGTTGGAGGAGGTTGGTGTTAAGCCAAATGTTTGGTACAAAGTAAAAGTTAGAAACTAAGATATTTATAGAAACTAAAAGCAAGAAGAATGCAAAAGGAAGCAGCAATTAGGGAGCCCCTAATCCTTGGACATAAAACATACAAGGATGTTACCGAAGACGTTTGTCGCCCAATCGAAGGGAAGGCCCCAAAAATGTGGTATATTTTATTTTCCATAGCCTTAATAATTGGGCTATATGGTGTGGGGTCAATACTGTACCTGCTTGGCACTGGAATTGGTGTTTGGGGACTAAATAAAACCATTGGATGGGCATGGGATATTACGAATTTCGTTTGGTGGGTTGGAATTGGTCATGCAGGGACGTTGATTTCTGCGGTGTTGTTATTGTTTCGTCAAAAATGGAGAATGGCTATTAACAGGTCTGCAGAGGCAATGACCATATTTGCAGTATTCATGGCCGGCACATTTCCGTTAATTCACATGGGGCGCCTTTGGGTTGGATATTGGGTATTACCAATTCCCAATCATTTTGGTTCGTTGTGGGTGAACTTTAATTCACCACTTTTATGGGACGTTTTTGCGATATCTACTTATTTATCCGTTTCATTGGTGTTTTGGTACATTGGATTAATCCCAGATTTCGCCACCATTAGAGACCGTGCTAAAAAGCCAGTTGCAAAGCGCATGTATTCCATTTTATCTTTTGGGTGGTCTGGAAGAGCAAAGCACTGGAATCGTTTTGAATTGGTTTCATTAGTGTTGGCTGGATTAGCAACACCATTGGTGTTCTCGGTACACTCTATTGTATCTTTTGACTTTGCCACATCAGTAGTTCCTGGATGGCATACTACCATTTTTCCTCCTTATTTTGTGGCAGGGGCAGTTTTCTCTGGATTTGCCATGGTTCAAACCTTGCTACTGGTTATGAGAAAAGCCATGAACCTTGAAGCATACATTCATACCAAGCATGTGGAATATATGAATATTGTAATCATGGTAACGGGTTCAATTGTAGGAACAGCTTATATTACAGAATTATTTATTTCATGGTATTCTGGTGTTGAGTATGAGGCTTATGCATTTTTAAACCGTGCTACTGGCCCATACTGGTGGGCTTATTGGTCAATGATGACCTGTAATGTAATTTCTCCTCAGTTGATGTGGATTCGTCGCTTACGAAGAAGTTTATTGTTTACCTTCTTTATCTCAATCGTGGTAAATATAGGTATGTGGTTTGAACGATACGTGATCATTGTAACTTCAATACATCGCGATTATATTCCGGCTGCTTGGAGCATGCATTACCCAAGCCATATTGACATCGCCGTTTATATTGGCACCATAGGGTTATTTTTCGTGTTTTTCCTTTTGTTTGCACGATATTTTCCAGTGCTTGCCTTGAACGAAGTAAAAACAATTTTAAAGGGATCTGGTCAATCATATAAGGAGTCTCCAGATTATCATAAACATCATTAATTGTTGAGATTATGTCAGATAAAGTAATATATGCAATGTATGGAGACGATGAAGTATTGAAGAACAGTGCTAAAAAATTAGTCTCAGGGGGAGTGAAAATCTCCGAAGTGTACAGCCCTTTTCCAATTCACGGAATAGACCCAATTATTGGTGTTAAAAATACTCGGCTTGGAATAATGGCCTTTCTTTATGGATTAACCGGATTGTCCTTGGCTACCATAGGGATGTATTTTTTCATGGTTCGAGAATGGAAAATGAATATTGGGGGTAAGCCCAACTTTACCTACGTTGAAAATATTTTGGCATTTATTCCAGTATCATTTGAGTTTACAGTGTTGTGTGCTGCACATGGTATGGCGATTACTTATCTTTTGTTAAACCGAACCTTACCGGGAATGCCTGCTCAAAATCCCGATCCTCGTACAACAGATGATAAATTTGTAATGGAAATACGCCTATCTGAAAATCATGGATTAACAGAGGAAAAGGTTGATGAGTTGTTAAAGGATACGGGTTTTGTGGAGTTAGACAAAAAAATTATTGAATAAGAATTAAGGAATTACGATGAAAAAGTCCTTGTTGAAATTAGTTGGATTAGCATATGTAAGTGTACTTGTTTTAAGTGCATGTACCTCCAACGCAGATAGTCCAGGGTTGGAATATATGCCAGATATGTACCGTTCACCCGCCATAGAGGCTTACGTTGATTATGGTGAGGTTCGTGGAAGGATCGACGAATCAAAAAAGACGGTTTTAAGCGCAATGACCCCCCCATCTTACACCATACCGTTTTTTGGTACAGACAGTAATGAAGTAAAGTTAATGATGCCTTATGCTCGATTGGCAAATGTTTCATTTAGACAATCTCACGGAATGTTTGGGGAATTGCTCACTAAAGAAGATCACTATGCAGCGGCAATTGTTGATAAGAATATGATCGTTCTTACAAAAGACAATTCGGAAATGATTCTAAGCAAAGGAAAAGAGTTATTTACTGCCATGTGTCAGCATTGTCACGGTGAAAAAGGTGATGGCAATGGGCCAATGGTGGCTTCTGGTGCGTATTCAGGAGTTCCAAATTATGCGGAGCGAGTTGCATTGTCAGATGGACAGATGTTTTACTCTATATATTATGGGAAAGGAATGATGGGGTCACATCGGTCACTTTTAAATAAAAAGGAAATTTGGACAGTGGTACATTATATTAGAAGCCTACAGTCTTCAAATTACGGAAAGTTTAATGCAAATGGGACGGCAGTTGTTGCCGATTCAACTAAACAAAAATAAGAACATGGAATTTACAATCACTAAAAAAGCAAGAAATACTGCCTTTGGATTAATAGGGGTAGGTGCGCTGTTAGCAATTGTTGGTATTGTTACTAGTATGGGGGAAGCTCATTTTTTAACCCGTTTAATGACCAATGGATTAATTAATGCCTTTTTCTTTTTTGCTATTGGCCTTGGGGCCTTATTTTTCTTGGCTTTAAATTATGCTACTGAGGCGGGTTGGTATGCTGTAGTTAAGCGGATTATTGAATCTGTGGCGCTTTACCTTCCTTATGGCATTGGAATTTTCGGCATTGTGCTTTTAACAATTTCCTTTATGAAAGGAGCTCATATATATTCCTGGATGGATTCAAGTGTCGTAGCTGAGGATAAAATTATTCATGGTAAGGCTCCATATTTAAATTTAGTGTTTTTCTGGCTTCGCACCTTAGCCTATTTCACTGTGTACTTGTTGTTTTTGCGTGGATTTAGAAAGCGTTCATTGCTAGAAGATCAAGTAGGAGGTACAGAAATCCATTTTACTAATTATAGAAAAGGTGCAACATTCCTTGTGTTCTTTGCCGTTTTTAGCTCAACTTCAGCGTGGGATTGGTTAATGTCTATTGACGTGCACTGGTATAGCACCTTATTCGGTTACACTTTCGCTGGAATGTGGGTGTCCGCTATGGTGGTAATTGTTTTAACAACACTATACTTAAAAAAATTAGGATACCTGGAAAATGTGAATGAATCACATATCCATGATATCGGTAAATGGATTTTTGCAATTTCATTTTTATGGTCATACTTATGGTTTTCACAGTACATGTTAATTTGGTATGCGAACATCGGCGAAGAGGTAGTTTACTATGTAATGAGAACAGAGAATTTCAAGTTTTTATATTTCGGGATGTTCTTTATTAATTTCGTTTTTCCAATGTTGATCTTAATGTCACGTGACGCTAAGCGCGATGCAGGGGTATTAATGTTTGTTGGCTTAGTGATTTTAGTAGGACATTGGTTAGACGTATACATTATGGTATCTGGAGGTTCATTAGGAGCTAATGCAAAAATTGGATTCTTAGAAATTGGACTTGCCGTATTAATGGCTGGAGTGTTTATTCTCATTTTATTAAAGAATTTAACAAAAGCTCCGCTGACACCAGTGAATCACCCATTTTTGGATGAGAGTATTCATCACGAGTTTTAATGATAATTAGAGGAAGAAATGGAAAATAAATTAATTATAATCTTAATTGTGGTAATTGGCGCAATAGCCATTTCACAACTTGTTAGGGTTTATGAGTTAACTGCGAAGTTAAGAAAGAATGGAGAGCATGAAATTCCAATGCGGGATAACTATTTAAACTCGAAATTGATGCTTGCCTTCATGGTATTTCAGTTTGGCGGGTTTATCTATTTATTAGGAAAATATGGTTGGACTGGAAGAGGCCCCGCAGCATCTGTTCAGGGGGAATCTACGGATTGGTTGTTGAACCTTAATTTTGCGATAATTATAGCGATTTTCTTCATAACAAATTTCTTATTATTCTTCTTTTCATATAAGTATGTGAAGCGCCCTGGGATTAAGGCATTTTATTACCCACACAATAACAAACTTGAGATGTTGTGGACCGTTGTGCCAGCGGCGGTTCTCGCAGTGATTATCATTTTGGGATTAAAATCTTGGAATGAATTAACATCTGCGTCACCTGAGGATGCTATTCGTATCGAATTATATTCCAAGCAATTTGATTGGACTGCTCGTTATTCGGGAGGCGACAACACCTTAGGAAAAACAGATTACAAGTTAATTTTAGGAAACAATGAACTTGGTTTAATGACGAAGGAAACTATTGATTCATCAATTGTTGCAATGCGTTCAGGTGCAGGTGGAATTTTGGACATTCAAAAATTACTAAACAATAGAGATACTGTTTTAACAGATTCATTAGTAAATGTGTTGCGAAAGGACCTAGGAAGCAAAGAACGTTTACTGCGATTGTTAACACAAATGAAAGCTACGCATAACAAAAAACTAGACAAACAGGTATATGACGACATTATTCAGAAAGATACCTTGTATTTATGTGTAAATAAGCCATATGAATTTACCTTTAGATCTAAAGACGTAATCCACTCAGCTTATTTTCCTCATTTCCGCGCACAAATGAATACGGTCCCGGGTTATGGCACACGGTTAAAATTCACGCCAAATAAGACGACCGAAGAAATGCGAAAAATAAAGAATTTGCCAACGTTTAATTACGTATTGATGTGTAATAAAATATGTGGTGGTGCGCATTATAAAATGAAAATGATGGTAGTTGTTCTTGAGGAAGCTGAATATAATGCCTGGATGAAAGGGAAGGCTACAAAAAACTTTAAAGCCACCTATTTTCCGGCACCTGTAAAGCCCGCCTCAGTGGAGAAAAAGGATTCTATTCCAGCAAAAATGAATTAATAATTATAAAAGACTAAACTAAATAACATGGCTTCAGCAGCACACGATGTACACGCACATGATCACCACGATCATCATCATGAAGAAAGTTTTGTTTCAAAATACATTTTTAGCCAAGACCATAAAATGATAGGTAAGCAGTTTTTAATAACTGCTGTTTTTATGGGTGTGGTGGCAATGTTACTTTCTATTTTATTTAGAATTCAATTGGCTTGGCCAGGAGAAAGTTCTGATTTCTTGAATTTCTTTTTAGGAGACCAATGGGCTCCTGAAGGGATTCTTAAGGAAGACATGTATCTTGGATTAGTAACTATCCATGGAACGATCATGGTATTCTTCTTGTTGACCGGAGGATTATCGGGAACGTTTTCAAATATCCTTATCCCATTGCAGCTTGGTGCACGGGACATGGCTTCAGGATTTTTAAACATGCTTTCTTATTGGTTTTTCTTTGTTTCTTCCTTGCTAATGTTTTTGTCGCTGTTTGTTTCGAATGGTTCAATTTTCGGCATTGATTTCCCAGGGGACTGGGGCACTATAGGCAATGGTCCTGCAATGGCAGGCTGGACAGTATACCCGCCATTATCAGCCCTTCCTCAAGCAGTAAGTGGTTCTGGATTTGGCATGACTTTATGGTTGGTATCAATGTCTATTTTTATTGCAGGTTCGTTATTGGGGAGCTTGAATTATATTGTTACTGTATTGAACTTAAGAACGTCTGGGATGACAATGACCAGAATGCCATTAACCATATGGGCGTTTTTTGTAACAGCAATTTTAGGGGTATTATCGTTCCCAGTGTTACTTTCTGCGGCTTTATTGCTCATTATGGATCGGATGGCAGGAACCAGTTTCTACTTATCTGATATCATGGTGGGGAGCGAAATGTTAACTAACCATGGTGGTTCACCATTGTTATTCCAACATTTATTTTGGTTCTTAGGCCATCCAGAAGTATATATCGTATTATTGCCTGCTCTTGGTTTATCTTCTGAAATTATTGCAACCAATGCCAGAAAACCAATATTTGGTTACAAGGCAATGATTGGGTCGATTTTAGCGATTGGTTTCTTATCCTTTATTGTTTGGGGTCACCACATGTTTATAACAGGAATGAACCCTTTCCTTGGAAGCGTATTTGTATTCACAACCCTTTTAATTGCCATCCCCTCGGCAGTAAAAGTATTTAACTACATCACCACCTTGTGGAAAGGTTCAATTGTTTATACCCCGGCGATGTTGTTCGCCATTGCATTGGTTTCTACATTTATTACAGGAGGAGTTACTGGTATTATCCTTGCAGATTCAGCTTTAGATATCGCCATTCATGATACATATTTTGTTGTGGCGCACTTCCATATTGTAATGGGTATGTCTGCAGTATTTGGAATGTTTGCTGGAGTTTATCATTGGTTCCCGAATATGTATGGGAAAATGATGAATACAAGGATGGGTTATGCGCATTTTTGGATTACTATCGTAGGTGCTTATGGAGTATTTTTCCCAATGCACTTTGTCGGTCTAGCAGGCGCGCCTCGTCGATACTATGATTATTCAGTTTATGGTGAGTTTGATACAGACTCTTTTAATATGATTATGGATTTAAATGTAATTGTTACGGTGTTTGCTATTATTGCCGCACTTGGACAATTAATCTTCTTATTTAATTTCTTTTATAGCATCTATCGTGGACCTAAAGCCCCTCAAAATCCTTGGAATTCAAACACATTGGAGTGGACTACTCCTGTTGAGCACATCCATGGAAATTGGCCAGGATCTTTACCCGTGGTTCATCGTTGGCCTTATGATTATTCTAAACCAGGGGCGGAGGAAGATTTCATACCTCAAACGGTTCCGCTTGCTGAAGGCGAAGAAGAGCATTAGAAATAAAAGCCCCAATGGGGCTTTTTTTATGGATCAATATTTTCAATCTCTGGAGCTATTGCTTCTAGTTCTTTGTAGTAATCCTCGCCGAATGCGCGTATGATGGGGGCCTTTAAAAAACGATAAACAGGAATGTTTAAGGCCTCGCCGCAGTCACAGGCAGAATTACAGATCTTCCATTCATCAAATTGAAGGGCTTTAAAATCGTTGTACTGTTTAACTCGAATAGGATAAAGTGAACAGGAGATTGGCTTAATGTTATCAATAGTTCCCGCACGATAAGCGGCTTCGATGGCGCATAAAGCCGTGGCTTTGTCATCGAAAAATACAAAGGCACACTCTTTGCCTTCAATTAGGGTGGTTACAGGTTCACCTTCTTGGTCTAAATAAGAAACGCCCTGCTGCTCAACGGCAGCAATGCCTTCGGCCCGCATGAAGGGTTTAATTTTTTCTAATGAATTACAAATTGAATGCACTTCTTCTTGAGTTAATGGCGCTCCGGCATCTCCTTCAACACAACAAGCCC
>Ga0256340_1000126_pt1 | contig 12089 bp, 13 predicted proteins | sample AtltaT_3_FD_183807 | JGI IMG/M metagenome (GOLD analysis project Ga0256340, IMG submission 183807) | Metatranscriptome of freshwater microbial communities from Altamaha River, Georgia, United States - Atl_Colum_RepC_8h (Metagenome... | ecosystem: Environmental > Aquatic > Freshwater > River...
CACACACAAAGGCGCGATCACCCGATCCACCACCGAGCCCAGACCCTGGCGCACGATCTGCTGCTGCAAGGCCTGACGGATCAGGTCGGTGCGGTCTTCGCTCAGCCAGCGCACCCAGGCGGCTTCCTCTTCGAGCAAAACGGGCGCTGCGCCGGCAGCATCCTGGGGCGCATGCGGCTGGCGCAGCCGCGGCGCTGAGGCACTGAGCAGTGGCTGCAGCGCCTGCAGCGGCAGCGGCACCACCTTGCCGGGCCGATGCCCGGCGTCGAGCAGCCGTTTGACCAGACGCAGACGCTGGACCTGGTCTTCGGGGTAGGCACGTTCTCCCAGACGGTCGCGCAACGGGACGGGAAAGCCGTATCGGCGCTCCCAGACCCGCAGCGTGTCCTTGCCCAGACCGGTTTCACGCTCGACCTCGGCAATGGACCAGGTCTGGCCTGTATCGCTGGACAGGGGTGGTGTTTCTTTCTTCATGTGGATGTGACGGGCTTGAGACCCTTGTGCTGGCGGGAAATGGTCGGGCCTTGGACACGTGGGCGCCATCAGCATAGAATGAATTTGTCTAGGACAAAAGTCAAGGAAGCCAGATGAAAGTCGCCATTATCGGTTCAGGCATCTCGGGGCTGGCTGCTGCGCACCGCCTGCGCGAACACATGCACGTCAGCCTGCTGGAGGCCGGCGATTACTTTGGCGGCCACACCCACACCGTGGACATCACCCTGCCCACCCCCCAGGGGCCAAGGACCTGGGGAGTGGACACCGGTTTTCTGGTTTTCAACGAACGCACCTACCCCCACCTGATTGCCCTGCTGGCCGAACTGGGCGTGGCGACCGCCCCCTCTGACATGTCGTTTTCGGTGCAGGCGCCAGGTGCACGCGGCACTCAGGCACTCGAATGGAGCGGCAGCAGCCTGGCCACGGTGTTTGCCCAAAAGCGCAATCTGGCCAGACCGAAGTTTCTGGGCATGCTGGCCGATCTGCTGCGCTTCAATCGCCTGTGCACCCGGCTGGCCGTCGAAGGACAGGACCGGGAACTGACCGAACCCCTGCAGGGGTTCCTGGACCGACACCGCTTCGGACAAGCCTTCCGCGACTGGTATTTCCTGCCCATGCTGGGCTGCATCTGGAGTTGTCCGACAGACCAGATGCTGCAATTCCCGGTGGCGACCATGATCCGCTTTTGTCACAACCACGGCCTGCTGCAGGTCAATGACCGCCCCCAGTGGCACACGGTGGTGGGTGGCGCCCGGCACTATGTCGAGAAAATCGTGGCGGCATTGCCTGATGCCCGTCTGAATACGCCGGTGCGTCAGATCGAGCGCGACGCCGCAGGCGTGACCGTCTACACCGACCGCGGCAGCGAACGGTTTGACCGCGTGGTGCTGGCCACCCATTCGGATCAGTCGCTGGCCCTGCTGCGCCAGCCCTCCGCGCAGGAGGCCGAGGTGCTGGGTGCCATCCGTTACCAGCCCAACCGCGCCGTGCTGCACACCGACACGTCGGTACTGCCGCAGCGTCAGGCTGCCTGGGCCGCCTGGAACTACGAGCGCGCCGCCGATGGCCAGCAGGAGTCCAGCCGGGTCTGCCTGCACTACCTGCTCAACAAGCTTCAGCCCATGCCATTCGAACAGGCGATCGTCGAGTCACTGAACCCCGTGCGTCCGATCGCCCGTCACAAGGTGCTGGCCGAATTTGACTACAGCCACCCCGTGTTCGATCTGGCCGCCATCCAGGCACAAAAGCGCGTGGGTGAGCTGCAGGGGGTGCAGCACACTTGGTATTGCGGCGCCTGGACCGGCTACGGCTTCCACGAGGATGGCCTCAAATCAGGTCTGGCCGTGGCCCAGGCGCTGCTGGCGCAGACACACACGGCACGCAAGGCGGCCGCATGAACCCACAAGCCGTCGCCCAGATCGGTTTCGGCCAGGTCAGACACACCCGGCTGCGCCCCAAACGGCATGCCTTTGTCTATGACACGTTCTTTCTGATGCTGCCCATGCGTCACCTGGACCAAACTGCTGCCAGCAGCGGCCTGGCGGTCAACCGGGCGGGGGCCATCAGCTTCCACGACCGTGACCACGGCGACGGACGCGGCCCTGAAGCCGGGGGCGCGCTGGCCTGGCTGGAGGAGATGCTGCGACAGCAAGGCATGGATGACGCCGACGGCGAGGTCTGGCTGCACACCTACCCGCGCATCTTTGGCTACACCTTCAAGCCGGTCAGCTTTTGGTACTGTCACCGTGCCGATGGCCGCTTGCGGGCTGTGGTGGCCGAGGTCAACAACACCTTTGGCGAGCGCCACTGCTACCTGCTCGACGCCCCGCGCTACGGCGCAGAACTGCAGGCCGACAAATGTTTTCATGTCTCGCCTTTCTGTCGCGTCGAAGGCCGCTACCGCTTTCGCTTCATGCGCACGCAGCAAAACGGGCAGCCACGCACCGTGGTACGCGTCGACCACGACGATGCACAGGGCCCGCTGATCAACACCAGCGTCAGCGGCAGGCTTGAGCCTGTTTCTGCTGCAGCGCTGCGCCGCGCGCTGTGGCGCTACCCTGCCATGACGCTGATGGTCATGGCGCGCATCCACTGGCAGGCGCTGCAGCTGTGGCTCAAGCGCGTGCGCTTTTTCGGCAAGCCGCCTGCCCCCGAGCAATTCGTCACCCGTTCCTGATTCGCCAGCGAGACCCCCATGAACAGCCTGACCGCCACCGCCCAGAACACCCTGCAACTGCCCGAGCGCGCCCCTGCCGCCGCCCGCACCGTGTTTCGTCTGCTGCAGCAACTGCGCCACGGATCGCTCACCCTGCAGCTGCCCGATGGCAGCGTGCAAACCCTAGGCGATGGCCAGGGCCCGCATGCAAGCGTGCACCTGCACAACTGGAAACCGTTTGCCGCCGCGCTCAAGTCCGGCGACATCGGTTTTGCCGAAAGCTACATTGCAGGCGATTGGAGTACCCCACAACTGGCGCCGCTGCTGGGGCTGCTGCTGGCCAACCGCCAGGCCCTCGACGACGTGATCCACGGTTCCTGGGCAGGTCGACTGCTCTACCGCCTGCGCCACCTGCTCAAGCGCAACACCAAGGCCAACAGCCGCAAGAACATCCATGCCCACTACGACCTGGGCAACGCGTTCTACCAGCTCTGGCTGGACGGTACGATGAATTACTCGTCGGCCCTGTTCCATGGCGATGCGACGCAGGACATGCGTGCCGCGCAGGACGCCAAGGTGCGCCGTGCCCTGCACATGGCGGGCGTCAGACGCGATCACCGGGTACTGGAAATCGGCTGCGGCTGGGGCGCCCTTGCCGAAAAAGCCACGCGGGAATTCGGCGCACACCTCACCGGCGTGACCCTCTCGACAGAACAGCTGGCCTGGGCACAACAGCGGCTGGCCGCCCTGGGCCTGGACGGCCAGGCCGATTTGCGGCTGCAGGACTACCGCGACATCGACGACGGGCCATTCGATGCGATCTGCTCGATCGAAATGATCGAGGCGGTGGGGCGTGAATACTGGCCCACTTATTTCCAGAGCGTGGCCCAGCTGCTCAAACCCGGCGGCCGTGCCTGCATCCAGAGCATCGTCATCCGCGACGACCTGTTCGGGCGCTACATCCGCTCGACCGACTTCATCCAGCAGTACATTTTTCCCGGTGGCTGTCTGCCCTGCCCTGCCGAGTTCCGGCGCGAAGCGCAGGCGGCCGGTCTGAAGGTGCTTGACGAGCTGGCCTTTGGACGCGATTACGCCGAAACCTGCCGGCGCTGGCGCGCCGATTTCCTGGCGCGCAAGGACGAAGTGCTGGCACTGGGCTTTGATGAGCGTTTCATCCGCATCTGGGAGTTCTACCTGGCCTATTGCGAGGCCGGCTTTGACGCCGGAGACATCGATGTGGTTCAGTACACGCTGGTGCGTTGAGCCTGTGCGGCTGTTGCTGGTGCTGGCAAGCCTGCTGACTGCGATGCAGGCGCTGGCCCATCCACAACTTGCGGGCAGCCGCCTGCAAGGCGAAGCCACGCTGCGGTACTTTGGTCTGCGCGTCTACCATGCGCGACTCTGGACGTTGCCCGAATTTCGCGGCAACCCCTTGGCCGAACAGCCCCTGGTGCTGGAGCTGGAGTACCTGCGCGACCTCAAGGGCAGCGCGATCGCCGAGCGCTCGCTGCAGGAAATGCGCCGCGCCGGTCCGATCCCCGAGGCTCAAGCTCAACGCTGGCTGGCCGAGATGCAGCGCATCTTCCCCGATGTGAAGGCCGGAGACCGCATCAGTGGCCAGCTTCTGCCCGGCCAGGCAGCCCGCTTCTGGCACAACGGCAGCCCTGCTGGCCAGATCGACGATGCCCTGTTTGCCCGGCTGTTTTTCGGCATCTGGCTGGCACCGACCACCTCAGAGCCTGACATGCGCCAGGCCCTGCTGGGACAGGCTGGCCGCGGTCCAGCGCGATGAAGACGAACATCCAAACCGCCCCCCCCGAGGACCAAGGCAGCGGTCTGCGCACCGGCTTTGGCCAGGGCCTTGGCTATGGCCTGCTGGGCCTGCCGCTGGCCTTTGTGGCCCTGCCGCTGTACGTACACCTGCCGCATCTCTACGCCAACCACTTCGGCATGCCGCTGGCCACATTGGGCGCGGTGCTGCTGCTGGCCAGGCTGTTTGACGCGGTCACCGATCCGCTGCTCGGGCGCCTGGGTGACCGGCTTCAGGCCCGCTCGCCGGGGCATGTGCTGCGCGCGGGCGCCGTCGCTGCCGCCGTGCTGGTGCTGGGCATGGCCTTGCTGTTTTTCCCGCCGTGGCCGCAAGCGGGTGACCCGCTGGCGCTGCTGGCGGTGCTGATGCTCACCTGCCTGGCTTTCAGCCTGCTGGCCATCACCCACCAGTCCTGGGGGGCGCGGCTGGGTGGTGATGCGGTGCAGCGCGCCCGCACCGTGGCCTGGCGCGAGGGCGCCGGGCTGGTCGGCGTGGTGCTGGCCTCGGTGCTGCCCAGCTGGCTGGGCTGGGGCGAGTGGGTGGTGGTGTTTGCGCTGGCCCTGGTCCTGGGCTGCTGGGCCTGGAGCCTCAGCACCCCACCGGCCCGGACCGACACCACGCCCCAGAGCCCGTGGCGCGTGGACCTGCTGCACCCCTGGCAACATGCCCCTTTCCGGCGGCTGATGGCGGTGTTCGTGCTCAGCGGCATGGCCAGCGCGGTGCCCGCCACGCTGGTGCTGTTCTTCATCCGCGACCGTCTGAACGCGCCAGCACAGGAGCCCCTGTTCCTGGCCAGCTATTTTGTTGCCGCCGCCGCTTCTATGCCGCTGTGGATGCGCAGCGTGGCCCGCTGGGGTCTGGCGCGCAGTTGGCTGGCGGGCATGCTGCTTTCGGTGGCGGTCTTTGTCTGGGCAGCCACACTGCGCGGTGGGGATGTTGCGGGCTTCTGGTGGGTCTGTGTGCTCTCGGGACTGGCGCTGGGCTCTGACCTGGCCCTGCCCGGCGCGTTGCTGGCCGGCATGATCGCTGCCCGCGGCGACCGCGGCCAGCGCGAGGGCGCCTACTTTGGCTGGTGGAACCTGGCCAGCAAACTCAACCTGGCCTTGGCCGCCGGCCTGGCCTTGCCGCTGCTGGAGCTGATGGGCTACCGGCCTGGCAGCGCCTCTGCCGAGGGTCTGCAGGCGCTCACGATCGCCTATGCCGTGCTGCCCTGCACGCTCAAGCTGCTGGCAGCGGCCACACTCTACCGCTCGTTCGTGCGCCCGGCTCGCGCGCACACTTCATCATCCCCTGCTGCGGAGGCTTCATGAACCACCCCCACCGAACACGCAGGCATCTGCTGGCGCTGTGTTGCAGTGCCGCGCTGCTTGCAGGCTGTGCAAACCAGAACATCGTGTCTTACGCCAGCGAAAGGCCGCAGCTCGATCTGGCCGAGTACTTCAACGGCAAGGTCATCGCCCACGGCATCTTCCAGGACCGCAGCGGCCAGGTGGTGCGCCGCTTCACGGTGGACATGGAAGGTCGTTGGGAGGGCAATCAGGGCGTGCTCGACGAGCACTTCACTTACTCGGACGGCAAAAAAGAGCGCCGCATCTGGCGCCTGACGAAACATGCCGATGGCCGCTACACCGGCAGCGCTGATGATGTGGTCGGTGCGGCAAGTGGACGCACAGTGGGAAACGCCTTCCAGTGGGCCTATACCCTGCAACTGCCGGTGGACGGCAAGGTCTACGAGGTGCAGTTCGACGACTGGATGTACCTTGTGGACGAGCGCGTGATGCTCAACCGGGCCACCATGCGCAAATTCGGCATCCGCTTGGGCGAAGTCACGCTCTCTTTCCACAAGCAGACTCCATGAGCCTGAACCCGCCCCTGCGCGATTGGCGCGGCCGCCGCGTCTGGCTGGTGGGTGCATCCACCGGCATTGGCCATGCGCTGGCCACACAGCTGCACATGCTGGGGGCCACTGTGATCGTCTCGGCGCGCAAGGTGGATGCGCTGCAGACTTTCGTGGGCCAGCACCCGGGCAGCATCGCCCTGCCGCTGGATGTGACCGACGGTGCCGCTGTCCAGGCCGCCGCCGAGACAGCACAGGCCGCCGGCCCACTCGACCTGGTCTGTTACTGCGCGGGCCACTACCACGCCATGCGGGCCACCGGCATCGACCTGCCCGATCTGCTGCGCCACCACGAGGTCAACACCGTGGGCGCGCTGCATGTGCTGGCCGCCATTGCACCAGCCATGCTCGCGCGCGGGCAGGGGCACATCAGCCTGGTCAGCAGCGTGGCCGGCTTTAGGGGCCTGCCGCAGAGCCTGGCCTACGGCCCGACCAAGGCCGCACTCATCAACCTGGCCGAAACCCTGTACCTGGACCTGCAGCCACGGGGCCTGGGCGTGAGCGTGATCAACCCCGGCTTTGTCGAAACACCGCTGACCGCGCAAAACACGTTCCACATGCCGGCCCTGATCTCGCCCGCGCAGGCCGCACGAGCCATCGTGCGGGGCTGGGCACGGGGCGAGTTCGACATCCACTTTCCCAAGCGCTTCACCCGCGTGATGAAGGTGCTGCGCCTTTTGCCCTACCCGCTTTACTTTGCGGCGGTGCGCCGCATCACCGGACTCTGACGCCATGACCCACACCCCGCCCGCCATGAGCGCCGCCGCGCAGCAGCTGGTGCAGTTCTTTGAAAAACTGCAGCCACAGGATCTCTCGCGCCTGTCGGAACTGTACGCACCGGACGCCCGTTTCAAGGACCCGTTCAATGAGGTGCAGGGTCTGACCGCCATCGAGGGCATTTTTGCCCACATGTTCGAGTCGCTCGATTCACCCCACTTCGTCGTGACCGAGCGCATCATGCAAGGCACGCAGTGCTTTCTGGTCTGGGATTTTCGTTTTCGCTTCAGGCGCTTTGACACCACGAGCTGGCAGACCGTGCGCGGCAGCACGCACCTGGTCTTCAACGACCAGGGCTTGGTCACCCTGCACCGCGACTACTGGGACGCGGCCGAAGAGCTGTACGAAAAACTGCCCATGGTCGGCGGTCTGATGCGCTGGCTCAAGCGCCGCGCCAACAGCTGAAGGCTGCGATCCGCATGGGCTACCGCGTCGTCTGGTTCAAGCGCGACCTGCGCGTGCAGGACCACTGGCCACTGCATGAAGCCGCTCGTCAGGGCCCGGTGCTGTGCCTGTACGTGGTCGAGCCCGGTCTGTGGGCGCAGCCCGACGCCGCAGCGCAGCACTACGGCTTTGTGCGCGAGTCGCTGCAGGCACTCGATGCACAGCTGCGCCAGCGTGGCAGCGGCCTGCATGTGGCCGTGGGCGAAGTGGTAGATGTACTGGCTGCCCTGCACGCAGCGGCCCCTTTCGACGCCGTGCACGCCCACGAGGAAACGGGCAACGCCTTCACCTATGCCCGTGATCTGGCGGTGGGCCACTGGTGCCGTACACAAGGCGTGGGCTGGCACGAGTGGCCACAGTTCGGCGTGGTGCGGCGGCTGCGTGACCGGCGCGAATGGCAGCCCCGCTGGGAAAAGCACATGGCCGCCATGCAGGCCCCGACACTGCAGCACCTGCACACGCCCACGCTGGGCAATGCGGCCGTCTGGCGCTGGGGCAGCCGTCCCCTGCCCACGGCGGCCAAGCTGGGCCTGGACCCGTTCGAGCCACCGCAGCGCCAGCGCGGCGGACGCAGCCGTGGCGAAGCGGTGCTGCACGATTTTCTGCAAGCGCGCAGCCCCCGTTACCGCGGTGGCATTTCCTCGCCGCTGTCGGCGCCCGATGCCTGCTCCCGCCTGTCGCCCTACCTGGCCCATGGCTGCGTGAGCATGCGCGAGGTTGTACAGGCCACGCGCGAGCAGCTTGCCACCCTCGATCCGCAAGCCAAACGCCATCGCCTGGGATTGCAAGGCTTTGTCAGCCGCCTGTATTGGCACTGCCACTTCATCCAGAAGTTGGAGAGCGAGCCCGAACTCGAGTGGCGCAACCTGCACCGCGGCTACGACGGCCTGCGCGAGGCCGACTGGAACCTGGCCCACTTTGAAGCCTTGTGTCAGGGCCGCACCGGCTGGCCGATGGTGGACGCCTGCGTGGCCATGCTGCGCGAGACCGGCTGGCTCAACTTCCGCATGCGGGCCATGCTGGTGTCGGTGGCCGCTTACCCGCTGTGGCTGCACTGGCAACCGGTGGGGCATTGGCTCGCGCGCCAGTTTCTGGACTACGAGCCCGGCATCCACTGGCCCCAGATGCAGATGCAGTCGGGCACCACCGGCATCAACACCACCCGGGTCTACAACCCCATCAAACAGGCGCTCGACCACGACCCGCAAGGCCGGTTTGTACGCCAGTGGCTGCCCGCGCTGCGCCGCGTGCCCGACAGCTGGCTGTTCGAGCCCTGGCGCATGAGCGCCGATGTGGCTGCACGCTGTGGCGTGCGTGTGGGGCAGGACATAGCGGTGCCGCCGGTGGAACTGGCCGACGCCTTGCGTGCGTCCAAAGCCCGCCTTCATGCTCTGCGCCGTCAGCCCACTGTGCGTGCCGCCAAAGCCGGCGTGGTGGAGCGCCACGGCTCACGCCGGGGCATGCCCGGTGCCAGCCGCGACGCCCAGGGAGAGGAGCGACCACCGATGCGTCGAAAGTCCACCCCGCCCGCCAGCCAGATGACGCTGGACTTCTGACCATGAAGATGCGCAAGAAATCCGACCTGCCGCAAAAAATCTGCGCCACTTGCGGCCTACCCTTTGTCTGGCGGCGCAAGTGGGCGCGCGACTGGGAGCAGGTCAGGTACTGCTCCGACCGCTGCCGACAGACACGCCAGCCCAAAGGGCCAACCGATGGCCACTGACCAGCGCCCCACCCTGCGCCTGGTCCTGGGAGATCAGCTCAGCCCCCTGCACAGCTGGTTTGGCGAGGTGCGCGCCGACGTGGTCTACGTCCTCATGGAAGTGCGCAGCGAAACCGGTTACGTGCGTCACCACGCGCAAAAGGTGCTGGGCATTTTTGCGGCCATGCGCGACTTCGCCCGACACCTCAAGGCCGCTGGACACCGCGTGCGCTACGTGGCCATCGACCACCCGAGCAACCGCCAGAGCATCACCGCCAACCTGGAGGCGCTGATCGCCCACTACGCTGCAGGCGCCCTGCAATACCAGGCCCCCGACGAATGGCGGCTGGACCAGCAGCTGCGCGACTGGGCAACGACCTGCCCCGTGCCGACAGAAATGGTGGACAGCGAACACTTTTTCACCCGCCGCGACGAAGCTGCCCAACTGTTTGCAGGCAAAAAGCAGTGGCTGATGGAAAGCTTCTACCGCCAGCAGCGCAAAAAAACATGGCGTGCTGATGACGCCGGACGGCAAGCCAGAAGGGGGGCAGTGGAACTTTGACGCCGACAACCGCAAGCCCTGGCCAGGGACACCCGCCGCGCCTGCAGACACCCGGCCCTGCCACGACCACAGCGCGCTGTGGCAGACGATTGAGGGCGCTGGCGTGCAAACCATGGGCCAGCCCCAAGCCACCGCTTTCCGCTGGCCGCTCAACCGCGCCGAGGCCCTGCAGCAGCTTGATCACTTCATCACACACGCCCTGCCGCACTTTGGCGACTACCAGGACGCTCTGTCCAGGAACAGCTGGCACCTGTTCCATTCACTGCTGTCGTTCGCGCTCAACACCAAGATGCTGCACCCGCAAGAGGTGGTGCAGCGCACCGAAGCAGTCTGGCGCGCGGGCCATGCGCCGCTGCATGCGGTCGAGGGCTTCATCCGGCAGATCCTGGGCTGGCGCGAATACGTGCGCGGCATGTACTGGGCGCACATGCCCGGCTACACCGAGGCCAACCACCTCGGCCACACCCGCCCCCTGCCCGACTGGTTCTGGACCGGTGACACCCGCATGGCCTGCCTGGCCAGCGCGATCGGCCAGTCACTTGAACACGCCTATGCCCACCACATCCAGCGGCTCATGGTGATTGGCAACTTTGCATTGCTGGCCGGGCTGGACCCGCAAGCGCTGCACCGTTGGTACCTGGGCATCTACATCGACGCCTTCGAATGGGTGGAAGCGCCCAACACACTGGGCATGAGCCAGTGGGCTGACGGCGGCCATCTGGCCACCAAACCCTATGTCAGCAGCGCCGCCTACCTGCAGCGCATGGGCGACCACTGCAAGGGCTGCGCCTATGACCCCAAGGCCCGCACCGGCGAGCAGGCCTGCCCCTTCAACGCTTTGTACTGGGCCTTTTTTGACCGCCACCGCTCCCACTTCGAGGGTAACCCCAGACTGGGCGTGGTTTACCACCAACTCCACCGGATGCCTGCCGATGTCCTGCAGGCGCTGCGCAGCCAGGCCGAAGACCACGCCCGGCGGCTGGCATCGCTGTGAGCTTAGAGGACATCACCCGGCAAGCTTTGGCGCCCTGCCTTATCATTTCCAACAATTTGGCGGAAAAAGCCCCAGGGCAGCACCGACCCCAGACCTGCCCTCCTGGCCCTGCACCCACCGCCCTGCGCCCATGGTCCACCCCCGATGCAACACGCTGCTCGCGCAGCTGCCCGATGCCGACTTCGAGCACCTGCTGCCCCACCTGCAGCTGATTTCACTGTCTGCGGGCGATCGGCTCTACAACGCCGGAGACCCGATCGGCAAGATCCATTTCCCTGTCACGGCGCTGATCGCACTCACGCGGGAACTGAGCGATGGCACCCGCATCGACACGGCGCTGCTGGGATCCGACGAAATGCTGGGCTTGCGTGGCCTGCTGGGCGACAGCAGCATGCACAGTGTGCATGTGGCTGCCTCAGGACTGGCCTACCAGCTTCCCCTGTCGGTGATCCAGCAGGCGATTGCGAGCAGGCATGCGGTCTACCGCATGTGCATGCAAGGCGGCAACGACATCTTGAACCACATCTCGGTCGAAACCGCCTGCGCGCATTTCCACTGCACCGAACAGCGTCTGGCGCGCTGGTTGCTGACGCGACAGGACCTGCTGGGCTCTTCACACATCGAGGCCACACACAAGCGCATCGCCGAATCCCTGGGGGTGCGGCGTGAAGCCATCACCCTGGCCTGTCGCAAGCTGGGCGGCATCGAATCCAGGCACGGTCAGATCGAGCTGCTGGACAGAACACCGCTCGAACAAATGAGTTGCGACTGCTATTTCAGACAACGCGAAAACCGCACTGCCCGCAAAACACCTTCAGCCGCGACCCTGGCAACAAGCCTGCGCTGAGCGCGCGCATCAGCAGGACAGTTGGAGCCAGACTTTTTCCAGCCGCTTGACGCTGACCGGCTGCGGCGTGCGCAGCTCCTGGGCGAAGAAGCTCACGCGCAGTTCTTCCAGTAGCCAGCGGAATTCGAGCATGCGGGCGTCTTGCGCGCCTTTGCGCTCGGCCACCAGGCGCCAGTAGCGCTGCTCCTGCGCTTTGAGTTCGCTCAGGCGCTGGGCGTCGCGCGCGGGGTCGGCGCGGTATTTGTCCAGGCGCAGGGTGATGGCCTTGAGGTAGCGCGCAAAGTGCTGCAGCTGCGGCCACGGGGTGGCGGCGATGAACTGTTTGGGCATGAGGCGTTGCAGCTGCTGGGTGCAGTCCGCCGTGGCCTCGGGCGCGTTTTTGGTGTCCTTGATCTTGCGGGCGGCG
>Ga0256340_1000130_pt1 | contig 12034 bp, 7 predicted proteins | sample AtltaT_3_FD_183807 | JGI IMG/M metagenome (GOLD analysis project Ga0256340, IMG submission 183807) | Metatranscriptome of freshwater microbial communities from Altamaha River, Georgia, United States - Atl_Colum_RepC_8h (Metagenome... | ecosystem: Environmental > Aquatic > Freshwater > River...
ATTCATTCTTTCAGCAGGCAGCGGACGGTTCTGTGTGCGCGACATTAGCTTATCTATATCACGCTCAATAACCTGGTTAATAGCATTTGAAGCGCCGGTTACCAGCATTCCGCCTAAAGCCAACCAAAGTATAGCAGTTAGGTTATACTGACCATTTACGGCAAACATGTAACCAATAACCGCTGAGAAAACAACCAAAAAGCTTAGCCTAAACTTTGCCAACATGGCATAGTTCGCCACCTTCTGCCTCAGAAGGTTCCAACCGGTAAGTTGTATGGCTTTAGTCGTTTGCATTGCCGTATATCAGTATAGATTACTCGTGTTCTACTTCACCGGGCTTCAGTGGCTCGGTTTGTGGTATAAATTCGCGACCTTTCGTAGCGTAATCATAAGGCCATCTGTGAATTTCAGGTATATCGCCCGGCCAGTTGCCATGTAATCTTTCAACAGGCGCAGTCCACTCCATTGAGGTAGCACCCCATGGGTTAGCGTATTCGTAACCGTCAGCAGCTTTTTCACCTACAACTTTACGTCCTTTAAATATGCTGTAGAAGAAGTTTACTACAAATATTAACTGACCCAAAAACACCACAATTGCTGCAATACTTATAAAAGCAGCCAGGTGGTTAAAGTTGTTGAATGTTTCGAAGTTAGCGTAAGTATAGTAACGACGAGGAAGGCCTGTCATAAAGTGCATAGGAAAGAAAATAGCATACGCACCTACCAGCGTTACGTAGAAGTGTATCTGGCCCAGTGTTTCGTTCATAAAACGGCCGTATAAGCGTGGGAACCAGTGGTAAACACCCGCAAACATACCGAAGAACGCGGCCACACCCATTACTATGTGGAAGTGGGCAACCACGAACATGGTATCGTGCAGTTGAATATCCAGCGCAGAGTTACCAAGAATGATACCTGTAAGACCGCCGGTAATGAACATTGATACGAAACCGATACCGAATAAACCGGCAGCGCTTAAGCGTATTTTACCTTTCCATAAAGTACCAATCCAGTTAAATACTTTAATGGCCGAAGGGATAGCAATAAGCAATGTGAACAAGGTGAACACCGCTCCCAGGTTCGGGTTTAAGCCTGTAACGAACATGTGGTGAGCCCATACAATGAACGACAAGATAAGGATGGCTAATATAGAAAGAACCATCGCTTTGTAACCGAAGATTGGTTTACGTGAGTGAACGGCCAATACTTCTGAAACTATACCCATGGCCGGGATAATGATAATGTATACTTCAGGGTGGCCCAGGAACCAGAACAAGTGCTGGAACAGAATTGGAGAACCGCCTTTGTAACCTAATAACTGGCCGTTAATGATAATGTTGTTCAGGTAGAAACTGGTATCAAGTAAACGGTCGAACTCTAACAGTACGCAACCGGCTAATAAAGCAGGGAATGAAAGAATACCGATAACCGCGGTGAACATTAGCGCCCACATAGTCAAAGGCATTTTCATCATACTCATACCCTTAGTACGCATGTTTAACACGGTAGCCACGTAGTTCAAACCACCTAATAATGATGATACGATGAACAGCGTCATACCTAATATCCAAAGATCGAAACCTAAGCCCGAACCTAAGTTAACGCTGGTGTTACGCATACCGTTCAATGGAGGGTAAGCTGTCCAACCGCCTGATGCAGGACCTGTTTGAATAAAGAATGAGAAAAGCATTACCACACTGGCGCTAAGGAAGAACCAGTATGAAAGCATATTCATAAACGGCGACGCCATATCGCGGGCACCTATCTGGTAAGGTATAAGCAGGTTGGCAAACGTACCGCTCAAACCACCTGTCAACACAAAGAATACCAGAATGGTTCCGTGCATAGTAACCAAAGCATAGTAAAACTCGTTGCTTATTTTACCGCCTTCAGCCCACTTGCCTAAAAATGTTTCCAGGAACGGGAATGTTTCGTTTGGCCAGCCTAACTGCAAACGGAAAAGAACTGATAACAAGCCCCCTACAACACCCCAAAATATACCGGTGATAAGGAACTGCTTGCTTATCATTTTATGATCCTGACTGAAGATATACTTCGTCAGAAACGTTTCTTCGTGGTGGTGCTCCTCGTGGCCGTGGATCACCTCGTGACCATGTTCAACTGTATGCGCGGTTTGCATATCTATACTTGTTTAATTTCTTTCTAATTACTTGTTTATTACCATTGCCTCAACCTTGATTTCGGTCTTTTCTTCTGTTACTTCAGCCTTAGGCTCTTCCACTTTAGGCTTCATGCTTTCATAAATAGCAGTTTGTGTATTCAACCACTCATCATACTCTTTCTGTGTAACTACTACCACTTCGCGTTGCATACCGTAGTGCGACTTACCGCATAACTCGGCACAAGCTAACTCATACTTAAAGGTTTTCCAACGTGGTTCGCCTGTTTCCGGGTTAATAGTTTGCCACCAAGGCTGTGTACTCAGGTATTCCTGCATATCCTTAGTAGTCATTGTAGGAGTAAAGTAGAATTCGGTAGGTAAGCCCGGCACACAGTCCATTTTAACACGGAAGTGTGGCAGGTAGAAACTGTGCAACACATCCTGTGCGCCCAACTTCATTAACACCGGTCTGTCTTTAACCAGGTAAATTTTATCAGCCATAAAATCATCGTGGCTGTTGGCGTCTTCCCAATTAATACCTAACTCGTTGGTTGGTGTTACGTGGGCGGTATCTATCACTCTTTTGCCTAACTTACCATCCTTACCGGGGTAGCGCACAATCCAGTTAAACTGCTTGGCAGTAGCTTCTACAACCAGCATATTTTTATCGCGTGCTTCTACGTTAAAAATCTTCATCCACTCATACATACCCATGGCAATTAAACCGGTTAACACCACAGCAGGTATTACGGTCCAAACAACTTCCAGGGTATTATTGTGTGGGTAGAAATAAGCTGAGTCAACACGGCTTTCGTTGTAACGGTAAGCAAAGTAAAATACTGCCACCTGCGTTAAAACAAAGGCCACACCAATTATCATCATAGTAATGTTAAACAGCTGGTCGGTTTTAACACCATGTAATGATGCAGCTTTAGGAATCATAACCGGAGCCAGTTCCTTAAAAGCGTAAGCCGAACCGGCAAACATTAATACCAGAAATCCCAGTAACAGGTAACCGTTTAAACGGCTTTGACCTCTAAATTCAAACTTACCCGTGTTCAATACCTGCGATAATTCATTGGCCCTGGCTACCAGTACCAATACTGCAAACAGCAGAACAATTACCACAAAACTTAAAAATGCTACCATGTTATTTAGTTATCAGTTTTTCAATTCATTAAGCGTATGTAACAGTCAAATTCTCAGCTTCTTTCAGGTAAGGGTCGCTTTCCGGAACAATAGGGCGCTTAGCCAAATTGTTAAAGAACATATACAGAAACAACCCTAAAAACCCTATAAAGGTAAGTAACTCACCTAAGCCTATCGAAGCAAAGTTAGATACTGCTTCCGCACCGTGGCCCTCGTGGCCGCCGTGTGGGGCAGCATGTGTATTATGCTCAGCAGGCTTGCCAGCTTCTGTGTGGGTAGTATGCTCTGCAGTTGTTGTTACTTCTGCAGCAGCATCGGTAGATGTGTGCTGGTCGTTGTGCTGCTCACCCTCTTTCACCTCTGCATATAACACCGGGGTTTCAGTATTGTTCACAGCATGGTGGCCACCACCGTGTTCAGCTTTAGCTGTGTTTTGGTTAGGCTCGAAGAAAGTGTAGTTAAAGAAGTCAACATAGTGACCAAAAATTAACAAACCTGCACCGAAAGCAATTAAACGGAAGTTACGCTTGGCAGTACGCTTAATCAGGAAGAACAGCGGGAACACGAAGTTAACTATTAAGGCACCGAATACGGTTATTTTAAAGTAGCTAACATCAAAACGCTTAACCCAGAAGTTGGTGTCTTCAGGTATGTTGGCATACCACTGTAACATAAACTGGTCGAACCAAAGGTATGTCCAGAATATAGAAAAACCGAAAAGCATTTTACCTAAATCGTGAATGTGGTTTTCGTTAACCTGCTCTAAGTAACCTTTCGATTTCAGGAACAATACCAGGATAATAGTCATTGCCCAGGCAGCGCAACCGTAGCTGGCAAAGTTATACCAGCCAAACAGGGTTGAATACCAATGTGGATCAATACTCATTATCATATCCCAGCTAACAGCTGATTCGGTTACCGCAAACACAACTATAAAAGCAGCCGATAACAACTTCGACTTTTTGTAAACCTTAGGGTCGGTTTGGTCGGTACGGGCAAAAAAGCTGTTCATTAAAAGAGAGAACAAAAACCATAGGGTAGCATAAACCAGTATACGTCCGCCCCAAAAAGCCGGAGCAAAGAAGATTAACTTGGTTGAATACTTAGGGTTGTTTGGCTCATGGAAGATATGCGAAACGTGCTCGTATAAAGTATGCACATGCAATACCGGGCCCAGTAACCAAATGGCAAACAACAGGAAGCCGCCGATAGATGCAAAAGCTGAAAGCGACAAAAATATACGCTTGTTTAAGGTGTGCCATCCGCCGTAGGCTAACTGTGCAGCAGCCACAACGAATAAACCGAACAGGCCAATACCTGTAAAGTAATACACGTTAATTAACAGGTTAGACCACAAACGGGCATGGTCGTTTTCCGGATACATCAGGAAAACAAACAGCAAGCCTAAAGCCCCCGCACCCATCATGGCGAAAAGGGTCTTTTTTATATCGGCTGTAAACTCAAACGTATTTTTCATCTTATCTATCTATTTCTGCGTTTTGAAACTTATTTTTTAGCATCGGCTGTTTCAGTTGCTGCAGGTGCAGCCGGAGCAGCAGTGGTGTTAACACCGGCCAGGCCCTTTATATACTGAATTACCTGCCATCTTTCTTTTACCGATAACTGGAAGCCGTAGCCACCCATCATACCCTTGCCGTAGCTTACAGAGTAGAACATTTGTCCATCGTTAATTTCTTTCAAGCGGGTTGAGTAAGCCGGTGGACGTGCAGTGAAAGGACCGTCGCCACCATCCGGTAACTCTACAATCTGTCCGTTGCCTTCACCTTTCTCACCGTGGCAAACTTTACAGTTAATTTCATACAGGCGCTTACCTTCAGCTGTGTTGGCATCACCCGGCTCCAGTGGGTCTTTAATAGAAGCACCTGCTTTATCATACTCTTCCTGCCACTTAGCCGGGTCGTGTGTAAAGTGGTTCTTAGCCATGTAGCTTAACAGGTAAGCCTCATTGGTTTTTATTTTCTCATCAGCAGGTATGTATCCGCGAGGAATGGTACCCTGAACCGGCTTACGTGCCGACATGCCTTCACCTTCCGGTGTGGTAATCTCACTCTTCGAGTAAGTTTCGTAGGCATTGCTGTAAGTCATATCCGGCATATAAATTCTACCGGGTTCGTTTTTGCCCGCTCTGCCGCAAGCTGTAAGTATTACAGCAGCTGCTAAAACCGGAAGCAATTTTATGATCGAATTCTTTATCATTATTCTGTACTTTATCTCCTTTTTATAATTCGTCTTTGCCGGTAAACTCTTTGTCTTTTATTTCAACAGCACCTTCATGCTTGCATAACTCCTTAATTTCAGCCAGTTTCTCAGCCGAATATTTCTCAGCGTCGAAAACTAAAGCAAAGCGGTCGTCGGTTGTGCGCAGGTCGTAAATGCGTGGAACGCGTCCCGGCCACAGGCGGTTACGCACCAGGTAAGTTAAAGTCATACCCCAGGCGGCAAACAACACCGTTAACTCGAACGTGATAGGAATAAAAGACGGAACCGGCCAGTAAGGTTTACCACCGAAGTCAATCGGGTAGTTAGTTGTCATTACCCAGGTCATAAAGCTAAGTGCCAGCGTGGTACCTGTAGCACCGAAAAAGAAGCCGGCAGTGTGCAGGCGCGTTTCGCGGTAACCCAATGCATCTTCCAATCCGTGAACCGGAAATGGTGCAAGGCTTTCGTAAATTTCTATACCCTTAGCACGGATGTGTTCAATGGCATGAAGATACACCTCTTCATGGTCCCACAGTCCTATTACTACTTTGTTTGGTTCGTTGCTCATTTTATATAAGTTATCCTGAGTTCGTTTGAATTATTTACCTGAATCTTTATCCAAAGGGCCAATGGTTGACATACCTACGTAACCACCGTGGCTTTCGCCGGCTTTCTTGGCTCTTTCCACCTTCGCTACTTCCGATGAAGTTCTGAAGATTGACTTAACCTCGGCAATAGCAATTACCGGGAAGTAACGGCAGAACAACAGGAACAGGAACAGGAACAGGAATATAGAACCGATGTAGATACCCAAGTCAACCCAGGTTGGAGAGAAGTATGCCCAGCTTGAAGGCAGATAGTCATCAGCTAACGAGGTTACAATGATTACGAAACGCTCGAACCACATACCTATGTTTACGAATATTGACAGGATGAAAGTAACCCACAGGTTACGGCGCAGCGGCTTAAACCAGTAGAACTGTGGTGAAACCACGTTACAGAACATCATTAGCGCATAAGCCCACAGGTATTTACCAAGTATACGATTGTAGAAAGCGAACTGCTCGTACAGGTAACCTGAATACCAGGCAATGAAAAGCTCGGTTAAGTATGCTATACCTACAATTGAACCGGTTAATACGATGATTTTGTTCATCGATTCAATGTGGTTAATGGTAATATAATCTTCCAGGCTAAACAGTTTGCGCACAATCAACATCAACGTTTCCACCATGGCGAAACCCGAGAAGATAGCACCTGCCACGAAGTATGGAGGGAATATGGTAGTGTGCCAGCCGGGTATAACCGAGGTTGCGAAGTCGAAAGATACGATGGTGTGAACCGAAAGTACCAGTGGTGTAGAAAGACCTGCTAATACTAATGACAGTGATTCGAAACGCTGCCAGTTTTTAGCAGTACCCATCCAACCGAATGATAAGATGTTATACAAGAACTTTCTCAGTTTACCTTTTGAACGGTCGCGTATGGTTGCAAAGTCGGGCATAAGGCCTGAATACCAGAATAATACCGATACCGAGAAGTAAGTTGAGATAGCGAATACGTCCCAAAGTAGTGGTGAGTTAAAGTTAACCCAAAGCGGACCACGGGTGTTTGGTATAGGGAAAATGAAAGGAGCATCCCAAACGCGGCCCATGTGGAAGATAGGGAACATACCCGCGCAAATTACCGCGAAGATGGTCATCGCTTCCGCAGCACGGTTAATACCTGTTCTGTAACGCTGACGGAACAACAAAAGGATGGCGGAAATAAGGGTTCCGGCGTGACCGATACCGATCCACCAAACGAAGTTGGTGATATCCCATGCCCAACCAATAGTTTTATTCAATCCCCATGTTCCGATACCGAACCACACGGTCCAGCCTAAACAGAATACGAAGAAAAGCGCGCCGGCTCCGGTAATGAGCGTGGCAATCCACCACATGGCTGAGTTTCTTTCAGTAGGAGCAACCAAATCATCAGTGATTTTGGTGTAGTTTTTGTCCATCCCATTGATGAGCGGCTCCCGGAATTCCGATTCGTATGCGTGCATCTTTATCTAATTATCGTTATTACAAATTTTATTCTCGCTCTGCTTAATTATGATTCGTGGTAGTAGTCAATTATTTCGTACTTCTTCTCTTCATCGCGGTTTCTAACCTGTGTTAAGTAAAGCACGTTCGGCATAGTGTGTATTTCTTCAATTACACCAAATGCGCGGCTATCGTTGTATAACTTAGCTACTTCGCTGTTTTTATCATTTCTGTCGCCGAAGCTGATAGCACCGGTAGCACAAGCTGTTTGGCAGGCTACTGTGGCATCACCATCTTTCAGCATTCTGTTCTCTTTTTTGGCATCCAGTTTGGCAGCCTGTAAACGTTGCACGCAGAATGAACATTTTTCCATTACACCGCGTGAACGAACAGTTACATCCGGGTTAAGCACCATGCGGGTAAGCGGTTCTGCCATACCCAGTTTCCAGCTACCTACATCAGGGTGGTTATCGTTGCTGGTGCCGTATTTAGCATCAAACGAGTCAGCCTGTTGGTAATCGTACCAGTTAAAGCGGCGCACTTTGTAAGGGCAGTTGTTAGCGCAGTAACGGGTACCAATGCAACGGTTATAAGCCATTTGGTTAATACCTTCGTTGCTGTGGTTGGTTGCTGCTACCGGGCACACGTTTTCGCAAGGTGCGTTGTTACAGTGCTGGCAAAGCATTGGCTGGAATACCACATCAGGGTTTTCAGCAGTGCCGGTGTAGTAACGGTCTAAACGCAGCCAGTGCATTTCGCGGGCACGTATAACCTGGTCTTTACCTACTACCGGAACGTTGTTTTCTACGTTACAGGCTACTATACAGGCTCCGCAACCATCGCAGGCGTTCAGGTCAATAACCATAGTCCACTGGTGGCCGGGGCGGTTATGCTCGTAGTATAGGGTCACCATTTCTTCCATAATATGCTCTCGGTCTTCATTACCGGCGCTGTATTTATGGTTAATGGTTTCCTTGTATTCTTTCAGGGTAGTTTCCTTAACTACCTTACGGGTTTTTACACCGCCCAAATCCTTCAATGTAATGTTGAAGTGTGTTTGAGTAATAGCCAGCTTTTCAATCTTATCGGTTTTGGCAATTGAAGCTTTGGCACTTTCGGTAAAGTTATCGCCGGTTTTGCTTAACAGCTGGAATACATTCTGGCCTTTCTTCAGCTCATCGTGAGCAACGGCTGTACGGCCATAGCCTAACGCTATACCAAATACCCCGTTCGGTGTGCCGGGAACACCCACTACTGGAAGTTCAACCGATTGGCCGTTTACGGTAAGTTTACCAACAGCGTATTCTTTTGCTTTAAAGTCAGGATCCGGGTTGTAACCGTTTTTAACCATCCACTGCGGACTGGCAACTATGTAGTTATCCCAGGCTACTTTCGATACCGGATCCGGTAACTCCTGTAGGAATGGATTATCGGCCCAGTAACCATCACCTATAGCTACCGACTCGTATAATTTAACCTGCACATCGCCCATACCTGAAGCAGCAGCACCAAGGGCAGCAGCAGCCTCAGCTACTGAAGCGCCATTATAAGCAGCACTACCGGCAGCATCCAATACTACTTCGCCATCATGCACGGCGTTATCCCAAAATGCCCAGAAACCGCTGTATTTCGATTGCTTACCGTAAAGGTTGTTTTCCCAATACTTTTGTATGTAATCGTAGTAAGAACCGCCTTTACCGCTCCACTTTAAAAGTGTTTCAGCAAACGGACGGGTATCAAATAATTTTGAAATGGCCGGTTGAACAGTGTTAAACACGCCGGTTTTAGGTTCGGCATCGTTCCAGCTTTCCAGCCAGTGGTTATCAGGGCAAACATACTGGCAGGCAGCCGATGTTTCATCAATACGGTTAGCAAATGAAACAGACAGTTCAGCCTTTTTCAATGCATCGGTAAATCCTTTAACCGGTGATGTAAATGCCGGGTTGCTTTCGAAGAACAGAACCGCTTTTACAGTTCCGCCGTTAAGGCCGTCAACTAAAGCGGTCAGGTTTTTATCAGAACCCTGCTTGGTATTATATGAACGATCCCAGGTAATGGTTGAACCATAGCTACCCAGTGCATTGTTAATAGCATTTGTTACAGCCTGTGCGTTCGTATCGTTTGAGCCGCAAACAACTAAAGCATTACCGGCACCGGCAGCCTTTAATTCTTCAGCTACCTTGGCAATTTTAGCGTTTGCAGCCGAACCGCCGGTTAAAGCGCTGTGTAAGTCAACTAAAGAAGTTAACTCTTCGCTTGGCTTAACCGGTATACGTGTATCGGCTTTGTAACCGGTTACAGTTGGAACCGACTCAATTTGAATATGGCGGCTCATGTCGGTTTTCTCTTTGCTTACTTTGCGGTTAACAGCATAGTCAGCAGCAAATTCAACCGGAGAAACCCAGGTACCTAAGAAATCGGCACCCACGCCTACAATAACTTTTGCTTTATCGAAGTGGTATGAAGGTATGGCACGCTTACCGAAAGTTTTTTCGTTAGCGTCCAGTATTCCCGAGTAAGAAATACCATCATACTGTAAATGTTCAGTAGTTGGGTAAGCTGCTTTAAAATCGGCAATAACCGACTTTAATGAAGGTGAAATAACGCTTGATGAAAACAGTACTACTTTACCGCCTGCAGAAGTGATAGCTTTCAGCTTCTCTCCTATCTCTTTATCGGCTACATCCCAGGTAATGTTCTCTTTACCACGCTTAGGGCTCTTGTAACGGCCACCATCGTATAAACCTAAAACAGAAGCCTGTGCACGGGCACTGGTTCCGCCTTTAGTTACAACCGATAGTTTGTTGCCTTCTACCTTAATAGGGCGGCCTTCGCGGGTTTTAACCAATACCGCGCAGTAGTCGCCACCTTCAAACATGGCCGATGCGTAGTAGTTAGCTACACCCGGAACAACTTCCTCAGGGCGCCATACGTATGGTATTGATTTGCGCACAGGCATTTCGCAGCTGGCAGCCACGGCAGCAGCTGTTACGCTAAAGCCCAACATTTTCAAGAAATCTCTTCTGTTGGATTTGCCTGTTGAAATTGGCTCGGTAATAGAACTTAACACAGGAAGTTCGTCTATAAACTCCTTATCGGCAACCTGACGGAAACCTTCCAGTTGTTCTTTCTCTTCTATCCCTTTCCAGTAAATTTTTTCAGCCATTTTATTTTGAGTTATTCCGGATTCTTAATTCAGTTTCGGTGAAATTTCAATTATTAGTAGTGGCAACGCTGACACTCAGTACCACCAATAGTTTCAACAGTTACTTTGCTTATTTCCTGCTTCTTCAGTTTTTCATGCAAAGACTCGTAGCCGGCATAGTAGTTGTTTGAAGCAAACTGAACCTCAGTTTGGCGGTGGCAGTTAATACACCAACCCATTGAAAGCGGTGCGTATTGGTAAACCTCTTCCATGGTTTCAATAGGGCCGTGGCAGGTTTGGCACTGTACTTTACCGGCGTTTACGTGTTGCGCGTGGTTAAAGTAAACGTGGTCGGGCAGGTTGTGTATGCGCACCCACTCAACAGGCTTTTGCGGCTTGCTGTAAGTTTGTGTTGCCGGATCCCAACCCACTGCTGCATATATTTTTGCAATCTCTTCGGTACCGTAAACTGGCCCTTTGCTAACGTTTTTGTGGCAATTCATACAGGTGTTAACCGAAGGTATGTTAGCATGCTTGCCTTTGTAAGCAGTGCTGTGGCAGTATTGGCAATCAATTTTGTGCTTACCTGCGTGCAGGGCGTGTGAGTAGCGGATTGGCTGTGTAGGCTGGTAACCCTGTTGGCGGCCTAAATGCACACCCCAGTCTACCGACTCATAACCCAGGAATACTATACCTAATAAAATCAGTGCTACCGTAAAGTTAGGGCGCTTGTAGAAAGGCAACTTGGCTACAACCGGTCCACCTTCTTTTTCTGCAACTATTTTATCAAGCTTATTAGTTACACCAACCAGCACGGCAACCAACAACACTAACAATACAATAAACAGGTAGAATGTTGTGCCAGGGCCTTTTTCTTCAGCTACACCACCAACAGTGGCAGTTGGCCCTGTAGGTGCCACCGGAGCACCGTAAGCATCAGGGTTTTCTACATACAACAATATTTTATCAATGTCTCCGTCCTTAATAGTAGGGAACAGGTTCATCTCGGTAGGACGGCTATTAGCCATATCAGCAGCATATTTATAGCCACTGCCGGAAGCTTCCTTCCAGTTCTTAACCCAGGTATACAGCCATTGTTTACCTGTTTTGCCTTTAAACTCGCCACCGGCTTCCCAACGGGCAGTAACGCCCATTAAAGCTGGTCCTGTTCCATCAGCCTTAGGGTTGTGGCAGGCAGCACAATTGCTTTTAAACAACGATTTCCCATCGTTCCAGGCAGCTTTATCTACGTCCGCAGCATAGCCTGAGATAAGGCCAATACCTAAGAAAAGCGTTAGTAAAGTTTTTAGAAACGATTTAGAGGGGAGGAGAGATTGGTATCTATGCTTCATTATGACCTGAATTGTC
>Ga0256340_1000135_pt1 | contig 11950 bp, 8 predicted proteins | sample AtltaT_3_FD_183807 | JGI IMG/M metagenome (GOLD analysis project Ga0256340, IMG submission 183807) | Metatranscriptome of freshwater microbial communities from Altamaha River, Georgia, United States - Atl_Colum_RepC_8h (Metagenome... | ecosystem: Environmental > Aquatic > Freshwater > River...
GCGGGAAGTTGTAATGCAGCATGAACGGCTCGCGATGCTCGCCTTCCGGCGCGTCGATGATCTGCGAGTCGCGACCCGTGCCGAGCGTCGTGACGACGAGGGCTTGGGTCTCACCGCGAGTGAACAGTGCGGAGCCATGGGTACGCGGCGTGACGCCCACCTTGATGGTGATGGGGCGCACGGTCACGGAATCGCGACCGTCGATACGCGGCTCACCGTTCAGGATTCGCTCGCGAACGATGTGGCTCTCGAGACGGAACAATTGGTCGTCCACCTGCTCGGCGGTATAGGCCGGCGACTCGCCTGCGGTCAGCTGTTCGATGACCGCCTTCTTGATTTCGCCGACGCGCGAGTAACGCGCCTGCTTCTCAGTGATGCGATACGCCTCCGACAGCGAAGCGTGCGCCGCGGCACGCACCGCGCCTTCGAGCTCAGCCGTGGCGGAGTTCGGCTTCCAGTCCCAGCGCGGCTTGCCGCACTCGACGACTAATTCGTTGATCGCCTTGATGGCGACCTGCATCTGCTCGTGACCGAACACGACCGACCCGAGCATCACTTCTTCGGTAAGGCAATTGGCCTCGGACTCAACCATCATCACGCCGTCTTTGGTGCCGGCCACGACGAGGTTAAGTTCGGACGTTTTGATTTCTTTGGCGGTCGGATTGAGGAGGTACTTACCGTCCTTATAACCCACTCGCGCGGCACCGATCGGGCCGTTGAACGGAACACCCGACAACGCGAGGGCTGCGGAGGCGCCCACCATTGCAGGAATATCGGCATCGATTTCCGGATCGATCGAGATGACCGTGGTCACGACCTGCACTTCGTTGTAGAAGCCATCCGGGAAGAGCGGGCGGATCGGTCGGTCGATCAGACGCGACGTCAGCGTCTCTTTTTCGGTGGGGCGACCTTCTCGCTTGAAGAACCCGCCCGGGATGCGACCCGCCGCGTAGAACTTCTCTTGGTAATTGACGGTAAGCGGGAAGAAATCGCGCCCCGGCGCGGCCTTCTTGGCAGCCACGGCCGTACACAACACGACCGTATCACCGAGCGACGCAACGACGGCGGCATCGGCCTGACGGGCCATTTCGCCCGTCTCGAGCGTCAACGTGTGGGAACCATACTGAAAGGACTTCTTAAATACCGGCACGGGAAACCTCGTGAAAAAATGCTGTAAGCGAAAAGGCCGCGCTCAGTGAGAGGCGCGGCCTTTACGAAAGGGACTGCTTAGCGGCGCAGTCCGAGACGCTCGACAACTTCCTGATACTTCTGAGGCTGGCTGGCCTTGAGGTAATCGAGGAGCTTTCGGCGCTGGTTGACCATCTTCACGAGACCGCGACGGGACGAGTGGTCCGAGGCATGCGCGGAAAAGTGCTGACCGAGTCCGGAAATCCGTTCGGAGAGCAGCGCGATCTGAACTTCGGGAGAGCCCGTGTCCTTGGCATCCCGGCGGAACTGCGCAACGACTCCGCTCTTTTTCTCTGTGCTAAGAGGCATTCTGAAAAACCCTTTTAAATCTTGATAGTTACGGTCGTGTTGAAGGCCGCGGATTGTACTCGCTGGCCTTTTCGGCCACAAGTCGCTTGGGACCGACCCGCCCTGGGGCCGCGATCCGCCCCAGACCCATGAATACGGACCCCGGCCCATGAAGTCTTACCGTTTCCCCTAGGGCGAACCGCAGCGCCTCAGGGGCGTCGACGACCTGGCCCTGACTCATCCGACGGGCGGCATCGGGCGTCAACGCGACGAGCCTCAAATGGCCGACGGCCTCGTCCAGGGTGACCCAAGGCAGTCCGATTCCCCGTGTGGATTCAACGCGCTCCAGCGTCACCAGCCGGTCGGGTGCAAAAGGCTGGACGCTCTCCCGTCGCAAGTCGGTGACGTGCCCCACGGTACCCAGGGCGACAGCGATGTCCTCCGCCAGCACCCGCACGTACGTCCCTTTTCCACAGACGACGCGGCAGTCGAGGCGGTTCGGCTCCAAACCGATCAACTCGAGCGATTCGATTCGGACCTTCCGTGCGGGTCGGTCGACGACTTCCCCGGCACGCGCAAGTCGATATAACGGGACGCCACCCTGCTTGATGGCCGAGTACATCGGTGGGATTTGCGACGTCTCGCCTACGAACCGTGCTAACACCAACTCGATGGCGTGGCGCTCCAACGCAGGCACGGGGCGCTCTTCGATGACCTCCCCCTCCCGATCGCCCGTGGTCGTTCGCTTGCCGAGCGAGATTTGAAAACGATAGACCTTGTCGCCTTCAAGGATTTCGCTGGCGAGCTTGGTGCCTTCGCCGATGCAGATCGGCAACATGCCCGTTGCAAGCGGATCCAGACTACCGACATGCCCCGCCTTACTCGCGCCCAACAGCCGACGGACGCGCAGCCCAGCAGCCGTCGAAGACAAACCCAAGGGCTTGTCGAGAAGCAGGATGCCGTCCGTCAACGGGAGTGGCCGCCGGAGGTCGGGTCGTCTTGATCGTCGCGCACGGCGTGATCGATCAGGCGAGTGAGACGATCGGCGCGTTCGATGCTTTCGTCGTATTCGAAGTCGAGTCGCGGCGCGTGTCGCAAACCAAGCCGACGACCGACTTCACCGCGCAGAAACCCTGCGGCGCGACGTAACCCCTCGCCGACCTCTTCTGGCGAATGGCGTTCACCGAAGGGGACGAAGAGCACACGGGCTGATCCCATGTCGGGAGACACCTGCACGGCGGTGATGGTGACCATTCCCACTCGAGGATCTTTGACCTCTCGAGACACGAGCTCAGCCACCACGCGCTGCAACTCGGACTCGACGCGCTGCTGTCGGGCCTTGCTGGTCACGTGATGAGCGGTTTATCGACGCCCGTCGATCAAGCGATCGCGCGCGCCACTTCGACGCGGGCAAAGCACTCGATCTGGTCGCCGACGCGAACGTCCTGATAGTTCTTGACGCCGATACCGCACTCGGTGCCCGCCCGAACCTCGCCGACGTCGTCCTTGAAACGTCGAAGGGATTCGAGCGCCCCCTCGAAGATGACGACGTTGTCGCGAAGCACGCGAATCGGATTGTTGCGCTTGACCGAGCCTTCGATGACGAGGCAGCCGGCGACAACGCCGAACTTACTCGAACGGAACACGTCGCGAACCTGCGCGGTACCGACGATCTGTTCTTTGATCTCGGGCGCGAGCAAGCCGCTCATGCGCTGTTTGATATCGTCAATGGCTTCGTAAATGATCGAGAAATAACGGATATCGATTCCCGTTTCTTTGACCGCTTCGCGCGCGCCGGAATCGGCGCGAACGTTGAAGCCGAGCACCATGGCCTTGGACGCTGCAGCGAGCTGCACGTCAGACGCCGTGATACCGCCGACGCCGCTTGCCACCACCTTGACCTGAACCTCATCGGTGGAGAGCTTGGTGAGAGAGTCACGCAAGGCTTCGGCGCTACCTTGGACGTCGGCCTTGATGACGACGCTGATGACACCCGCTTTTTCCTCGGCCATTTGCGAGAACACGTCACCGACGGCAGCGGCCTGCTTCGCCAACTTGACGTCGCGGAACTTACCTTGACGATAAAGCGCAACTTCGCGCGCCTTGCGCTCACTTTCGACTGCGAGCATTTCGTCACCGGCATTGGGTGCACCCGACAAACCGAGGACGAGCACCGGCATCGAGGGCTTAGCCTCCTCGACGCTCTTTCCGGTCTCATCGAACATGGCACGAACACGCCCAAATTCTTGGCCCGCGATGATGGGGTCACCGAGCTTGAGCGTGCCTTTCTTGACGAGAACCGTCGCCACAGCGCCACGTCCTTTTTCGACGCTCGCTTCGACGATGATGCCCGCCGCGAGGCCCGTCACCGGAGCCTTGAGCTCAAGCACCTCGGCCTGCAGCAGAATCGCATCGAGCAGTTGATCGATACCCTGCCCCGTGAAGGCCGACACGTTGACGAACATCGTGTCGCCACCCCACTCTTCAGGGATGACCTCCTGCTTGGAGAGTTCAGTTCGCACGCGATCGGGATCGGCTGTGCTCTTGTCGATTTTATTGACGGCCACCACGATCGGCACACCCGCCGCTCGCGCGTGCTGGATGGCTTCGATGGTTTGCGGCATCACGCCGTCATCTGCAGCCACCACGAGAATGACGACGTCCGTCGCCTTCGCACCGCGTGCGCGCATCGCCGTGAAGGCCGCGTGACCCGGAGTATCGAGGAAGGTGACGCCGCCCTTGTCGGTCTGTACGTGATACGCACCGATATGCTGAGTGATGCCACCGGCCTCGCCGGACGCCACCTTGGTCTTTCTGATGTAGTCGAGCAACGAGGTTTTACCATGGTCGACGTGACCCATCACGGTCACGACCGGCGGCCTCGGAAGACTCTCGACTAATTCGCCTCCCGCACCCTGGATATCCGTCTCGAGCTGATTTTCTTTGAGGATCTTGGCGGTGTGCCCCATCTCTTCGACGACGAGCACAGCCGTATCCTGATCGATGGGTTGATTGATGGTCGCCATCACGCCCATGTTCATCATGGCCTTAATGACTTCCGTCGCCTTGACCGCCATTTTTTGAGCTAATTCTTGCGGCGTGATGGTCTCGCCAATCACGACCTCACGCACGACCGGAGCGGTCGGCAATTCGAATCCGTGACGCTGCTCCATACCCACCGGAGCCTTGCGTTCACGAATTTTTTTCTTTTTCTTAAGGCGCGAGCTCGCATCCGTACTGACGTGCAACTCGGCGCGACCGTAACGCGTGCGCTTATCGCGATCTGCGTCTCCGGCAGCCGCCTTGCCCGGGCGGGCATCGGCCGCTCGCGTCTCGACTACCGGCGGCGCCTTGGCGCGCCCCGACTTCTCGGACTCGCTTTGGTCGCGCTCGCGCTGCTCGGCCGCACGACGGGCCTCGTCTGCCGCACGCCGCGCTGCCGCTTCTTCTTCGATGCGACGACGATTTTCCGCCTCGAGACGCTCAGCCTCACGACGCTCGTGCTCCTGACGCTCGCGCTCGAGACGCGCCGCTTCTTCTGCCTCACGACGCTTGGATTCGGAGTCCTCGCCCTGAGCCTTAGCCTGCTCCTCGAGAACATCTCGTTTGACGTAGGTTCGCTTGACGCGCACCTCGACGTTGACTGTCCGAGCCCGCCCCGCGCCACCGGCGAGTTTGATCTCGCTTTGCTGCTTGCGCTGCAAGGTGATCTTGCGTGGAGCCGCCGCAGCGGCGCCGGCCTCTTCAGCCTGACCATGACTTCGACGCAGGTGAGTCAGCAACACGAGCTTCGCATCGTCACTGATGCGATCGTTCGGTCCACTGACTTCGATACCGGCTTGAGCCAGCTGAGTGATCAGCTTCTCGACCGGTACCTTGAGCACCTCGGCGAATTGGGCAACCGTTACATCAGCCATATCAGGTTCCTGTGGGGTCTACTCAACCGTGGCCCGGCGCGAACCAATGTTCGCGAGCCTTCATGATGAGCTTGCCAGCCTCGTCGGCCGTGAGCCCCTGAATATCCAAAAGATCATCGACAGCCTGCTCGGCGAGATCCTCGCGCGTACGAACGCCGCGACGCGCCAACGCCAGAGCGAGATCGGGCTGCATGCCCTCGAGCAGCAGAAGATCGTCGGCCGGTAATTGCGAATCGAGGCTTTCCTCGCTCGCGATAGCCTGAGTCAGCAATACGTCGCGTGCACGACTGCGTAGCTCTTTGACGATATCTTCGTTGAACTCTTCGATCGCGTTGAGCTCCGCTTGCGGCACGTACGCGATTTCTTCGACCGTCGAAAAACCCTCTTGAACGAGGATCGTCGCAACGTCTTCGTCTACGTCGAGCTGCTTCATGAAGTTTTCGACCAAGGCTCTCGCCTCGGACTCACTCTTCGCCTCAGCGTCAGACTCGGTCATCACGTTGAGTTCCCAACCCGTCAGCTGGCTCGCGAGTCGAATATTTTGACCGCCACGACCGATGGCTTGCGAGAGCTTCTCTTCGGAAACCGCGATGTCCATGCTGTGCGAGTCTTCGTCGACGACGATGGAGATGACCTCCGCGGGCGACATCGCATTGATCACGAACTGCGCGGGGTTTTCATCGAACGGAATGATATCGACGCGCTCACCGGCGATCTCGTTCGATACGGCCTGCACGCGCGAACCTCTCATGCCGACACACGCACCGACGGGATCGACACGCGGATCGTTGCTGCGCACGGCGATCTTGGCGCGAATACCCGGGTCACGCGCGGCGCCCAGAATTTGAATGAGACCCTGTCCGACTTCAGGCACCTCGAGCTTGAAGAGTTCGATCAGGAACTCCGGAGCCGACCGAGTCAGAAAGAGCTGCGGTCCTCGAGGCTCAGAGCGAACTTCTTTAAGAAACGCCTTGATGCGATCCTGCGGCTTCACCTGCTCGCGCATGATCATATCGGTACGGGAGACGAATCCCTCGGCATTACCGCCCAGATCGACAAAAATGCCATTGCGATCTACGCGCTTGACGACTCCGCTAACCAACTGGCCCACGCGATCTTTATATGCATCAACGACCTGAGCACGCTCGGCCTCGCGCACTTTCTGCACGATGACCTGCTTCGCCTGCTGTGCCGCGATACGCCCGAACGACACCGACTCCATCGGCTCTTCGACGAAACCGCCGATCACCGCCTTCTTGTCGACATCGATCGCGTCCTCGAGTCGTAATTCGCGGTCGGGGACCTCAAGCTCCTTCGAGTCATCAGCGAACACCTTCCATCGACGGAACGTGTCGTAATCGCCCGTCTTTCGATTGATGGCGACGCGAACGTCCCACTCCTCGCCATGCTTTTTGCGAGTCGCCGAGGCGAGCGCCGCTTCGAGCGCTTCGAAGATGACTTCCTTGTCGACGCCTTTCTCGTTCGAGACGGCATCCACGACCATCATGATTTCCTTACTCATCGTCTTCTATCCCCTTGCACGCGAAACACCGACAGACCGCTCACGCGACGAGACGCGCTTTGCCGATCTCGGCAAATCCGATTCTCACGGGCTGCCCGTCCACCGTGACGATGCAGCCCGACTCGTCAACCTCCGAAAGATCACCCGTGTACCTACGGCGTCCTTCACGAGGCACCTTCAACTCCACCCAAACCCTAGCGCCGACGAATCGCCCGAAATGGGACGGCTTTCGCAGCACTCGATCAAAACCTGGCGACGAGACCTCGAGGTTGTAGGCTCCGCTGATCGGATCTTCTACATCGAGCAACGCCGACACCTCTCGGCTCACCGTCTCGCAATCTTCGACGCCGATGTGGCCACCCTTTTCGGGAGGCTGATCGATGAAGATCCGCAACACACCCGAGCGAGGCACCGACACCCATTCGATGTCGACCAGCTCGTAGCCCAGTCGCTCGATCAGAGGCTCGAGGAGCCCGATGAGCTTGTCGCGTATCGCTGCCGCAGTCGCCATCGTCCACATCCTTTACGGGAATGAAAAAGGGCCCCGAAGGCCCCTCCTTAGCAAACCCGCCCCGGCCAGGGGCCCAAAAAACAAAAGCCCCTCGGGGGGCTTTCGAAACAAGCACTTGGGTAGCCCCCCAACCCTGGGAAACCACCCTCCCTCACGGCCCGAGGAGCCGTAAGGGCCGCGAATTATAATGGAAACGCCCCCCGGGCGCCATGGGGCGCCCGGGGGCGGGGTCAGGGCATCGATCCTGAACTGGAGCCCGGACTCGCGAGCCATCGCGCCAGCCAATCATGGACCTCTTGATAAAAGAGCCGACTGTTATCCCCTCTGAGGATCCAGTGGTTCTCGTCGGGGAACACCACGAGCCGGCTAGGAACCTGTTGTCGCTGCAACACGGTCCAGTACTCCAACGAGTTATTGAGGGGAACCCGGAAGTCCCTTTCGCCCACGGTCACGAGAGTGGGCGTTTTGAAGACGGCGGCATAGCGGATCGGATTTTGCTCGCGCCAGACGGGACCCTGCTCCCAAACCGGGCCTCCATTGTTCACCTCACGACCGTACACCGTATCGCTCGTACCCCACTGAGACTCGAGGTTGATCAGCCCCGCGTGACTGATGAGGCAGCGATAACGGGTGGTGGTCGCCTGCAACCAGTTGGCCAGATGCCCGCCGTAGCTCGCCCCGCCCGCACACTGGCGATTGCCGTCGATGAACGGGTAGTCGCGAATCGCAACATCCGCGGCCTCGTTGAGCTCGGCGCCCGGCGTAAGCAGCGGATCGCCCTGAATAGTTTGAGCGAACGTCTCGCCGAAACCCGTCGATCCACTGTAATTAGTTAGCAACACCACGTAGCCCGGCTTGGCGAGCAAGTGGTAGTTCCAACGCGTCACCCATTGATCGCGCCACATGGTGTGCGGCCCACCGTGAATGACCACGAATAGCGGGTATTTCTTTGATGGGTCGAACCCCGGCGGAACCACCAGCATGTTGTGGATACGACGACCTTGACCGCTCGTGAACCAGAAATGCCGAGGCGGCTCCAAATCGAGCGTCCCAACCTTGGCGTCGTTGAACCGGGTCAGCGCAACATGGCTACCCCTCGCAAGATCGATCCGTACGACTTCCGGGGGGCGCGTCGAACTTTCAAAATTCGCCACTAACACCGGACGGCGAGACGCGGTCGCCACCGATAGATTGGTATAGACGCCCGTTTTGATATCGAACGCGAGTCGCGGCTGACCGTCGATCAAACCCGTCTCGAAGACCTTTTCATGACCGGCCTCTTCGGCAAGGAAATAGACCGTCCGTGAATCCGGAGTAATCGCAAACGACGTGACGGATCGATCGATGCCGCGAGTGATCTCCCGGCCGCGCTGCAGGGTGACACTGCCCGCTTTGGGCCCATCCCAGGCTAGCGCGACGAGTTCGCTCGGCATGTAGACCTTGTCGCTCTTTCGATCGATACCGACGAGCAAGGTCTTGCCGTCGGGCGAGAACGTCGGTTGTGACCACGAGTGATCATCGCCGCTCAGCTTTAGGGGCTCTCCTCCCTCGAGCGAGACATACCAAAGATTCGAGGACGTAAATCGAAACGCTGCCGTGTGTCGATCGGTGCTGGCGACGAAGACCACGCCTTTACCGTCGGGCGTCCAGGTGGCATCGAGGGAGTCCCCACCATCGCCGCCACGCCCCGCAAACCCCGGCTCGCGAACGAGCGCCGAGTCACGAAGTAATTCGCGTGGATCTCCCGCTGCCGAACCTGCCTCTGAGAGATCAAGGACGAGTAGCCGAGGCTTACGATCTTCGAGCCAACGATCCCAATTGCGAATCGGGAACCCGTCATAGATACGCGCATTCCATTTTCGGGCTTTGCGCTCCGCCTCGATCCGACGATTGTCGGCCTCGTTCTTCGCTCCCGGATAATCGGAGCTCGAGAACGCGATGCGCTTTCCGTCCGGCGAAAATTTAGGCGCCCTTGCACCGTTGACGAGTTGAGTGAGTCGCTGAGCCTCGCCGCCGGCACGGAGATCGAGCAGGTAAAGCTGTGCGGTGTCATCCCCCTCACGCTTCGCCGAAAACACGAGACGGGTTCCGTCAGGGCTCCATTCGACGCCACTCTCTCCGCCGGCCGTTCCAGTCAGCCGACGCGGCGCAGCCTTGGAGGGCATGTCAGTCGAGACGATCCATAGATCGGTAACTTGATCTTTTTCGCTATAGGCCGCCTCGGTCACCGAGAACACCGCCCAAGCTCCATCGGGACTCACCGACGGCGCACCAACGCGCTTCATGAGCCAAAGGTCTTCGTGGGTGATCGGCTGTTTGGCGGTCTCTGCCGAACCCCAGGCGGGAACAGCAATCCCGAGCAACACGGCACAGAGCAAGGGCTTCAGCATGGGAGCTCACCGACATCGAGAATAGATGCCGAGATTATGCCGCATGAATTGACGGCCTAGCGACGCTTCTTCCCGGGGCCCTTATTGGCCTTGACGAGCCGGATGTCGAGTCGTTGACCTCGGACCACCACCTCAGCCAAATGTTTGAGTACATGCTCGGGGATCGCCGCCGGGAGTCTCACGAAAGAATGATCATCGCGGATATCGATACCGTTGATCTCGCTACCGTGCAGATCACCCTCATGCGCGAGCGCACCGACGATATTGCCGGGCTGCACCCCGTGCCGTCTCCCGACCTCAAGTCGGAAAATCGCCTGAGGACCTTCGGGGCGTCGCGGCCTCGACGCTTTTCGCTCGATCGACTCTAGGTCACCCCGAGGCACATCACGCATCGGCTCCGGGCTACCTTCCGACTCTGCAGACCGTTTGGTGATGAAAAGCGCTCGGCCGGACTTGGCCATCGATGCGAGCGCCGCTGCGACATCGAAAACATCCGACCCACTTTCACGCACGAATTCCTCGATGACACCGCGATACGGCGCCAGATCTTGGGCACCGATCATCTCGCTCAACTCTTTTTTAAACTTCTCCGCTCGACGAGCGTTGACGTCCTGAATCGAGGGGAGATTCATCGGCTCGATGGGCTGTCGTGTCGCCCGCTCGATGATGCGCAGCATGTTTCGTTCGCGCGATGCGATGAACAGAATTGCCTCACCCGAACGCCCCGCCCGCCCAGTTCTACCGATGCGATGGACGTACGACTCGCTATCGTGAGGCACGTCGTAGTTGACGACGTGGGTGATGCGTTCGACATCGAGCCCACGGGCCGCGACGTCGGTTGCCACGACGATATCGATCTTTCCACTCTTCAGGGCCGCGATGGTGCGCTCGCGTTGCGCTTGAAGGATGTCACCGTTCAATGCTGCAGCAGCGAACCCGCGTGCCTCGAGCTTTTCGACAAGTTCGACCGTGGAATTCTTGGTTCTGGCGAAGACCAGCATCGCATCGAAGGGCTCGACCTCGAGAAGTCGAGTCAGCGCATCGAGCTTGTGCATTCCCGAAACGAGCCAATATCTTTGGCGGATATTGGCGGCGGTGGTCGTCTTAGACCGAACCGTGATCTCGCGCGGATCGCGAAGATGTTTCTGAGCGATGCGCTTGATCGGCCCGGGCAATGTCGCCGAAAACAAGGCCACCTGCCGCTCGGACGGCACGAGACTCAGGATATGGTCGATCGCATCGACGAAACCCATCTGCAACATCTCGTCGGCTTCATCGAGAACGACGGTGTCGATCGTTTGTAATTTCAGAGTGCCACGATCGAGATGGTCGATCACTCGCCCTGGTGTGGCCACGACCACGTGTACCCCGCGACGTAATGCATCGAGCTGAGGCTTGTAGCTTTGTCCGCCGTAAATCGGTAACACATGAAGCCCCGGCATATGGCTCGCATATTTTTGACAGGCCTCGGCCACCTGAATGGCGAGCTCGCGGGTCGGAACCAACACGAGTGCTTGCGGCTCACGACGCGCCACATCGATCTTGGCGAGCATCGGCAGCGCGAAAGCCGCTGTCTTACCGGTTCCGGTCTGCGCCTGACCGATGAGATCGTGACCCTCGAGGAGTGTCGGAATGGTCGCTTTCTGAATCGGCGACGGCGATTCGTAGCCCACTGACGCCAGCGCCGTGACCAACGATTTAGGAAGGCCAAGGTCGGCAAAAGTCAGATCGGACTGAGCGGAATCGTGTTGGGTCATGGCGAACTCGGAGGGGCATGGGAGCGGCCCTGAAACATCCGAGTCGCTTGAAAATTGGTAGCGGGGGTAGGATTTGAACCTACGACCTTCGGGTTATGAGCCCGACGAGCTGCCAGACTGCTCCACCCCGCACCAGTAAGGGCCGCGAAGTGTACAGGTCTCCGGCCCTGGGCTCAACCTCCAACACTTAGCTCAGCTGAGCGCCCGGGCACAGAGCTCGATCAAAGCCTGCGGAACCACGCCGAGAACAACCACCGCCGCCGTGTTCAGCGCCAACGTCGCCTTCACGGCTCCATGACGCTCGGGGACTGGCAGATCTCCCGGTGCGTCGAAGTACAAAATCTTCACGACGCGCAGGTAATAGAACAGCCCGATCA
>Ga0256340_1000138_pt1 | contig 11884 bp, 12 predicted proteins | sample AtltaT_3_FD_183807 | JGI IMG/M metagenome (GOLD analysis project Ga0256340, IMG submission 183807) | Metatranscriptome of freshwater microbial communities from Altamaha River, Georgia, United States - Atl_Colum_RepC_8h (Metagenome... | ecosystem: Environmental > Aquatic > Freshwater > River...
ACCTCAAAAACGTCGCGCCCCACAGCGACATCAGCGTCAAGCTCGTGTCTGAAATTGGCGTGGGCACCATCGCCGCTGGCGTGGCCAAGTGCAAGGCCGATCACGTGGTGATTGCCGGGCACGACGGCGGCACCGGTGCCTCGCCTTGGTCTTCGGTCAAACACGCCGGTTCGCCTTGGGAAATTGGTCTGGCCGAAACCCAGCAAACTTTGGTGCTCAACGGTTTGCGCGGCCGCATTCGTGTGCAGACCGATGGCCAGATGAAGACTGGCCGAGACGTCGCCATTGGTGCGCTGCTCGGTGCCGATGAATTCGGCTTTGCCACCGCTCCCCTGGTCGTCGAGGGCTGCATCATGATGCGCAAGTGCCACCTCAACACCTGCCCGGTGGGGGTGGCCACGCAAGACCCGGCCCTGCGCAAGAAGTTTGCCGGCAAGCCTGAGCATGTGGTGAACTACTTCTTCTTTGTGGCCGAGGAAGTGCGCCAGATCATGGCCCAGCTGGGGATTGCCAAGTTTGACGACTTGGTCGGCCGTGCCGATTTGCTCGACATGCGCGCGGGCATTGCCCACTGGAAGGCGCGTGGTTTGGATTTCTCACGCCTCTTGGCTGTACCGCCCGTGGCCGACGACGTGCCCAAGCGGCATGTCGAATCCCAAGAGCATGGGTTGGAGAAGTCGCTTGACAACGTCCTGATTGCCAAGAGCCGTGCTGCCATTGACAAGGGCGAGAAGGTCCAGTTCATGGAGACGGCGCGCAACGTCAACCGCTCAGTGGGAGCCATGCTCTCCGGGGCGGTCACCAAGGTGCATCCCGAAGGCTTGCCCGACGACACCATTCGCATCCAGCTCGAAGGTACGGGCGGTCAGTCGTTTGGCGCCTTCCTGTGCAACGGCATCACGCTCTACCTCATTGGTGAAGCGAACGACTACACCGGTAAGGGCTTGTCAGGGGGCCGCGTGGTGGTGCGGCCGAGCCTCGACTTCCGCGGTGTGGCCGTGCAAAACATCATTGTGGGTAACACGGTCATGTACGGCGCGACCAGCGGTGAAGCCTTCTTCGCTGGCGTTGCCGGCGAGCGGTTCGCGGTGCGTCTCTCCGGCGCGACCGCCGTGGTGGAAGGCACGGGCGATCATGGTTGCGAGTACATGACCGGCGGCACCGTGGCCGTGTTGGGCAAGACGGGGCGCAATTTTGGCGCCGGCATGAGCGGCGGCATTGCCTATGTCTATGACGAGGATGGCCAGTTCGCCAGCCGTTGCAACACCGCGATGGTGAGCATGGAAAAAGTCCTGTCAGAGGCTGACCAGGCCGCGCAAGTCGACCGCGCCATTTGGCACCGGGATCAAGCCGACGAGAGCCAGCTCAAGAAGCTGCTCGAAGACCATTTCAAGTGGACCGGCAGCCGCCGTGCGCGCGAACTCCTCGATGACTGGGCCAACGCCCGGGCTAAATTCATCAAGGTGTTCCCCAACGAGTACAAGCGCGCCTTGGGCGAGATCAACGCGAAGAAGGCCAGTCAGGCCGCCAAGCCGGTGGCTGCCTAAAGCCCCGCTAACGCCAGTAAAGGAAAGATCATGGGAAAAGTCACCGGCTTCATGGAATTTGAGCGCGTCGAAGAGGATTACCTCCCGCCGCAAGACCGCGTCAAGAACTACAAGGAATTTGTGATCGCCCTCAGTGACGACCAGGCCAAAGTGCAAGGCGCGCGCTGCATGGATTGCGGCACGCCGTTTTGCAACAGCGGCTGTCCGGTCAACAACATCATTCCCGACTTCAACGACCTCGTTTACCGGGGCGACTGGAAAAACGCGATTGATGTGTTGCACAGCACGAACAACTTCCCCGAGTTCACCGGACGCATTTGCCCGGCCCCTTGCGAGGCCGCTTGCGTGGTCAATGTCAATGGCGATCCCGTCGGCATCAAATCGATTGAGCACGCCATCATCGACCGTGCTTGGGCCGAGGGCTGGGTCCAACCTCAGCCGCCCAAGGTCAAGACCGGCAAAAAAGTGGCCGTGATTGGCGCGGGCCCGGCCGGCATGGCCGCCGCCCAGCAACTCGCTCGGGCCGGTCATGCGGTCACGCTGTTCGAGAAAAACGATCGCGTCGGGGGGCTGTTGCGCTATGGCATTCCCGACTTCAAGCTGGAGAAAGCACTCATCGACCGTCGCACCGAGCAACTCAAGGCCGAGGGCGTTACCGTGCGCACCGGTGTGTTGGTAGGGGAATGGCCCGAGGACTCCAAGGTTACCAACTGGGCCAAAGAGAAAGTCAGCGCCGAGCAGCTCAAGAAGGACTTTGATGCGGTGTTGCTCACCGGTGGTGCGGAGCAGTCGCGCGATCTGCCGGTCCCGGGTCGCGAACTCTCCGGCATCCATTTCGCCATGGAGTTCCTCCCCCAGCAAAACAAGGTCAATGCGGGCGACAAGCTCAAGGACCAATTGCGCGCCGACGGCAAGCACGTGATCGTCATTGGCGGTGGTGACACCGGCAGCGATTGCGTGGGCACCAGCACGCGCCACGGCGCCAAGAGCGTGACGCAGTTTGAGGTCATGCCCATGCCGCCCGAGCAGGAAAACAAGCCCTTGGTATGGCCTTATTGGCCCCTCAAGCTGCGCACGAGTTCCAGCCATGAAGAGAGCGAAGCCAAAGGCTTGCTCAAGCGGGAGTTCGCGATTTCCACTAAATCGTTCATCGGCAAGAATGGCAAGCTCACCGGCTTGGTCACGGCCCAGGTGGAGATGAAGGACGGCAAACTGGTAGAGGTGCCCGGCACGGAGAAGGAGTGGCCGGCCGACTTGGTCCTGCTCGCCATGGGCTTTGTCAACCCGGTCGCCACGGTGCTGGACTCGTTCGGTGTGGACAAGGATGCGCGCGGCAACGCCCGCGCCAGCACCGAGGAAGAGGGCGGCTATGCCACCAATGTGCCCAAGGTCTTTGCCGCGGGGGATATGCGCCGTGGCCAGTCCTTGGTGGTGTGGGCCATTCGCGAGGGCCGCCAAGCCGCGCGCGCCGTGGATGCGTTCCTCATGGGCGAGAGTGCCCTGCCACGCTAAGCCTCACGACAACAGGGCTTTTTGTCCGGCTTCCCCTGAGCAATCAGGGGAATCCCTTGGCGACTACAATCTCAGGGCTGGATATTTCTAGCCCTTTTTTATGCATACTCAAGTCGTCCCTCCACCCACTGCGCCCCTCGTGAGCTTGCGCGGGGTGAGGTTTGGCTATGGGGAGCGCTTGATTCTTGATGGCATTGACCTCGACATCCCGCGCGGTCAGGTCACGGCCATCATGGGCGCTTCGGGCGGCGGTAAAACCACGTTGTTGCGACTCATCGGCGGCCAGTACAAAGCGCAAGCCGGTGTGTTGCAAGTCGATGGGCAGGACATGGCGCAATTTAACCAAGACCGTCTCTATGCCTGGCGTCGGCGCACCGGCATGCTGTTTCAGTTTGGTGCCTTGTTCACGGACTTGAGCGTGTTTGACAATGTGGCGTTTCCCTTGCGCGAGCACACCGATCTGCCCGAGCCCATGGTGCGCGACATCGTGTTGATGAAACTCGAGGCGGTGGGCTTGCGCGGCGCGCGTGATTTGATGCCCAGCGAAATTTCGGGGGGCATGGCACGCCGGGTCGCCCTCGCGCGGGCCATCGCGCTCGACCCTGAATTGGTGATGTACGACGAACCGTTTGCGGGCTTGGACCCGATTTCTCTGGGCACCGCTGCGCGCCTGATTCGACGCCTCAACGATGCCTTGGGTCTGACCAGCTTGGTCGTCTCGCACGATTTGGACGAGACCTTCCACATTGCCGACCACGTCATCATCCTGGCCAACGGTCGTATCGCGGCCCAAGGTACGCCACAGGCGGTGCGAGAGAGTCAGGACCCCCTGGTCCATCAATTTGTGACGGCCGCCCCCGATGGCCCGGTGCGTTTTCACCACCCGGCCTTGCCACTGGGGCAAGACTTCGGCTGCGGAGCGCGCCCATGAACGAGATCATTCGCTTGGGCGCGTGGGTGCGTCATCTTTTGCTGGGGCTTGGCCTTGGGGCACGTTTGTTTGTCCGCTTGCTGCGCTTGACGCCAGCCACCTTTCGGCGCATGGGCTTGGTGCGCGACCAAATTCACTTTTTGGGCAACCACTCCCTGGCGATCATTGTGGTCTCCGGCCTGTTTGTCGGCTTTGTGTTGGGTTTGCAGGGTTATTACACCTTGCAGCGCTATGGCTCGGCGGAAGCCCTGGGTTTGCTCGTCGCCCTGAGCCTCGTGCGAGAGCTCGGCCCCGTGGTGAGCGCCTTGCTCTTTGCAGGGCGTGCGGGCACCTCCTTGACTGCGGAAATTGGTTTGATGAAGGCCGGCGAGCAGCTCAGCGCCATGGACATGATGGCGGTCGATCCAGTGCAGCGTATCCTTGCGCCCCGTTTTTGGGGGGGAATTGTGGCCCTGCCCATCTTGGCAGCCATCTTCAGTGCCGTGGGCATTTTGGGGGGCTGGCTCGTGGGCGTGGGTTTGATTGGGGTGGATTCCGGTGCGTTTTGGAGTCAGATGCAAGGCGGTGTGGATGTCTGGCGCGACGTGGGTAACGGCATGCTCAAGAGCGTGGTGTTCGCAGTTGCCGTCGCCTTCATCGCCCTTTTTCAAGGCTATGAGGCCTTGGCCACGCCCGAAGGCGTCTCCCGCGCCACAACCCGAACCGTGGTGACCGCCTCCTTGACGGTGCTGGGTTTGGATTTTGTCTTGACTGCGCTGATGTTCAGCATCTGAGGAAAACAGAATGCAAAAATCAAAAAATGACCTGTGGGTGGGACTATTTGTTCTGCTCGGTGCGCTGGCCGTGCTGTTTCTGGCCCTCAAATCGGCGAATTTGTTGAGCCTGAACTGGCAGTCTACCTATAGCGTGACCGCGAAGTTTGACAATATTGGCGGACTCAAGCCCAAAGCGGCGGTGCGCAGCGCCGGGGTGGTTGTGGGACGGGTGGAATCCATCACCTTCGACGACAAGTCCTACCAAGCCGTGGTGCGCTTGGCCATGGATCGCCGCTACCAGTTCCCCAAAGACAGCTCACTCAAAATCCTCACCAGCGGTTTGCTGGGCGACCAATACATTGGCGTGCAGGCGGGAGCGGAAGCCGAGAACCTCCAAGAAGGCGATAAAGTGAGCGACACGCAGTCTGCGGTAGTGTTGGAGAATTTGATCAGCCAATTCCTCTATAACAAGGCTGCTGACGGCGCCAACAACGGGCAGGCAAACAAGTGAAGACCCTTTTGAACATCGGTTTGGGATTGGCCTTGGTGTGTGCCAACGGCACCGCATGGGCTCAAACATCCCCAGCAAGCCAGGCGCCCCAAACGCAGACCGACCCCTGGGAGCCCTTCAACCGGGCCGTCTTTCGTTTCAACGACAGTCTGGACCAGGCTGTTTTGGCCCCTGTGGCCAGGGGTTACCAAGAATACACGCCCACCGTGGTGCGGCGCGGCGCGCGCAATTTTTTCAATAATTTGGCCGATGTTTGGTCAACGGCCAACAATTTGTTGCAGTTCAAAGGCCGCAACACGGCCGAGATGACCCTGCGTGTGGTGGTCAATTCCACGATGGGCATTTATGGTCTGTTCGATGTCGCCACCGCCATTGGTCTCAAGCGTCACCCGGAGGACCTGGGCCAAACCTTGGGCTATTGGGGGGTGGGAAGCGGCCCGTACGTGGTGATGCCCATTTTTGGCCCTTCCACACTTCGGGACGGAACGAGCTTCTTCATTGAAACCTCGCGCGACCCGATGCTCGAGCTTGCCGACGGGGACGCCCGCACCGTCCTGCCTGTTTGGCGCGTGGTGGAGCGGCGCGCGAGCCTACTCGGTGCCGTGCGCGTGATTGATGAGGCCTCACTCGACAAATACACCTTCACGCGCGACGCCTATTTGCAATTGCGGCGCAACCTGATTTGGGACGGCAACCCGCCTGACAGCGAGGACGTGCCAGGCAAAGACCCCGTGCCGGGTTTGCAGGATGATGGCGCCCTACAATCTGGTATGCGTTTTTTCATGATCAAAAAATGATCGATCGGACTTTTGTTTGTCGGCGTACCGTGCTGGCCTTGGCCTTCGGTGCGGCCCTCTCGCCAGCTGTGTTCGCGCAGGGGGCACCAGAGGCACCCGATGCCTTCATTCGAAGGTTGTCGGCGGATTTGCTCGACACCATCAAAAAAGACAAATCCCTCCAGTCCGGGGATCCCGCCAAAGTGGCGGCCTTGGTCGATCAGCGGGTCATGCCGCACCTGAACTTTCAGCGCATGACCGCTTCGGCTGTGGGGCCGGGCTGGCGTCAGGCCAACCCCGAGCAGCAAAAGCGTCTCCAAGAGGAATTCAAAACCCTGCTCATGCGCACATACACCGGCGCCTTGCGCCAGGCCAATGAATTGAGCATCGTGGTCAAGCCAGCGCGAGCCGCCGCAGATGACAAAGAGGTCTTGGTGCGCTCTGAAATCGTGGGCCGGGGTGAGCCGGTGCAACTCGATTACCGGGTCGAGCGGGCAGCCGACGCACCCATGGGCTGGCGCATCTACAACTTCAACGTGATGGGGATTTGGCTCATCGACAACTACCGCAATCAGTTTGCCCAGGAAATCAATGCGCGGGGCGTGGATGGGCTCATCACCACCTTGACCGAGCGCAACCAGTCCAACCGCAAGGCGGACAGCAAATGAGTCTGGCCTTGCCCGCGCAAATCGTGCACGCCAACGCGTCCGCTGTGCTGGGCCCGCTGCTGGCGAGTATTGAACGGGCGGCTGACGCCCCAGTGATCGATGCCCAAGCCCTCCAGCGCTTTGATTCGTCCGTGCTGGCAGTACTTTTGGCTTGCCAGCGCGCGGCCCTGGCGCGGGGCCGAAGGCTAGCCGTGGCGGGCATGCCGCCGCGTTTACGCTCCCTGGTCGAGGTCTACGGCCTCTCCGAGTTGCTGGCCTGACCCGGGGCCTTCCGGCGGAAGGCCTAAAATGACGGGTTGCCCATGTCTGCTATCTCATTCCAATCCGTTTCCAAACAGTTCAACACCCCCCGGGGCCCTTTTCGGGCGCTGGCGAAGGTGCGCTTTGACATCGAAGAAGGCGAGTTCTTCGGCTTGCTCGGCCCCAACGGGGCGGGCAAGACCACGCTGATCAGCATTTTGGCGGGGTTGCAAAAAGCCACGGAGGGCCGCGTCACGGTCATGGGGCACGACGTGGCCACGGACCCCGGCCAAGCCCGACGTCAACTCGGGGTGGTGCCTCAGGAACTGGTTTTTGACCCCTTCTTCAACGTGCGCGAGGCCTTGCGCTTTCAGTCGGGCTATTTTGGCGTGACCGACAACGATGACTGGATTGACGAACTGCTTGAGAGCCTGGGGTTGGCCGACAAGGCTCACCACAACATGCGCCAACTCTCGGGTGGCATGAAGCGGCGGGTGCTCGTGGCGCAGGCGTTGGTGCACAAACCCCCGGTCATCGTTCTCGATGAACCCACGGCGGGGGTGGATGTGGAATTGCGCCAAACCCTCTGGCAATTCATCGCCAAGCTCAACCAGAAGGGCCACACCGTTTTACTGACCACGCACTACTTGGAAGAGGCGGAGGCCTTGTGCGGGCGCATCGCCATGCTCAAACAAGGCCAGGTGGTGGCGCTCGATCGCACGAGCCACCTCCTGCAGTCGGCCTCGAGCAATGTGTTGCGCTTCAAACTCGACGTGCCGCTGCCCGCGAGTTTGGCGGCCAAGGCCCGCGTGACGGGGCGCATCGTGCAGCTACCCGCCCACGATGCCGCTGAAATTGAGAGCCATCTCGCCAGCCTTCGCCAAGCCGGTTTGGTGGCCGAAGACGTGGAAATTCGCAAAGCGGACCTCGAGGATGTGTTCCTAGACGTCATGGCCGGGCGCGTGACGGGGGAGGCCGTATGAAGGGCTGGCAAGCGTTGTTCATGAAGGAAGTGCTGCGCTTTTGGAAGGTGAGCTTCCAAACCATCGCCGCACCCGTACTCACCTCGGTGTTGTACTTGCTGATTTTTGGGCACGTACTGGAAGACCGGGTGGAGGTGTTCGACGGCGTTCCCTACACCGCTTTCCTAGTGCCAGGCCTGGTGATGATGAGCGTGTTGCAAAACGCTTTTGCCAACAGTTCATCCTCGCTCATCCAAAGCAAGATCATGGGCAACCTGGTGTTTTTGTTGCTCACCCCGCTCTCGCACTGGAGTTGGTTCTGGGCTTACACCCTATCGGCTGTGATGCGCGGCATCTTGGTGGGCTTTGGCGTCTGGGTGGCCACGGCCTTATTCGTTTGGCAGTCACCCGTCTTGCATTTGAATTTACTGCCGCAGCACCCTTTGTGGGCGTTGGTGTTTGCGTTGGCCGGTGCGGGCATGCTGGGGGCGCTCGGCCTCATCGCCGGCCTGTGGGCCGATAAGTTCGACCAAATGGCGGCGTTTCAAAATTTCATCATCATGCCCATGACCTTTCTCAGCGGCGTGTTTTACTCCATCCATTCCCTGCCCAGTTTTTGGCTCGGGGTGAGTCACCTCAATCCTTTCTTTTACATGATTGATGGTTTTCGCTACGGCTTCTTTGGCCAAAGTGATGTCTCACCTTGGCTGAGTCTGGGCATCGTCTCGGGTGCGTTGCTCCTGGTCTCGGCGCTTGCCCTGCACTTGCTGCGCATCGGTTTCAAAATCAGAGGTTGACCCCATGACCGCCCAAGAACTTCAAGCCCTCATTGCCGCAGGTTTGCCTTGCGAACACCTCGAAGTCGAGGGAGATGGTCGGCATTGGTTTGCCACGCTGGTTTCAGCGGAGTTCGAGGGCAAGCGCCTGATTCAGCGCCACCAACGGGTGTACGCCACGCTGGGTCAGCGCATGCACACTGACGAGGTACACGCCTTGTCGATGAAAACCTACACCCCCGCCGAGTGGCAGGCCCAAGGCGGCGCGTCCGCCGCGAAAGCCTGATATGGACAAACTGCGCATTCGCGGGGGGCGTCCGCTCAATGGCGAGGTGCTGGTCTCTGGCGCCAAAAACGCAGCCCTGCCTGAGCTCTGTGCCGCCTTGCTGACGGCCGAGACCGTGCATTTGCACAACGTCCCTCGGTTGCAGGATGTGAGCACCATGCTCAAACTCATTCGCAACATGGGGGTGGTGGTCGAGCCAACCGATGACGGTGAGGTGCGCCTCACCGCCCAAGACCTTCACAACCCCGAAGCACCCTACGAGTTGGTCAAGACCATGCGGGCCTCGGTCTTGGCGCTCGGACCCTTGGTCGCGCGTTTGGGTCGCGCCAAGGTATCCCTACCCGGGGGGTGTGCGATCGGTTCACGTCCGGTGGACCAACACATCAAAGGGTTGCAGGCCATGGGGGCCGATATCCATGTGGAACATGGTTACATGCTCGCCAGCCTGAAATCCGGACTCAAGCGCCTGCATGGCGCACGCATCGCCACCGACATGGTGACGGTCACGGGCACGGAAAACTTCCTCATGGCCGCAGCGTTGGCCGAGGGCGAGACGGTGCTCGAGAACGCGGCCCAGGAGCCCGAGATTGCCGATCTGGCCGAGATGCTCATTGCCATGGGCGCGCGCATCGAGGGGCACGGCACCAGCCGCATTCATATTCAGGGTGTGGAGCGCCTGCATGGCGCAACGCACAAAGTGGTGGCCGACCGCATTGAGGCCGGTACCTTCCTCTGCGCCGTGGCCGCCACGGGCGGATCGGTGTTTCTACGCCACGCCCGAGCCGATCACCTCGACGCCGTGATCGACAAGTTGCGCGATGCCGGAGTCGCCATTCAAGCGCATGATCAAGGTATTCACGTGCAGGCCCCTGCGCCGGCGTACGCACACTTAAAGGCGCAAACCTTTCGCACCACGGAGTACCCCGGTTTTCCCACCGACATGCAGGCGCAATTCATGGCCCTCAATTGCATTGCCAAGGGCAATGCCAAGGTCACCGAAACGATTTTTGAGAACCGCTTCATGCACGTCAATGAGTTGGTGCGCCTGGGGGCTCACATCCAGATCGATGGCAAGGTGGCCGTGATCGAGGGGGTGCCGCAACTCTCCGGGGCGACCGTCATGGCCACGGATTTGCGCGCATCGGCTTCCTTGGTGATTGCCGGCTTGGTGGCCGAGGGCGAAACGATTGTCGACCGCATCTACCATTTGGACCGGGGTTATGACAAGATGGAAGCCAAGTTGCGCGCCATCGGTGCCGACATCGAAAGGGTGAAATGAACCGCACACTCACGCTGGCGCTGTCCAAAGGGCGCATCTTCAACGAAACCCTGCCCCTGCTCAAGGCGGCCGGCATCGAGGTGCTGGAAGATCCAGAGACCTCGCGCAAGCTGATTTTGCCCACCAACCAACCCGAGGTGCGCGTGGTGTTGGTGCGCGCGAGCGATGTGCCCACGTATGTGCAATATGGCGGGGCCGATTTGGGGGTGACAGGGCTCGACACCTTGATTGAGCATGGCGCCGGTTGGCAAGGCGGTGTGGCGGGTCTGTACCAACCCCTGGATTTGCGCATTGCCCGCTGCCGCATGAGTGTGGCCGTGCCAGCCGATTTTGATTACGCCGCCCGCGTGCGCCAAGGGGCGCGCCTGAAGGTGGCCACCAAGTACGTGCACATTGCCCGTGAATTTTTCGCAGCCAAAGGCGTCCATGTGGATTTGGTCAAGCTCTATGGCTCCATGGAGCTCGCGCCCCTGACAGGGCTGGCCGATGCGATCGTCGACTTGGTCTCCACCGGCAGCACCCTCAAGGCCAACCGACTGGTCGAGGTCGAGCGCATCATGGACATCAGTTCGCGTCTGGTGGTCAATCCCGCGTCGCTCAAGCTCAAGCGCGAGCCGATTCGCCAGCTCATCGACGCCTTTGCCGCAGCCTTGCCGGCAGCTTGAAAGAGACGACCATGGAACCTGTCTTGCGCCTGGCGACCACCGATGCCGACTTTGAACGCCGCTTCGCCGAGCGGTTGCACTGGTCGGACGATACCGATGCGGCCATCGAGCAGCGTGTGGCAGACATCTTGGCCGATGTGCGCGCGCGCGGTGACACTGCTGTCTTGGAATACACCCAGCGCTTTGACGGTCTGACCGCCGCCAGTGTGTCGCAACTCGAGTTGGGCGCCGAGGAATTGCGCGCCGCGTTTGAGGGTTTGCCCGCCGCGCAACGCGCCGCACTCCAAGCTGCGGCCCAACGCGTGCGGGCCTACCATCAGGCCCAGAAAAAGGCCAGTGGTGAGAGCTGGACCTATCGCGATGAAGACGGCACCTTGCTCGGCCAGAAGGTCACCCCACTGGATCGGGTTGGCATTTATGTCCCCGGCGGTAAGGCCGCCTACCCCTCCAGTGTCCTCATGAACGCCATTCCGGCGCACGTCGCCGGGGTGTCCGAGATCATCATGGTGGTGCCCACGCCGCGGGGTGAGAAAAACCCGCTCGTACTGGCCGCCGCTCATGTGGCAGGGGTGTCACGCGCCTTCACCTTGGGGGGGGCGCAGGCCGTGGCGGCCCTGGCCTACGGCACGGCCACGGTGCCCAAGGTGGACAAAATCACGGGGCCCGGCAACGCCTATGTGGCTGCTGCTAAGCGCCGGGTGTTCGGCACGGTGGGGATCGACATGATTGCCGGTCCCAGCGAAATTTTGGTTTTGGCCGATGGCACCACGCCCGCAGAGTGGGTGGCCATGGATTTGTTCAGCCAAGCCGAGCATGATGAGCTCGCGCAAAGCATTCTGCTCTGCCCCGACCCCGCTTATCTCGACGCGGTGCAAGCCGCCATGGCCAAACTGCTGCCGGAGATGCCGCGGCGCGACATCATTGCCGCGTCGATGGCCGGGCGGGGCGTGCTCATCGCCACGCGCGACATGGAGGA
>Ga0256340_1000142_pt1 | contig 11798 bp, 7 predicted proteins | sample AtltaT_3_FD_183807 | JGI IMG/M metagenome (GOLD analysis project Ga0256340, IMG submission 183807) | Metatranscriptome of freshwater microbial communities from Altamaha River, Georgia, United States - Atl_Colum_RepC_8h (Metagenome... | ecosystem: Environmental > Aquatic > Freshwater > River...
CACTTGCTGATTTGATACTTTCGGAATCAAATTCACGAGATAAAATTAAACTAGCTTACCAGAATGCTTTGGGGGCTGAAGATCCTGACCCAGATTCAGTGCAAGAGTTTATTTTTGCTCCTACTGCTATTCTGGAAGAACAAGGAGAAAGAGAACCTAAAGGGAAAAAGAAAACAGTAATGGTTGACTCAGCCTTGTTTGCGGTTAGGGAAATTATGCAAGAACATCCTGAGGCCTTATTGTATGGACAAGATGTGGGGCGTAGGCTGGGAGGAGTGTTTCGAGAAGCAGCCACCTTAGCAGAACAATTCGGGGATCATAGAGTATTCAATACCCCAATTCAAGAAGCCTTCATTATTGGGTCCACTGTTGGGATGTCAGCGCTTGGATTAAAACCAATCGTTGAGGTACAATTTGCTGATTATATTTGGCCAGGATTAAATCAGTTGTTCACAGAAGTTTCAAGAAGCTATTATCTTTCCAATGGAAAATGGCCAGTGAGTGCTGTTATTCGAGTTCCAATTGGTGCTTATGGTTCTGGTGGACCTTACCATTCCTCAAGCGTTGAATCTGTTTTAGTCAACATAAGGGGAATTAAAGTGGTCTATCCTTCAACCGGCGCGGATTTGAAAGGATTGATGAAGGCAGCATTCTATGACCCTAATCCCGTTGTTATACTTGAGCATAAAGGGCTTTATTGGTCGAAAATTGCAGGTACCGAAGGTGCAATGTCTATTGAGCCAGATGAAAACTACGTTGTTCCCATTGGAAAAGCGCGAACGGTAAAATTAGCGAATGAGGAGTTGATTCATCGCGGTGAAACAGCGGTGGTTATAACATATGGAAGAGGCGTTTATTGGTCATTGGAAGCGTGTCAAGAATTCTCAGAAAAAGTTGAAATACTTGATTTACGCTCTATAAACCCGCTTGATGAAGATGGTGTTTTTTCGGCTGTAAAAAGGCATGGTAAAACGTTAATCGTAACAGAAGAATCTAAAGAGTGCACTTTTGCTCTTAGTTTAATGGGAAGAATTCAGCAACACTGTTTTAATTATTTGGATGCTCCAATTGGGTTAATTGGTGCAATTGATACTCCAGCAATTCCATTGAATTCAGGACTGGAAGCGGAGATTTTACCTAATGCAAATAAAGTAAAGACGGCGTTAATAGCATTATTAAATAACTAAGTTTAAATAACATGGAGTTCAAAGAGATAATCGGGCACGTAGAAGCATTTCATCAAGCCTTTGGAATAGAGAATAATATTGTGCCAGTTGCACTCGATGATTCAGCAGCAACCTTGCGATTTAACCTCATGAAAGAGGAAAACGAAGAATACCTTGAGGCGGCTAAAAATCGCGATATTGTTGAAATTGCTGATGCGCTTGGGGATCAATTGTACATTCTTTGTGGTACGCTGTTGAGGCACGGCCTTCAGCATAAAATAGAAGAGGTTTTCATGGAAATTCAACGTTCCAATATGAGTAAACTTGATGCCAACGGTAAACCCATTTATAGAGAAGATGGTAAAGTGTTAAAATCAGAGCTTTACTTTAAACCGGATATTAAAAGAATTTTAGAGAGCTAAGTTATCCACGGTGGGATATTGAATAAAATCCCTCCGCATTTCCAGCTTAACTATATTCTAAGATATCTTTGATCCTTATTCTTGATTATGCTGGATTTTACATTGTTTTTTAAACCTGCCTCAGATGTTCAATCAGGTGAAGGTTCATTGAAGGATTCTATTATTCATTATCCTGAATCTAGTGATCAAATTGAACGCCATTCAATTTGCCTATTCCATGTTAATGAATACCGAGGAAAAAGTGAAGATTCAAATCCTATTGTAGATTTTAGAACACCTCTTTATAATCTTTATCCTGGACAAGATTGGAAGTTGAAAGTTTATGATTTAGGAAATATGAATCCTGGCGAAACCATCGAAGACACCTATTATGCTGTTCAGAAGGTGGTTTCCGAACTTCTGAAAATCAGCTGTATTCCAGTTATTGTAGGCGGAAGTATGGATTTATTACATGCCTGTTCAGTTGGCTTTGAAGTAACAGAACAGTTAATTAATATTTGTGCAATCGATGAGAAAATTTCCTTGGGAAGGCCAGAAGATCCGATATCTAGCAAAGGTTATTTAAGTAATTTATTATTAAGGAGACCATGTTACTTATTCAATCACGCAACTATAGGTGTTCAGCCGAACAGAAACTCAGTTTTAGAAAGAGATCTTTATGATAAACTTTACTTTGATGAGTGCAGATTAGGTTCCTTCAATAATGATTTTAAATTAGCTGAACCGATGTTAAGAAACGCTGATATAATCGGTTTTAATCTTGATGCAATCAAAGCATCTGAACGAATGGTGAATTATGGCAATCCAAATGGCTTCAATATCGAACAATCATGTCAAATCGCCAAATACAGTGGAATTTCCGACAAACTATCCTGTTTTGGTATTTTCAATCCCTCAATTTCTCAAGGACAAGACCATGAAATAATTGCACATATTATTTGGTATTTTTTCGATGGATTTGAAAACCGAAAAGGGGATTTTCCAGTAGGTAGTAAAAAAGATTATATGCGCTTTACTGTTGTGATGGATAATGAATTTCAAGAATTAGTTTTTTACAAAAGCAATAAATCGGATCGGTGGTGGATGGAGGTACCTTATCCTCCAACAGAACAGGTTAAGTTTGAACGGCATCATTTAGTTCCGTGTAATCAATTAGATTATGAAAATGCGATGAGAAGTGAACTGCCTGATTTGTGGTGGAGAACCTATCAAAAATTAGGTTAAAGACGTTGATTTTTTACATTTTTTTTGATTTTCATTTTTTTCATTAACTTAGCGAACATTTTAAGCTCTTGTGAAAAGAGATAAATTGTATTAATTAACTGCAAGTTACGAATTTATGTTATTGAGAATCAACATATTATACCTAATAGCTTGTTGTGCTTTGGGCATAGTTTATGGCCAACAGGACAAATTGCTAACGCACTTCATGTATGATCGAATGTCTATCAATCCTGGAGAGACTGGGTTAGATGATGGGATTTGTGCAACTAGCATTTATCGTAATCAATGGGACAAGGTGAATGGGGCGCCAAATTCGGCGGTACTCAATGTTGAGGCCAATATGAATAGGTTTTTTCCCGGCGGCGTTGGTATAAGTTTTTACCATGATGCTATTGGTTTTTCTAGGCAAAATAATTTATTGTTGAATTACTCATATCCTATTTCACTTGGGAATGCGGGTACTTTGGGCGCAGGAATTGGAGTTGGGATGATGTCATATGCAATGAATCCTGCTTGGATTCCACCTCAAACACTTAACGACCCCTCACTGCCTGGGGCCGGTTTCAGCTCAATGAACCTGGATCTTAATTTCGGTTTGTATTTTAAAGGGAGAAATTATTACGCTGGCTTATCCTCTACGCATCTAAGTGAATCTGAACTGGTGAGTAACAACACTGGAATTGGAGTAACGGGGTACTCTACGGCAAGGCATTACTACATGATGGGTGGTTATAAAATGACCAATGTAGGAAGTGGAGCGCTTGATTTTAATGTAATGATGAGAACAGATCTTGTTAAATATTCTGTAGATATCAATTCGCGCTATTTCTTGAAAAAAGACGGCAATGAAATAGGGTATGCGGGACTAACGTACAGAACATCGGATGCTATAGGTATAATGTTAGGTTACAATGCTTTTGATAACTTTACTTGTGGCTACTCGTATGACATTACAATTAATAAATTAGCAAGTATTTCAAGAGGATCTCATGAATTGTTTGTTAGGTATTGTTTTTATTTAAAAAATCCACCAAAGACGTATTCTACGCATCCAAGGTGGTTAGGGAATTAATTATAGTTGTAACCATTTTGATTGTTCTTACGTTATACCCGAACTCAAATAACCTGTAGCAAGATTTGTTTGGAAGTGACTAGAACCAAAAAAAGGATAAAATGAAAAAAGTTTTTGTTTTTGCATTAGCAGGTTTGTTTTTCGCGTCTTGCGACCCGGTGGATGGAAATCTTGTAGGAGTTAAAGGACGTGACACGTTTTACCCAGATATTTTAGGGCCGGGTAAGGTGCCGTACGGAATGGTATACATTCCAGCAGGGGCATATCAGGCCGGACAAAATGATAAAGATATCATGGGGTTACATACCACCCAAAATCGTACTGTTTCCGTACAAGCCTTTTACATGGATGCTTCGGAAATTTCTAATAATGAATACCGGCAATTTGTTCATTGGGTAAAAGACTCCATTGCTCGTGAAAAATTATACAGAAGAATGTCGGGTGATGATGCGGAAGAATGGGTAAATATTCCTGATGATTTTTTCAAGGAGCCTTATAGAACTGTTATGGCAGTAGGTTCTGATATTCAAGGCGGAAACAATCCGTTCGACCCTTTTTTAGATGCTGAATCTGCTGAGGATTTGGATCGGGCATACCTTATGCTAATGGGGTATAATAACGGGTTGAAATCGAACGCCACTATTTGGGATAAATTCAAAACCAAAGAAGGAGACGTTAAAAAAATTACTAGAGATAATTTAGACATTACATTGAGCTCAGATGAAACTGCCGCAATTATGGCTACTTATTCTAGTGTTAACAAAAAAGGTAAGGCAGACGATAAAGAGGTGAAGGATGCGCAAGCAATGAAAAAAGTAACTGATGTTCAAGGAGGAAGGATAGAAAATAGAAAGTATTTTACTTTAAACTGGGATACCCCGATAGATTATACTGATCCTGATATCCTATTTCTGTTGTCCGACATGTATGTATCTAGTGAAGAACAATTCTTCAATAATAAACAAATAGATACCCGCTTGTTATTTTACGATTATGTATGGATAGATTATAAAGAAGCGGCTAAGCGTGGAAAGGTAAAAACTGCAAGAAATGCATATGATGGAACAATTAATGATCCAAACTTTTCTCCTACTGATCGTCGCGATCCGCTTTCTAAAGATGATAAGTCTAATGGAATGCATAGATCAACATTAACCAACGACGGTTCAATGGTTTGGTACGACGGGACTGTTTCTCCTTTCGAGGGCGACACTTCAGTTAAATCAATACCAAAAGATGATAAAGGAAATCCATTGGTAGATGAAGACTATTTAAATAATCCAGGACAAGACCTTGATTTAGGTTATACTAACAGTAAAGGGCAACATAACGCAATTCGAGGCCATTCTGATCGTAGTAGATACATCATAAAGGAAAGAATTAATGTGTATCCAGATACGTTATGTTGGGTAAGGGATTATACTTATTCTTACCATGATCCAATGGCTGAAAATTATTTTTGGCATACTGCTTATGATAATTATCCTGTAGTTGGTGTTACTTGGTGTCAAGCAAAAGCATTTTCAGTTTGGAGAACTCAATTATATCATAGTTGGTTATTGGCAAATGGAGATCTTTATGTAAATGACTTTAGGTTGCCTTCTGAAGTTGAATGGGAAAGGGCAGCTCGGGGTGATCTCGAATTGTCTCAATACCCTTGGGGAGGGCCTTACATTCGAAATGCTAACGGGTGCTTCTTGGCTAACTTTAAACCAATGCGTGGAAGGTATTTTGAAGATGGAGGTTTCCACACGGTGAAAGTATATTCTTATAATCCGAATGCGTTTGGTTTATATTGTATGGCAGGGAATGTTGCGGAATGGTGTAACACGGCATTTGATGAGTCTGCCTATGAATTTACGCATGATATGAATTCTGAATATGTATACGATGCTAAAGATGACGATCATCCTGTTAAAAAGCGAAAAGTTATTCGTGGGGGTTCTTGGAAAGACATAGGTTATTACCTACAAAATTCCACAAGAACCTTTGAATACCAAGATACAGCGAAATGCTACATTGGATTTAGAAATGTGATGACGCATTTAGGTCGAGGCGGTAAAGATCTTGACGCCGAAAACGGTGAAGAAATTCAAATGGACATTCAATTAAAGTAAAATCTGTAACAATTAAATAAATCAAGTTAAACAATTAAATTCTATTATTATGAGTGGTAAAAAAGGTGGTTTTTTTGCATCCAAGGGATACAAAAATTTAATGAAGTATGTATATGGTTATGGTGCATCAATTGTAATTGTTGGAGCATTATTTAAAATCCAGCACTGGCCTGGAGCAGACGTCATGTTGATTTTAGGTCTTTCAACAGAGGCTGTTATCTTCGGGTTGTCGGCGATGGAACCGCTTCATTCTGAGCCAAATTGGGCTGTTTATTATCCATACCTTTTACCAGAAGATGAGCGTCCAGAGGGTCAAGATGTATCTGCATTCCCGAAACCTCACGAAATGGGTGGAGGAAAAGGCTCAGGTGGTGCCGGAACAACTGAAATGGTAGCTGAAATGATGGAAAAAGCAAAAATTGATCAAGCATTGTTAGACCGTTTGGGGAACGCTATGCGTGATTTGAGCCACAATGCTGAACAATTGAAAAGTGTTTCATCGGCTGCTTCTGCTACTGACTCTTATGTGTCTTCACTTGAAGAAGCCTCAAGAAAAATGTCAAGTTTGAGCGAAGCGTATGAGCGTGCTTCTTCATCTATCGCTGGACTTACATCTAATACAGCTGATGGTGAGTCATTTGGTGAGCAAATGCAAAAGGTTTCCAAGAACTTAGCGGCTTTAAATAACGTTTATGAGCTGCAATTACAAGGATCTTCAGCACACTTAGAGGCTACGCAAGGCTTCCAAAAACAAGTGGCAGATATGATGCAGAATTTATCTGCTTCGGTTGAAGATACTAAGTTGTATCGTGAAAATATGGCCATGTTAGCTCAAAACCTTACGGATTTGAACAACGTTTATGGTAACATGTTGAAAGCAATGCGTTCTTAATTGTTAGTTAAAATTAAGTTTCACAATACTAAAATTAGGAAATAATGGCAGGTGGTAAGGAAACGCCAAGGCAGAAGATGATCGGGATGATGTACCTGGTTTTAACTGCACTTTTGGCATTAAACGTAGCAAAAACAATTCTTGATGCCTTTGTGGCTATTGAGGAGAATATACAAATTGCGAACATAAATGAATATGCGCGTGGTTCAGAAAAATATGATTTGATTAAGGAAAAAGCCACAGGAAATGAGTCTAGTGAAAAAGCTAAGCAAATTTTAAAATTGGTTCAGAAAATCGATGATTTAGCGGCCACTAATATTCAAATGGTAGATAAGATTAAGCTTCTTGTGTTAATGGAGTGTAAGGAAGACATTCAAATTGGCTCTGAAAAAGACGAAACCATTATCATTAAAGATAAAGGAAGAGAAGGTTTAAAATTAAACTTAGATGCTAAGAATCCAGGTGTAAAAAACAATAATTATCCGCTACTCCCTATTCGGATGAATTTACACCACGTACAAGGAAAGGATAAATATGATGAAGGGATGCGTGTAATGGGAATTGCTTCATCAGAGGCTTTGATTAAGCCTGATCCAAAGGGCCATGGTATGGAAATTTGGGGAGCAATGCTTGATTACAGAAATCAATTGTGTCAAATGATTTGCGAATCTGGCAATATTATTTCAAAAATTGACTCGCTAAAAGACTCAAAAAACAGAAAAGTTAAGTTTAGTTTTACTGATCCGAAAATAAATAAATTTAAAGATAAGGATGAGTTATTAACTAAATTAGAACCCTCGTTGAAGTCCTTAATGGTTGATAATAAACCTACTGGTGAAATGGACATTATTCGTGAAATTTACATCAGTTTAACTAAAAATGAGATGGTTAAAGAAGGGGAATTGGATTTGCATTGGATTGGGAAAACGTTCGATCACGCTCCTTCTGTTGCGGTTTTAGCGTCACTTTCAAGTATTCAAAAAGAAATATTAACAGCTCGGGCCACAACAGTAGCTTACTTACAAGAAAAAGTTGGTGCTGGGGAATATTCGTTCAACAAAGTGATGGCATTAGCCTACCCAGATCAGGGTGTTGTTAATGGTGGAGAGCAATTTACAATGTCTGTATTAATGGCGGCTTTTGACTCTGAAAGACAACCTATAGTAAAACCAGATCAAGGTACGGCGTTGCCAGCAAAACAAGGTGTTGGGATAGTTAAGTTGACGGCTCCGAACAATGGTGAAATGAAATTAACTGGAACTGTAACGATTCGCAAGAAAAACGGCCAAGAAAAGACTGAACGATATGAAACAAAAGTTGTGGTAGTTCCGCCACTTGGTACTGTAACGTTACCTGAGTTTAGTATCATGTACCGAGGTTATGCAAATAAAGTAACTGCCGTAGCGGGAGGATCAAAGGGTGAAACAACGATTTCAGTCGCAGGCGCTTCATCAACCCCAAGTAGCTTTAATGTGAATGGTCAAAATTATAAAGGTTGGTTAGTTAAACCTGGAGCTGGTAACAGTGTCACTGTAACGGTAAATGGAAAGGATTCACAAGGGAACTCTAAATCTTTTGGGAAATTTACATACAAAGTGAAGCCTTTCCCAAAACCACAGGTGATAACTTCGAAAATTTCGAAAGCTTCTGGTGCTCGATTAACAGTATCTTTAGGACCTGACTGCCCAATCGGAAATGTAAACTTTATTATAAAAGGTGGTGAGGTACAATCAGGTGATGGGGTGCCGTTTTCAGGAGCGGTAGTACCTGGTTCTTCTGTCGCAAAAATTAAACCTGGCAAGCGTGTTGGAATAACCGTGAGTGTAACAAACACGGTAACGAACGTTACAGAATTAATTTCTGGAACTCTAACAGTTGGCCCGTAAAATTTAAAACAATGAACAAGTTAGTTGCAATTATTTTTCTTGGATCTTTTCATTTGGTTTCCTTTGCGCAACCAGGAAATGATGCGCTAAGGGGACCTCAAAACGTACTGCCAGACGGTGTTATCGATGGGGTAGTGGTTGAAGATGAAGTACCGGTTAGAAGTCGTGTCGAATATGAATACGTTCGCTTAGCAGACTTTGCAAAGTCGTGGCGAGTTTACTCAAGAATAGATGCACGTGAAAAAGTGAATACTAAGTTGTTTTATCCATTCGATTATTTTAAGGATGATTACATGTTTCCAAAAACCAGACAAGATATTTCTAATCAAGGATGGGTAAGGAATCAAGAGCGATGGTCACTATGGACTATTATTGCAAATCACATTTTATTAGGTGATTTAACGGTCTTCAGGGTAAGTAGTGAGGAAAATCCGTTGATTGAAGATGGGTATCAATTAAAATATCCCGTTATTCAAAAAACGAAGGATGATTTCTTTACGAATCCAAAGTATAGAAGTGCAATTTCAAAAATGCTCAGCTATGGTGCAAAAGGTACTGATATGAAAATCGATCGACCTGTAAGTCAAGATGAATGGATTGTACAAAAATCGGGAAGTTCTTATGAACAATGGTTGGATTCTTTACTGAATCATCCAGATATCTTACGCGATGATACTGGACTTTCTGATTATGAAGCATTGGAACGTAGGCACTTAAGTGATTCTGTATACTTGAAGATGGCATGGGAGGCAGCTGCTGATGGAATGGCCTTGAAAGAACCGGATGTAGTTAAATATATTAGTTCGCAAAGTATTACGGCCTATAATATTAAGGAAGATTGGTTTTTTGACAAAGAAAGATCAATGTTAGATAAGAGAGTTATTTGTATTGCACCTGTTGCACGATTTAAGTACGATCCAGATAAAAACAGACCTGGATTGGAGGAACAAGAAGAAGTGAATCGTTATTCAAGTTTTGTAGGTGTTTCTCCAACAGGAGCATTGGAAATACTTGAAGATGGCCAAACGTCTGAGTATACTGAGGAGTTTGTTGAATTAGAGTTGTTTTGGTTATATTTTCCTCAATTACGACATGTATTAGTTAACTACTATGTATACAACGATCAAAATGATGCATACAGAATGTCATTTGATGATTTATTTTGGAAGAGATTATACTCTGCACGCATGTACAAAAAAACAGACCAATATGATAGGGATGTCGAAGATTATAGATATGGCGTGGATGCATTGTATGAGGCAGAGAGGTTTAAAGAAACTATGAGAACTTGGGAAACAGATCTGTGGAATTATTAGACATTTACAATGATTTAAAAAACCCCGGCATTAGTCGGGGTTTTTTGTTTGATTTTATTTAGGTTTTCACTATTTTTATGCAAAACCTATAATATGCTTAAATCGTTAATCTTTCTCGCTTTATGTTGTTGCATTAGCCTCGCTTTTACTCAAACCCCAACAACCCATCCAGGTGTATTGATGTTCCAAATTAAAGGAGACATTCAACCGAACCGTTTAAATGCTACACAAACTGATCCGAACCAGTTTTCACTTATGGATGATTATTTAAATTATGAGTTTTTAAAAACAATTTTTCAAGGTGCTGGAGTAACACGATTAGAAAGACCTTCATATTTTACTTTTAAGCCGAGCTTGATGAATATATATCGTATTTATTTTAATGACGATGCAAATATTAATGATTATTTAAATCAATTAGAAAAAGTTAGTGAAGTGCTTTATGCTGAAAAAGAGCCGATTTATTATACTGATTTTGTTCCCAATGACCCGAACCATACAGGAACAAACAAATGGTATCATACCCTAGTTGGCTCAGAAAGTGCGTGGAACATTACCAAAGGAAGAACGGAGGTTAAAGTAGCAATTGTCGATAATGCTGTTTTTGCCACACACTCAGACCTTACAACATTTAAACAGTTTGATGTTGCCGATAATGATAATAACGCTACTCCACCTTTAGATTACGCACAAGATCAAGGTTGGTCTCATGGTACACATTGCGCTGGGCTCGCCACTGCTGACATAAATAACGCTGTCGGTATCGCTGGTCTGGGGGGTAATGTAGAATTGATTGGAGTTAAATGTACACCGAACAGCGCCACAAACTCAGGTTCTGTATGGTATAGCTATGCGGGTGTTCAATGGGCCTGTGAAAATGGAGCACATGTAGTATCCATGTCGTTCGGTGGCACCACGCCTTCTCAATCGTTTCAGACCCTAATCGATGCGTATCCAAATGTAGTTTTTTTGGCCGCTGCTGGCAATTCAAATGTATCAACATTAACTTACCCTGGCGCATACAATAATGTAATTTGCGTAGGTTCAGTGGATGCCAATGACCAACGTTCCAGCTTTTCCAATTTCAACGGCGCAACACCATATGTGGATATTGCTTCTCCTGGAGGCTATTCAAATGGCGGACTGTTAAGTACAGTATATTCTGCTGGTGGAAATTCGTATGCTAAAATGGGTGGAACCTCAATGGCTACACCTTTCGCAGCTGGATTAGTGGGTTTGATGCTCAGCGTCAACCCTTCCTTAACACCAGCACAAGTTCAAACATGCTTAATAAATACTGGGGTAAACATCAATCAAAACATTGGCCCGAGGATAAATGCCTTAGCCGCTGTACAATGTGCTGCCCAAGGTCTTATCGCCGGAGCACCTGTCGCAAATTTTTTCGCTATTCCGACAACCATGTTCGAAGGGGACTCTACAAAGTTTTATCAAAATTGTGCTGATGGAGGCAATCCAATTACTAGCTATCAATGGTCTTTTCCAGGTGGTACCCCTGCATCTTACACAGGGATCAATCCCCCATATGTAACATATCCAACAGCTGGCGTATATGCGGTTAGCTTAACTGTTACGAATGCACAAACAACTGATACCGAAACAAAAAGTACCTACATCACTGTGAATGTACCTCCATATGGAAATTGGATTGTGGAAAATTCAGGATTCTCTGCGGTTTCAAGAGG
>Ga0256340_1000144_pt1 | contig 11757 bp, 5 predicted proteins | sample AtltaT_3_FD_183807 | JGI IMG/M metagenome (GOLD analysis project Ga0256340, IMG submission 183807) | Metatranscriptome of freshwater microbial communities from Altamaha River, Georgia, United States - Atl_Colum_RepC_8h (Metagenome... | ecosystem: Environmental > Aquatic > Freshwater > River...
CAAAAACTTTTAACAACCACTAAAACTGCTGCTACATGAAAAGAAAGACGTAACAATCCTTCACAAAGGTGACAATTTCAGATCACCGTTCCATTATACATATAAGTATAATTTTGAATGTGATATGCATTCCGTGGCTTGGGCAATTTTGTCCACCTGCGCTTGTTGACAATTTTTTTACTTAATTCAAAAACAGGGTATGGAAAAAATTATACGAGAGTCTTTGGCAAAAAGGTCTTGTTTTATTTTAAATGTGTTGAAAATTCATGCGGTGCTTCTAATCGCTTGTCTGGCTTCTTTGCCGGCTTTTGCTGCAGACGATAGCGGGAATGCCATTACAAATGGCAAGGGCGGCGACCACAAGTACTATGCAATTCCGGTTACCGGAAAAATTTTGGATGACAAAGGCGATCCTTTAGGGGGAGCTACTATTACGGAAAGAGGCACTAATAACTCTACATCTACCAAAAGTGATGGTTCATTTACCTTGACGGTAGCCAATGAAAATGCAGTTTTGGTAGTATCCTATATTGGATTTGAAGAGCAAACTGTACCCGTTAGAAATGTGCGCACATTCTTAATAAGGATGGTATCTGCGGCACAGGCAATGGACAGTGTAGTTGTTGTCGGTTACGGTCGTCAAAAAAAGGAAAGCCTTGTTGCTGCCATTACTCAAACAACAGGTAAGGTATTGCAGAGAGCGGGTGGCGTATCCAATATCGGTGCTGCTCTTACGGGCAACGTACCGGGTGTTATCACAGTACAAGGTACGGGTATGCCAGGTATGGAAGACCCTCAAATTTTTATAAGAGGCCAGGGTACCTGGAATGCATCCGGTCCGCTTATTTTAGTGGATGGAATCAGACGTGGTATAAACGGTGTAGATATTGGATCCGTAGAAAGTATTTCTATACTTAAAGATGCATCAGCAACTGCCGTATTTGGTGTGGAAGGTGCAAATGGCGTAATATTAATAACAACAAAAAGAGGTGTTGAAGGGAAAGCCAATATAAATATTATTGCGAATTCTACCTTGAAAATCCCTTCTCGCTTACCTCAGAAGTATGATTCTTATGATGCACTACAAATCAGGAATCGCGCCATTGAGCGGGAATTAGGTATTAATCCGGCATCATGGCAGGATTACACCCCGCAGGCGATTATTGAAAAATATCGTTTTCCTGCAAACCAGACCGAGAGGGAGCGCTATCCGAATGTGGACTGGCAGGAAGAGTCGGTAAAGAATTTGGCTACCGCACAAAATATAAACCTTAGTATTTCAGGTGGTTCTCCATTTGTAAAATATTTTTCTTCGGTGGACTTTTTGCACGAAGGTGACATCATGAAAATTCCGAATAACGGTAAAGGTTATAATCCAGGTTTTTTCTTTGATCGTGTGAATATCAGGACTAACCTTGATTTTAAATTAACACCTACGACTACCTTAACTACGAACCTTGCCGCACTTTACGGAAAAAGACAAACTACTTATAGTGGTTTTGAATATTCTTGGTACCAGGGTATTTACGGTAATGCACCTGATATATATTATCCTGTGTATCCGGATGGCTCTTATGGTTATTACCCTCTTGACCCTGTAGCGACTAATAATCCTGCAATCATCCTTGGAAATAACGGGGTTAGAAATGAAAAGAGCACCCAAATGACAACTGATTTCGTGTTGAACCAGGATTTAGGTGCCTTGCTTAAGGGGCTTACTTTACGAGGCACATATTCTTTGGACAATAGCTTCGCATCTGTAGGTGGCATAACAGATGGTGGAAGTAATGTTACCAAGTGGGTTGATCCTGTAAATGGCGAAGTTCGGTATGGTAATATAACAGGTACAAACCAGTATGATTATGTGGTACCGCAATGGGGAGTAGCATCAGATGCCTTTAACAACGGAGCTACAAGAAGACAAAATACCTACCAGTTGCAACTCAACCACAATTTGAAATTGGGCAGGCATAGTATTTCAAACATGGCTTTGTTCCAGCGCAGAGAGACTCTTGTTGGTAGCAATATCCCAGAGTTTAGGGAGGATTGGGTATATAGAGGTACATATAATTTCGCGTCAAAATATTTCCTGGAAGTTAATGGAGCATACAATGGCTCTCAAAAATTTGGACCTGACTACCGGTTCGACTTCTTCCCATCAGCTGCTGTGGGTTGGACCATCACGAATGAAAAATTCATGCAGAATATAAACTGGCTTACCTCATTGAAAATAAGAGGTTCGTATGGACTAGTAGGAAATGATAATGCGGGTGGAAATTTCTTATATATTACCCAATGGACAACCGGTGGACAATCTCGTATGGGTGAAAATAATCAAAATGCGAACAGTCCTTATATAAGGTTCAGAGAAAATACTATTGGTAATCCAGAAGCGCGTTGGGAGACTGTGGCAAAAACAAATATTGGGTTAGATTATTCTTTGTTCAGAGGGCTTATTGAAGGTAGCTTCGAAGTATATCGCGATCGCCGCACAGATATTTTGATCGGTGGTAACCAGAGAGCCGTTCCAGTTTATTTCGGAGGCACACCACCGCCTGCTAACCTGGGTGAAACAGAAGTAAGGGGATATGAAATTGAGGTTAAGTTTAATAAAAGGTTAAGTAGGGATGTGCGTTTGTGGGGAAATGTTGCCATCACCCATGCAAAAGATGAGGTCATCTACAGAGACGATCCGCAATTATTGGACGATTATCTAAAACAGGCGGGTTTCCAGATTGGCCAGACAAGGTCCCACATCCGTTCAGATTACTACAATTCATGGGATGAAGTGTATGGAAGCACCCGAAATGATCAGAATGATGCTTCTAAGTTCCCTGGCTGGTTCAATTTGATTGACTTTAACGCAGATGGCGTAATAGATAATTTTGATAGTGCACCATATGGTTACCCTACAAGGCCTCAGAATACGTACACTGCCAGTTTGGGTTTCGATTATAAGAGGTTGGCAGTATTTGTTCAATTCTATGGAGTGAATAATGTGTCACGCCAATTGGATCAGAGTGCTTTTGGCGGTAGGTTGAACAATGTTTTCAAAGTAGGAGACTATTGGTCAAGAGACAACCAGGATGCAGATAGTCCTTTACCAAGGTGGAAAGCAAATGCACCCGGAAATTCCTTCGGCGATTTCTGGCAGTTTGATGGATCCTATCTCCGGTTAAAAACGGCTGAAATATCCTATACTTTAAATCCAACATGGATAAGAAAGGCTGGAATCCAATCTATGCGTGTATTTATTAATGGAAACAACCTGACTTTTTGGAGCAAGATGCCTGATGACCGTGAATCAAATGCCCTTGGGGGTACTGGACAGGGTAGCCAGGGAGCTTATCCAACCCTTCGTCGTATCAATTTCGGTCTTAATCTTAGTTTATAAATGTTTAATATATATTATATGAAACGTTCAAATAAAATAGCATTGTTTGTGGCAACAGCCATTATGGTTTTTGGATTGGGTGCTTGTAAAAAGTACCTGGACAGGCCACCAGAAGTAACCCTTACGGAACAGGATGTGTTTGCCAATTTCCGGAATTTCCAGGGTTTTACAGAAGAGCTGTATCATTGCCTGCCGGATATGTCCAAGTCTACCTGGAATAACGAATGGAATACAGGGGATGATATTTTGAATTCCACTAACTCTGAAGGTTATCGTTTAACTGGGGAATTCGACAGAGGCAACTACAGGGCCTGGCAAACTGGTGGCGGCGGCTGGGATAATAGCTGGCTCGATGATAGCGGTCCGAATACCGGCAATGACGTTCGTGATAAGGGATTATGGCCTTTAAGCTGGTATGGTATACGTAAAGCCAATGTTGGACTTGCAAATCTGGATAGGCTTACAAATGCCACAGCCGAAGAAAGAAACGTATTGAGAGGCCAGCTTCTCTTTTTCCGCGGCTTTTTCCATTTTCAATTAATGAGTTTCTGGGGTGGGCTACCTTATATTGATACGGTATTGTCCAGCACTGGAAAACTCGAATTGCCGAGGTTAAGCTATCGTGAAACATCACTTAAAGCTGCCAAAGATTTTGAAGACGCAGCTGCTTTACTACCTGCTAATTGGGATGGTACAGTTGTTGGACAGCTTACCCAAGGTCTTAACAACAAACGTATAACATCCGCTGTGGCCCTGGCCTACAAAGGAAAAACTTTGCTTTACGCTGCAAGTCCGATGATGAACCAGTTGGAGACAGGCAGCAACACCTACGACCAGGAATTGTGTAAGCAAGCTGCGGATGCTTTTGCACGCATGCTTCAGGGATCATCTGAGCCTGGTGGTAGCGGAGCTTCACGGTTCCAGCTCCTTTCATGGAATAACTGGAGTGAAAACGTGTTTACCATTTCAAATAATGGAAGACATCCAGGTGGCAATGAGGTTCTTTTCGGCCCTCCCACGTATAATGCCGGATCCTCAAGATGGTCATTGGTTAATATGTTTATCCCTCCACCATTAGGTGGCGAGGCGGGCATATCATCACCTGCAGCTAATTATGTAAACTATTTTGGTATGGCGAACGGCCTCCCATTAGAGGCTTCAGGTTCTGGTTATGATGTTGCAGATCCATGGTCAAACCGCGACCCTCGCTTTTATAAATCAATTGTTTATGACGGTGTGCGAATGATACGCGGTACAGGTAATGCAGCTTACCGTTTTGCTAACCTGTTTAATGGAGGAAATCTACGCCTTGACAATACTGCAAGCCGTAGTGGATACCTGCTCAGAAAATTCACAACTGATGGTTGTAATAACACAGATAATGAATGGAATAGTCTTAATATCATCATTCCTTATCTGCGCCTGGCAGATGTTTATCTGATGTACGCTGAGGCAGTATTACATGGATATGGAACACCGCAAAGCAATCATCCAGGTTATATAAGTGCTCTTGATGCTGTAAACAGAGTTAGGACCAGGGCTACTGTTCCGCCTGTTGATGCCCGGTTTACCGGTTCTAAAGACGCATTTATGGGAGAGTTGATGAGAGAGAGAGCAGTTGAGTTGGCGTTTGAAGGTCTGCGTTGGCATGACCTGCGCAGATGGAACGTGGCTGGCGAACAGAAATACAAAGAAAAAACAGTTATAGACTTTGATCGCGGCCCTGATGGCAAGCCTATCAACCTGCGTGAAAGAGTTGTCGTTACCAGGGTGTATGAAGCGAAGCATAAATGGCTTCCGTTACCTAATAACCAGGTGAATCTTTATCCTGGATTTGGTCAAAACCCAGGATGGTAATAGAGAACGGCTTTTTTAAGATCGCCATTGGAAATATTTATTTAACGAACGCATTATTCTAAAATTACTTTAATGAAGTATATCAAAATATGGTTAACATTTTGCGTGGTTTTTCTATGCTTGTCTGGCAATTTGAAAGCACAAAATGTTAGCGACGTTACCATTAGCTCAAAAGTACATGATGAGAAAGGAGCACCGGTTGTAGGGGCTTTGGTGTCGGGTAACGAAGGTAAAACGATTGTTTATACAGATCAGGACGGAGCATTTGCCATAACCATTCCTGCAAATTCTGTTGTGTTAATCAATGCCAAAGGGTTTAAAATGCAAACCTTAAGAGCTAATGCAGTGCCGGCAAGAATAAGCCTGATAAAAGAAAGCACGGCAACTGAAGTGTACCTTCCTTTTGATAAGGTAGATAAACAAGACGTTCATGGCGCTATTAGTACGTTAAATCCTGAGACTTATATTGATAGAGATTTTAATCTCACAACAGAAGGCGGGATGAACGGAAGGGTGGCAGGATTGCTATGGAGTAACAATATCTGGGGAATGGAAAATGCTATGGTGTTGATTGATGGAATCCGCCGTGAGTTTAGTGACATTACCTTTCCAGAAGTAGAACAGATATCTGTTTTAAAAGGAATAAATGCGGTTGCATTGTATGGCACCCAGGCAGCTAAAGGCGTTATTTTCATAACAACGAAAAAAGGGGAAGTTGGCGCTCGTAAGATCAGCTTACGGGTGAATTCAGGCATCGATGTGCCCAGGGCTCTGCCTACGTTCCTGAATTCAGCGGATTATATGAATTTGTATAATGAAGCACGTCGAAATGATGGTTTGCCCGAACAAACAGGTTGGAATGCTACATTTATTGAGAATCATCGTACAGGTAATTCATATCGCTATCCCAACGTTGATTATTTCTCTTCGGACTACCTTAGAAAATTCCAGAATTCGACGAATGCCAATGCCGAGTTTTCCGGAGGATCAAACATTGCACGTTTTTACTCGAATATCGGTTGGACAAACAGTAATACGTTGCTGAAAGTGGGCGAAGGCAATAATGAAAGCGATAATCGTTTAAATATCAGGGGTAACGTTGACCTGAAGCTGAATGATAGGATCACAAGTTCTATTTATATATCAGCTATTTTTGCGCAAAGCAGAAGGGCTCGTAGCAGTTCTGGTAATTATTGGAGTGGTGCCGCTACTGCACTACCTTTCAGATTTTCGCCGCTTCTTCCTGTTGATTTAATATCCAGGACCAGCACTGCTAGTCTGGACGCGGTGAAAGCGAGCCGTAACCTGATTGACGGTCGATACCTGCTTGGTGGTTTGCAAAGTTTTCAAACAAATCCCATTGCTGACCTGTATTCTGCCGGATATGATAATAACGTTCAGCGTACATTACAGGTTACCAACACAGTTAATGCAGATTTGAGTGGAGTTATCCCAGGGCTGTCTTTTCATACGTTGTTCAACCTGGACTACCGCAATTCTTTCCTCCAGTCTTTTATTCCGACATATGCAGTATATAACCCTACCTGGAGTGCTACAGGTGATTCTATAGTAGGTCTCCAGAAATTTGGAGAGGACACAAGGCCAAATAACCAAACTATTGGTAATACTGCACAAAGACAGAATAATAGCTTTGCTGCATGGTTTGGCTATGAAAAAACAGTAAATGCGACGCATAATATTTCAGCAAAACTGCTCGGTTACACATCTTCTATTACATCCAATAACGTGTACCAGGCGGTAACAGGTTCACACATGGGTTTGCAGTTAGGCTATAATTTCAAACACAAATATTGGGCTGACTTCTCCGGCGCATACGTAAATTCTACAAGGTTGCCAGAAGGAAACAGGGGAGCCTTTTCACCGACTGTGAGCCTTGGATGGTTATTGAGCGAGGAGAATTTCCTTGCAAGCTCAAAAGCAGTCAATCATTTAAAATTGTCTGTTTCTGCAGGTATTTTAAATACAGACCTGGATATTACCAGAAATAATGCGGATTATTTCTTTGGTTATAACAATATTTATGATAGAACGGCAGCTGTCAATTTTAATGATGGTGTTCAGGGAGCCAATCAGCCAAGTGTTTCCCGCCATGGTGCGAATCCTGGCCTGGGCTTTCAAAAAAGAAGAGAAGTGAATGCCAGCTTAGAAGGATCTTTTTTCAATAATCTTCTTTCATTCCAGGCTACTGTTTTCAAAACAGAAATGGCCGATTTGTTTACGCAAAGATTTTCTCTATATCCAGCTGGTTACAGCACATTTGTTCCCTACACCAACTTCAATGCAAACAAACGTAGTGGTTTCGACCTTATGTTAAATGTGAATAAGAATGTGGGCGATGTAGAAATAAGTTTAGGAACCAACCTTACTTACGCTACATCAAAAGCAGTACGTGATGAACTGTATGTAGATGCTTATCAAAACAGAACAGGTCAGCCTGTAGATGCCATTTTTGGCCTGGTTAGCAACGGATTTTTTGCCGATCAAAACGACATTAACTCCAGTCCAAGGTCATTGTTTAGTGAGACACGTCCCGGAGATATTAAATATGTTGACCAAAACGGCGACAATTTAATTGATAGCAGGGATGAGGTGAAGATTGGCCGGTGGATTGCGCCTTTTACGTATGGAGTTAATTTGAATGTAGGGTATAAGGCATTTGATTTGTTTATCCTTGGTACAGGTAATAATGGTGGAAACGCCATGAGGAATAGTAGCTATTTCTGGGTTAGCGGTGACGCCAAATATTCTGAGATTGTGCTGGACAGATGGACGCCTGCAACTGCAGCAACAGCTACCTATCCCCGTTTAAGTTCACAACAAAACGCAAACAATTTCCGCAATTCTGATTTCTGGCTGTACAAGACAGACCGCTTTAACCTGGCCAAAGTGCAATTGACCTACACACTGCCTGATAATGTTTTCGGTGGCAAGTCATTCGTATCGGGCCTTATGGTATACGTGTCCGGTTCAAATCTTTATACGTTCTCGAAAAACCGTGAACTATTGGATTTATCGGTAGGCACTGCACCTCAGTTTAGAAACTTTAATGTAGGAATCAGAGCTAAATTTTAAACTAATGACATTACGTAGTAACATGATAACTAAAAAATTATTGGTACTTCTTCTGGTGGGGATTGTGTTTGCCGGTTGTAAAAAGAATCTTGAGCCCCTGGATGATAATCATCGCACATTAGAAGATATCTATCCCGATGCCGCTTACGCAGAAGGCGTATTGTTGAATGCATACTCCAGGCTCCCGACAAACAGCTGGTCTTTTACGGAAGTGGCCACTGATGATGCTGTAACGAACGACAAAATCAGTCCGCTGTTAAATATGGCTACCGGCTCCTGGTCCGCTGCTTTTAATCCCGTTGAGCAATGGAATAATGCCTATACTGCTATCAATTATATCAACCTTTTCCTTAGGGAAGTAGATAGCGTAAAATGGGCTCCGATCAGCGGTCCCAATGTACAGCGCTTATATTCTGACAGGTTAAAGGGTGAATCCTATGGGCTGAGGGCACTGTTTATGTTCTATCTTCTTCAGTCTCATGCAGGAACTGGCCCGGGTGGAGAATTATTGGGTGTTCCCATCTTTACTGAGGCGCTAGATCAGAATTCAGACTTCAAAAAGCCGCGTGCCACCTTCGACCAATGCATGCAGCAAATTTATGCTGACCTTACAGAGGCTGAAAAATACCTGCCCCTGGACTATCATTTTGCAGATTTTACAAATCCCAATCAAATGCCGGCAAAATATGCTGGTATTCCGGTGGGAGATTATAACCGTGTGTTTGGCAGATTCGCCAGACAGCGTATTTCAGGGCGCATTGTAATGGGAATAAGAGCAAAGGCTGCGCTGTTGGCGGCAAGCCCTGCATATAACCCACAGTCAACCCCAAGTAAATGGGAAGCGGCGGCAAATTATGCAGGAGAACTGCTGGCATTATATGGAGGCCCTTCTCAATTGGACCCACAAGGAGGATTGTTTTATTCTCAAACCAACGCGCCAGGCAGTACAGTTAATATAAATACGATCAATACTAACCCATCATCAGGTTCTCCTATTGAGCAAAGGGAAATGTTATGGAGGGGTACTATTGTTAATACCAGTGCTTTGGAGATAGATAACTATCCTCCCGGTCTTTTTGGCAATGGACGTATCAATCCAACACAAAACCTGGTAGATGCATTTCCAATGGCGAACGGCCGTCCAATTACCGATCCGCTCAGTGGTTATGATCCCAATAACCCATATACTAACCGTGATCCAAGGTTGAGGAATTATATAGTTGTGAATGGCACTACTATGAGAAGTACTGTTATTAACACCAGTAATGATAATCCAACTAACATTAATGGGGTGAATGCAGAACCCAGATCAACAAGAACCGGGTATTATATGCGTAAGCTGTTAAACGAAGTAGTAAACGCAAACCCTACTTCAATCAGCAACCAAAAGCACTATCCGGTGCATATCAGGTACACAGAGCTGTTTTTAATTTATGCCGAGGCCGCTAATGAAGCCTGGGGGCCGGACGCGACTGGAACCTTCGGGTTTTCGGCCCGCGACGTGATTGCTGCCATTCGTAGAAGAGCAGGAATTACACAGCCAGATGCTTACCTCGCAACTATCACTTCAAAAGATGACATGCGCAGGCTGATTCGGAATGAAAGACGCCTGGAATTAAGTTTTGAAGGATTCCGTTTTTGGGATTTACGCCGTTGGAAGGAAAATTTGAATGAGACTGCACGAGGTGTAATCATCAACAATAACACATATAATATACAAACGGTGGAGATCAGGCAATACCAGAACTTTATGTATTATGGACCAATTCCGATTTTAGAAGCTTTAAGGGCAAACCTGCAACAAAATCAAGGGTGGTAATTTTATATCTAATTTGTAAAAGTGTAATAAATGAAAAAGTTTTTTTTAATATCGGTCACTCTGACTTTAATACTTACTGCTTGTAATAAGGATTGGTCTTTTCCCGATTACAAATTCTCTAGTGTGTATTTTGCTTACCAGGGACCAATAAGAACAATTGTACTGGGCGAGGATGTGTTCGACAACACATTGGATAACCAGCGTAAATTTGCTATCATGGCAACTTTAGGTGGTGTTTACGAAAATAAAAAGGATGTTTTATTGACTTATGACGTGGTTCCTTCGCTCGCTAACAAATTGAAATTTGGACCCCCCGCAGCAGGCTTAGATTCTGTACGGTTAATGCCAAGTAATTATTACACATTGCCGGGCACGAAGAACATTGTTATTCCTAAAGGGAAGATGATGGGTGGGGTGGAAGTACAGTTGACTGATGCTTTCTTCCAGGATCCACTTTCTATCAGGAATACCTATGTAATACCTTTAAAAATCCTTTCTGTACAGAACGCTGATTCAATTTTGAGCGGTAGAAGCTTTCTTGCATCTCCTGATCCAAGAAGGGCGTCAGATTGGGAAGCAGCTCCCAAAGACTATGTTTTGTATGCTGTTAAGTATATTAATCCTTACCATGGATTTTATTTAAGAAGGGGGGCTGAAGTTGTTACCGGAAATGGCGGCAATACCGCGCTGGATACAAGCGTAATTTATCGTGCACAATACGTGGAAAGGGATCAAGTAGTTAAAATGGTTACAACAGCACTGGACGAGGTTTCTCTTGCTTTAAATGCTAAAACTAAGGGTAATGTAAATGTTCCCTTCACAGCATTACTTAAGTTCGACAACCAGGGAAATGTTACTGTTAGTAACCCTACTTCAGCAGCCTATACCGTTACTGGTACCGGAAAATTTGCTAAGAAAGCAGACATGTGGGGAAATGAAAAAAGAGATGTTGTCTATTTAAAATACCAGGTAGCATTTGGTACTACTACACATAATCTTTCAGATACAATCGTTCTGAGAGATAGAGGTGTGGCAATGGAAACATTTGCGCCTGTAATAGTCCCATAGTAATATATAAACTCGTATAGTTAGGCAGTTTTTCTATAAAGCTATTTAATTATAGCAATTGTTTTGAGACCGGAGAGATGTTCCCATCTCTCCTTTTTTATTTGCAGGATTTCAATCGTGTATCTTTATAACAAATCAGTTATCACATGATCGAAATTGTCATAGAAGCCCGTAGTGCCGCTATCAGTGAATCTATGAAAGTAAAACGCATATTGCCCTTCCGGCAACGCCGCATGGTAGGCCCCTTCATATTTATGGACCATGCAGGGACTGTTACTGATCTTCCTGCTAATCCTTCCTCATTAGATGTACTGCCACATCCGCATATTGGCTTATCAACAGTATCTTATTTATTTGGTGGGCAGGTTATGCACCGCGATAGTTTGGGAGTAGAGCAAATCATTCGCCCGGGTGAAGTAAACTGGATGACAGCGGGTAGGGGCATAGCGCATTCTGAACGTTTCGAAGACCCATCCACGCTGGCTGGTAGCAATCTGGAGATGATGCAGACATGGGTAGCGTTACC
>Ga0256340_1000150_pt1 | contig 11598 bp, 7 predicted proteins | sample AtltaT_3_FD_183807 | JGI IMG/M metagenome (GOLD analysis project Ga0256340, IMG submission 183807) | Metatranscriptome of freshwater microbial communities from Altamaha River, Georgia, United States - Atl_Colum_RepC_8h (Metagenome... | ecosystem: Environmental > Aquatic > Freshwater > River...
ATCCGTTCAATTTTAAAGAGTGAATTAGTAATTTTTTACATGGAAATATCTAACATTCAGTCGCTTAAGCGCATCAAATCCCTTGCTTTTGCCGCAATTACTTTCAGCTTTGCTGTTTTTTCTAATCTAGCTTTTGCTCAAGGAGAAGGGCTTTTCAAGGCCAAATGTGCGACCTGTCACATGACTCACAAAGCTTCAACTGGGCCAAAATTATTTGGCGTAAGGGCTAAATGGGCAGCTGGCGGTGCCAAAGAAGGTAGCATCTATCAATGGGTGAATAACTGGCAAACTGCAGCTGCCAATGATCCTTATGCTGCTGAGGTTTCTCAGGTGATGCCAACTGCCATGTCGGCTTTCCCAGACCTTAAAAAAGAAGATATCGACGCCATTCTTGATTGGGTTGATGCCCAACCTGATCCTGCTGCTGGCGGCGGTAAAACAGCCGACCCAAATCAGCCTCAAGACCCTAACGCAGTGGGTCCTGTTGAGGAAGAATCAAATTCTTGGATTTGGCTCATAATGGGCGTCATTTTTGTAGTTGTTATCTTGGCTGTTGGTGGTGTTCGTCGTCAACTCAAAATTGCAACCTCAGATGATGAATCTGAAAAAATGACATATGGCGAAGAACTTCGCGCACTTGCTTGGAAATACCGTTTGCAAGTTGGCTTGGTTTCTTTAGTAGTAGTTATTTCAATTGTGGTAGCGCTCTTCCAATCTTTGTACTCTATTAACATCATGGAGGGCTATCAACCTTCTCAACCTATTGCCTTCCCTCATGATCGCCACGCGGGCATCAACGGCATAGATTGTAAATACTGCCACAACACCGTTACTAAATCCAAATCAGCTTCTATTCCGTCTGTAAATGTTTGTATGAACTGCCACAAACAAATTGATGGTGCAGGCAAGCCTTTTGAAGGTCAAATCAAAAAGATTTACGCTGCAGCAGGTTGGGACAAAGAAGGCATGAAATACACAGGTAAAACAAACCCAATTGTTTGGAATAAGGTACACGTTTTGCCTGAGCACGTCTACTTTAATCACTCTCAGCACGTTGTTGTGGGTGGTGTAGACTGTAAGCAGTGTCACGGTGACATGACTCAAATGCAGGAGACAGCTATGGTGCAGCCTGTTGAAGAACTCAACAAAATCGAAGGCAACATCAAATTGTCTCGCAAAACCTTGACAATGGGTTGGTGTATAGAATGTCACAGCAAGAAAGACGTTTCTATCGGAAACGGCAAAAATGCTTACTACGACGAAATACACCGTCGCCTGAAAAAAGATCCAAAACTGTACGCACAATACCTCAATAACGATGGTAAAATTACCGTCAACGAACTTGGTGGTTGGGAATGTGCAAAATGCCACTATTAATTAAGTAATAACCATACTTGTCGAAATAAGACCATGGAAATGTCAAAAAAATATTGGAAAGGTATTGACGAACTCAAGCAAACCCCTGAGTTCATTAAGCACAAAGAGCAAGAATTTCCCAATCAGCAAACTGTTGAAGATTTCTTAGCTGACGAAAACTTAGCCGAATCTTCTACAGCTCGCCGCGACTTCTTGAAGTTTTTAGGTTTCTCGGTTGCTGCTGCTACACTTGCAGCGTGTGAGGCCCCTGTGACTAAAGTCGTCCCTTACGCAGTTAAACCTGAGAACGTCACGCCTGGTATGCCTACTTGGTACGCGAGCACTTATTATGATGGCGCATCATATGCGAGCATTATGGTAAAAACACGCGAAGGGCGTCCGATTTTCATCAAAGGAAACAAAGATTTTGGTTTCACCAAAGGTGGTACCAATCCACAAATTATCGCTTCAGTGTTGGGTCTTTACGACTCTGCTCGTTTGGCTCATCCGTTAGCACAAGGGGCTAAAGCTTCTTGGTCTACCGTAGATGCTGGCATCACTGCTGCTCTTGCAAGTGCTAAGAAAGTCACCTTGCTTTCAAGCACGGTCATTTCGCCTTCAATTCAACGTGCCATCTCAGAAATAGCAACCAAATTGAACGGCGAAGGCGGTACTAAGTTCGAACACATTCAATACGACGCCATTTCTTATGCAGGCATGCGCGAAGCAAACCTTCTTAATTTCGGCGCGCGTATTATTCCAAGTTACGATTTTTCCAAAGCAAAAACAATCGTTAGTATCGGTGCAGATTTCCTCAGCACTTGGTTGTTGCCAACAGAATTTGCAGTGCAATACGGTATGCGTCGCAATCCAGAAGGTGAATGGATGTCTAAGCACTTCCAATTTGAATCGGTGCTTACTGTCACAGGTTCAAATGCCGATGTTCGCGGCATGATCAAGCCATCCGAAGAAGCCGCAGTACTCGCTTACATGATCAAAGCCTTGGGTGGTAATCCTGGCATAACAGTAAACGCTGGTTCATGGAAAGCAGCAGCTGACAAAGCTGTAGCAGCGCTTAAGAAATCTAAGAAAGAAGCAATTGTTGTTGCAGGATCAAACCATACAGGCGTACAACAACTTGCCAATGAGCTAAATAACCTCTTGGCTGCCTACGGCAATACAATTGATTTGTCCAATACCATTAACTTACACCAATCTGAAGATGCAAAAGCACTTAAGCTTGCAGCCAATGTAGCTGCAGGTAAAGGCCCGGATGTGCTCATCATGATGGGTGTCAATCCAGTTTATAGCCTTCCAAATGGCGCCGCTTTCGCCAAAGGATTAAAATCTGTTGGTACAAGCATTGCCATTTCTGCTTTTGAAGATGAAACAGCAAGTCTATGTACATACGTTTGTCCTGATCATCACCAATTAGAAAATTGGACAGACCACCAAGCAAAAGCAAATGAATACGCAGTTGGGCAGCCAACCATTCGCCCTTTGCACAATACAGCAAGTGCCCTAGAGTCTTTGCTTGTTTGGAATGGTTCGGCAAGCAGAGGTGGTCAAGATTCAGCAGTTGCTTACGACTACATCAAAGCTACTTTTGCTGTACTAAATCCTACCGGAGATTTCAATTACCTAACGCACAATAGCTGCACAGAACTTGCACTTGCCCCTACAGCACTTGCGTTCACAGCAGCTCCAGTTAAAGATAAAGCCTTACCTAAGTCTGCGGATACCGAAGTAGTTTTCTACCAAAAAGCTGCAATTGGTAACGGACAATTCGCTAACAACCCTTGGTTGCAAGAAATGCCAGATCCAATCTCAAAAGTAACTTGGGATAACTACATTACCATGAATCCGGTCGAAATGGAAGGCAAATACGCCACTACCTACGATCAAGAACATGGCTTGAATTTAGCTACTGTAACAGTTAATGGCAAGTTAGTTACTTTACCAGTTTATCCTTTACCAGGACAAGCGCCAAAAACAATCGGTATTGCACTTGGTTATGGTCGTGGAGCCAACGGTGAAAACATTGGTAAAGCGGCATTTCAAACAAAAGAATATGGTGGCCATGCGAAAACTGATAATGGCAAATTAACACCAATTGGTGCCAATGTATTTGGCTTACTTTCAGTTGGCTCTACACTCTTATACAGTGCAGCTGCTAGCGTAACGCCTCGTGGAGGAACTTACCCAATTGCTGCAACTCAAATTCATCATACAGTAATGGGCCGCGACTCAATTGTTCGCGAAACCACACTTTCTATTTTCAAAAACAGCGAAAAAGACGCTTACAACGAAGCTCACAAACTTCAAAAACTAGACAAACATGGTAACCATGTCGAGGCTCCAGTTTCAGAATTTGACCTATGGGCAGCGCATCCAGTTGAAAAAATTGGACATCGTTGGGGTATCTCAATTGACCTTTCTTCGTGTATCGGTTGTGGTTCATGTTTAATAGCATGTCAATCCGAAAACAACGTTCCTGTTGTTGGTAAAGACGAAGTACGTCGTGGTCGCGAAATGCATTGGTTGCGCATTGACCGCTACTTTGCATCCGATGAAGAGGCAGCTGTTGGCACGAAGAAAGACAAAGAAACATTCAGCTATGACAACGCAGAGAAGGCCGCATTGAATCCTTCAGTTGTGCATATGCCTTTGATGTGTCACCACTGTAACCACGCACCTTGTGAAACAGTTTGTCCGGTGGCTGCAACTACGCACTCCAACGAAGGCTTGAACCAAATGGCTTATAACCGTTGTATTGGTACGCGTTACTGCGCTAACAACTGTCCATATAAAGTGCGTCGTTTCAACTGGTTTAACTACCCTTCTTACAAGAAATTTACAGAAGTTAACCCAGCACAAGACGACCTCGGCCGTATGGTCCTTAACCCAGACGTTACTGTTCGTACGCGCGGTGTCATGGAAAAATGTTCATTGTGTGTTCAGCGTATTCAAGCCACTAAATTGGTTGCCAAGAAAGAGGCAAGAACAGTGGCAGATGGCGAATTCGCTACCGCATGTTCAGATGCTTGTCCTACGAACGCCATTGTTGTTGGTGACTGGAATGACCTCAAATCAATGATTCGCGAGAAATCAGAAGGTGTTCGCGCATATCAAGCTTTGGAAGAAGTAGGAGTGAAGCCGAATGTTTGGTATCAAGTGAAAGTACGCAACGAAGAAAACTCTTTGCTTAATCATATTCAAGTAGCAGATCAAGCTCATCATTAATTATTATTCAATTAAACTACTGCAATGCAAAAGGAAGCAGCAATCAGAGAGCCCCTCATTTTAGGTCACAAAACCTATCATGACGTAACAGAAGATGTTTGTCGTCCAATTGAGGACAAAGCACCAAAAATGTGGTATATTCTATTTGGAATTGCCTTAGTAATTGGTCTTTACGGGGTTGGCAGCATCATGTACCTCCTCGGCACCGGTATTGGTGTTTGGGGTCTGAACAAAACCATTGGTTGGGCCTGGGATATCACCAACTTCGTATGGTGGGTAGGTATTGGTCACGCCGGCACGCTCATTTCGGCAGTACTACTATTGTTCCGTCAAAAATGGCGTATGGCAATCAACCGTTCAGCGGAGGCCATGACCATCTTTGCGGTATTTATGGCTGGTACGTTCCCACTCATCCACATGGGTCGTTTATGGGTAGGTTACTGGGTAATGCCAATTCCAAATCAATTTGGTTCATTGTGGGTCAACTTCAACTCGCCGCTACTTTGGGACGTATTCGCGATCTCTACTTATTTGTCAGTTTCTTTGGTATTCTGGTATATTGGTCTCATTCCTGATTTCGCAACTATCCGTGACCGCGCTAAAAAGCCACTAGCTAAAAAAATGTACGGCATCCTTTCTTTCGGTTGGTCAGGTCGTGCAAAGCATTGGAACCGTTTCGAATTGGTTTCTTTGGTTTTGGCTGGTTTGGCAACGCCACTTGTATTCTCGGTACACTCTATCGTATCATTTGACTTTGCCACTTCAGTAATTCCAGGTTGGCATACCACTATCTTCCCGCCATACTTCGTGGCAGGTGCTGTATTCTCTGGTTTTGCAATGGTACAAACGCTTCTTTTGATCATGCGCAAAGCGATGGGTCTTGAGGCTTACATCCACACCAAGCACGTAGAATACATGAACATCGTTATCATGGTAACGGGTTCTATTGTTGGTACGGCTTACATCACTGAGTTATTTATTTCTTGGTATTCGGGCGTGGAGTATGAATCTTACGCATTTATTAACCGCGCAACGGGTCCTTATTGGTGGGCTTACTGGTCAATGATGACTTGCAACGTAATTTCTCCTCAGCTCATGTGGATTCGCCGCTTGCGCCGCAGTTTGTTGTTTACCTTCTTTATTTCAATTGTGGTAAACATCGGGATGTGGTTTGAGCGTTATGTAATTATCGTCACGTCTATTCACCGCGATTACATTCCTGCAGCTTGGAGTATGCACTTCCCGAGCCACATTGATATCGCTGTGTATATTGGCACTATCGGTTTATTCTTTGTATTCTTCTTGTTGTTTGCTCGTTACTTCCCTGTACTTGCTCTCAACGAAGTAAAAACAATTTTGAAAGGTTCAGGTCAATCTTACAAAGAGTCTCCTGATTATAACAAACACCACTAAGAAAAGGCTATGTCAGATAAAGTTCTATACGTAATGTATGACGACGATGAAGTGCTTAAAAACAGCGCTAAAAAACTCGTTGCTAAAGGAGTAAAAATCTCAGAGGTTTTTTCTCCGTTTCCAATTCACGGAATCGATCCAATCATTGGTGTTAAAAATACGCGCCTGGGTATCATGGCCTTCCTGTATGGTTTAACAGGCCTTACCCTTGCAACGGTCGGGATGCGTTATTTCATGATCGTAGATTGGCCAATGAATATTGGTGGGAAGCCAAATTTCTCCTATTTGGAGAACATGTTAGCGTTCGTTCCTATTTCGTTTGAGTTTACAGTAATGTGTGCTGCTCATGGCATGGCAATTACTTATTTGCTTCGCAACAAAACTTTACCGGGAATGCCAGCTCAAAATCCAGATCCGCGCACAACAGACGATAAATTCGTAATGGAAATACGTCTTAGCGAGAATCATAATGTTACCGAAGCTGAGCTCGATGGTATGTTGCAAGAAATCGGCTTTCTCGAATTAGATAAAAAAGAAATTAAATAAGCACAGGGCGAAATGAAAAAAATCGTTTACATATTCTTTAGTGGTGCAGCCTTGACCATGTCATTGCTTTTAAATTCCTGCGTGTCCAATGCTGACAGTCCAGGATTAGAATATGCACCAGACATGTACCGCACTCCAGGCATAGAAACATACGTTGACTACGGTGAAGTTCGCGGTCGCGAAAACAAAGCATGGAAAGGACGTCTTTCTGCCATGACGCCACCGCGTAATACCATTCCATTTTATGGAACTGACTCAACCGAGGTAAAATTAATGCTGCCTTATTTCCGTAAGCCAAATGTTGCTTTCCGTGAAACGCATGGTTTGTTTGGTTGGGATTACTCAACAGCAGACGAATACACTTTGGCTGCTGCCGACAAAAACCCATTGACCATCAATGCATCAAATGCTGAGACCATCATTACCAAGGGAAAAGAATTATTCACCGCCATGTGCCAACATTGTCATGGTGAAAAAGGTGATGGTAATGGACCTATGGTTGTTTCGGGCGCATATTCGGGCGTTCCAAATTATATTGGCTTAGCAGCTACTGAAGGTCAAATGTTTTACTCCATCTATTACGGTAAAGGTATGATGGGCTCACATGGTTCGATTTTAAACAAAAAAGAAATATGGAGCATCGTTCATTATATCCGTCGCATGCAAGATGCAAATTACGGCAAATTTGACGCAAATGGAGTAGCAATGTCAACTACTGTATCAGACACTACTAAAGTGAATTAATCAAGAAGAGCAATGGAATTTCAAATCACGAAAAAAGCGAAAAACGTAGCGTTTGGCCTTATGGGCTTCGGTGCGCTCCTTACCATTATCGGTATAGTTATCACGGCTTCCGATCACCACTTTCTGACGCGTTTGCTCGCTTCTGGACTTATTAATGGCTTTTTCTTTTTTGCCTTGGGCCTAGGTGCGCTATTCTTTTTAGCGCTCAAATATGCAACAGAAACTGGTTGGTATGCCGCTGTGAAACGCGTTATAGAAGCTGTTGCAGGGTTTTTACCTATTGGCATGATTGTTTTAGGTATTGTATTACTTGTCATCACCTTTAAAGACGGAGCACATATCTATTCATGGATGGATCCAAAAGTGCAGGCACATGATGAAATGGTTCAGCATAAAGCAGCCTATTTAAATCCCATATTTTTTTGGATTAGAACCCTAGCATATTTTACAACGTATTTTTTATTCTGGAGAGGTTTTAAAAATCGTTCCCTCGAAGAAGATCGTGTAGGCGGAACAGAACTACACTTTAAAAACTACAAAAAAGGTGCGTTGTTTTTAGTATTCTTTGCCGTTTTTAGTTCGACGTCTGCCTGGGATTGGATCATGTCCGTTGATGTTCATTGGTTTTCTACCTTATTTGGTTGGTATACCTTCGCTGGCATGTGGTGTTCTACAATGGTAGTACTTGTATTGACAACACTATACCTCAAAAAACTTGGTTACTTACCTAATGTGAACGATTCTCACATTCATGACCTTGGAAAATGGACATTTGCAACATCCTTTTTATGGTCATACATGTGGTTTTCTCAATTCATGCTCATTTGGTATGCAAACATAGGTGAAGAAGTTGCCTATTTTCAATTGCGCATTGCTGAATTTAAATACCTCTATTTTGGGATGTTTATCATCAATTTTACTTTCCCAATGCTTATTTTAATGTCGCGAGATGCAAAACGCAATGCAGGAATTTTACTCTTCGTTGGCTTAATGATTCTCACAGGGCACTGGTTGGATGTATACATCATGATTTCAGCCGCACTTGGTGCAAATGCAAAAATAGGTGCACTCGAAATAGGAATGGCTTTGCTGATGACTGGCGCATTTATTTTTGTGGTATTGCGCAATCTTTCTAAAGCTCCGCTTACTCCAGTAAATCACCCGTTCTTAGACGAAAGTAATCACCACGAAATTTAATTAGAAGACAATTTAAAAGTCATGGAAAATAAATTAATCATTTTACTTGTTATCGTGCTAGGAGCCATCGCACTGGCTCAATTGGTGCGCGTTTACGAGATTTCATCCAAATTGCGTAAAAACCAAGAGCATGAAATTTCAAGTCGAGACAACAACCTAAATGGTCTCTTGATGTTTGGTTTTATGTTGTTTATGTTTGGCTCTTTTATTTACCTGATGCTTGCCTACGGCTGGACTGGCCGTGGTTCTGCTGCATCAGATGAGGGTGTCGAAATGGATTGGCTGTTGAATTTGAACTTCATCATCATTATTGCCATTTTCTTTTTTACCAACTTTTTGCTTTTCTATTTCACATGGAAATACGTAAAAAAGCCTGGCGTGCCTGCATTTTATTATCCTCATAACAACAAACTTGAAATGCTCTGGACGGTTGTACCAGCAATCGTTCTTGCCGTAATTATCATTTTAGGATTACAAACTTGGAGTCACCTTACAGGACCAACCAAACCAGAGGCAGAAAAAATCGAATTGTTCTCGAAACAATTTGACTGGACAGCGCGCTATGCTGGGGCCGACAACACTTTGGGTCTTTACGACTACAAGTTGACACTGGACAACAACGAATTAGCACTCTTAACAACAAACACAATAGACTCTGCTTTAAACAATATGTTTAACGGTGTTAGTGGTATCCGTAGTTTGCAAAAATTGTTAAACAACCGAGACACTGTGTTTAGTGATTCTACCATGAATGTGCTACGTACTGATCTATCTAGAAAAGAAAGATTGTACCGTTTCTTAACTCAAATGAAACAAAATCACAATCCGAAGCTTGATGCCAGTGCTTGGGATGACATCATTCAAAAAGATACGCTTTATTTATGTAAGGGACAAGAATACGAAATTGCGTTGCGCGCAAAAGATGTAATCCATTCGGCATACTTCCCGCATTTTCGTGCACAAATGAATACTGTTCCCGGTATGGCAACACGTATGAAGTTTACGCCGAATAAAACTACAAAAGAAATGCGTCAAGAAAAGAACGATGAAAAGTTCAATTATATCTTGATGTGTAATAAAATATGTGGTGGCGCGCACTACAAAATGAAAATGGTTGTTGTCGTTCTCGACCGTTCTGAGTACAAGAAATGGATGGATGGTAAAAAGAAAGCAACTTTCAAAGATCAATATTTCCCTGTTGCGGCACCTGCTGCATCAGCAACACCTGCTGATACAACGGCAGTAGTAATGAATTAATAGTAGAAACGATAAATATTAAAATAATGGCTTCACACGACGCACACGCACACGGACATCATGACGAGCATCATCATCATGAGGAGCATTTTATATCGAAATACATCTTTTCCCAGGATCACAAAATGATCGGCAAGCAGTTTTTAATGACTGCTGTATTTATGGGTCTTGTGGCAATGATGCTTTCCATTCTTTTCAGGATACAATTGGCATGGCCTGGTGAAAGTTCTGATTTTCTATCTTTCTTTTTAGGCGAAAAATGGGCGCCAAATGGTGTGCTCAAGGAGGACATGTACCTTGGTTTGGTTACCATTCACGGTACCATCATGGTATTTTTCTTACTAACTGGTGGTTTATCAGGCACGTTTTCAAACATTCTAATTCCATTGCAACTCGGAGCGCGTGACATGGCTTCTGGCTTCATGAACATGCTTTCATATTGGTTCTTTGCATTATCTTCTTTGATTATGCTAGTCTCTTTATTTGTAGAGTCTGGACCAGCAATGGCCGGGTGGACGGTCTATCCTCCTCTCTCAGCTCTTCCGCAAGCAGTATCTGGTTCTGGTTTGGGAATGACGCTTTGGTTGGTATCTATGGCGATCTTCATTGCCTCCTCTTTAATTGGTTCATTGAATTACATCGTTACCATCATTAACTTACGTACGCAAGGCATGACTATGACGCGCATGCCACTAACCATCTGGGCATTCTTTGTTACGGCTATCCTTGGTGTACTCTCTTTCCCGGTTTTACTTTCTGCAGCATTGTTGCTCATCATGGACCGTTTAATGGGTACTTCATTCTATCTATCTGATATCATTGTAGGTGGCGAGATGTTAACTAACCACGGCGGGTCTCCAATACTTTACCAACATTTATTTTGGTTTTTAGGTCACCCTGAGGTATACATCGTATTGTTGCCAGCTTTAGGTCTATCTTCAGAAATTATTGCAACTAATGCACGTAAGCCTATCTTTGGTTACAAAGCGATGATAGGCTCTATTCTAGCAATTGGCTTCTTGTCATTTATTGTTTGGGGTCACCATATGTTTGTGACGGGCATGAACCCGTTCCTGGGTAGTGTCTTTGTATTTACGACACTTCTAATTGCAATTCCTTCCGCGGTGAAAGTATTCAACTACCTGACGACTTTGTGGAAGGGGTCTCTTATCTTGACGCCGGCAATGCTATTTGCTATCGGTTTGGTATCTACGTTTATTACTGGAGGTGTAACAGGTATTATTCTTGCAGACTCCGCTCTCGATATCATGATGCACGATACTTACTTCGTTGTAGCTCACTTCCATATTGTAATGGGGATGTCGGCAGTATTTGGAATGTTTGCCGGAGTTTATCATTGGTTCCCTAAAATGTTTGGCCGCATGATGAATACACGTTTGGGTTATGCGCATTTTTGGGTAACATTAATCGGTGCTTATGGCGTGTTTTTCCCAATGCACTTTGTTGGCCTTGCTGGGGCACCACGTCGTTATTATGACTACTCAGCCTACAGTGAATTTGATAATCATTCATTTGAGCTTATGGTAGATCTTAATCAAATTATCACTGCTTTTGCAATCATTGCAGCATTGGGGCAAGCATTATTCCTATTCAATTTCTTTTACAGCATTTTTAGAGGACCAAAAGCGCCTCAAAATCCTTGGAATTCAACTACCCTAGAGTGGACAACTCCGGTTGAACATATCCACGGAAACTGGCCAGGTGAATTACCAACAGTACACCGTTGGCCATACGACTACTCTAAGCCGGGAGCTTCTCAAGACTTCATTACCCAAGTGACTCCACTTGAAGAAGGCGAGGAAGAGCACTAGTCAAAGAAAC
>Ga0256340_1000153_pt1 | contig 11550 bp, 7 predicted proteins | sample AtltaT_3_FD_183807 | JGI IMG/M metagenome (GOLD analysis project Ga0256340, IMG submission 183807) | Metatranscriptome of freshwater microbial communities from Altamaha River, Georgia, United States - Atl_Colum_RepC_8h (Metagenome... | ecosystem: Environmental > Aquatic > Freshwater > River...
CTTGGGGCTGAACCTGAAAGCTTCTTATCCTCCATAAAAGACGCCCGGGTAGGCAGAATCACGCCGTTTCGTTTTTCGTAATAAACAATGCCCTGAGAATTTGCACTTGGGTTTTCTTTAAGGCCCAATGTGGGCAATGTCATCGCTCTGTTCATGTTTTCAATATTAGGTGGAGTTCCCTCACGTTCCACCTGGCGGAGGAAGGTGTTGATGCCCCAGAAATGTTTTTGGGTGATAGCATTGTTGAAAGGATGGTCGTGGCATTGTGCGCATTGCATTTGAATGCCAAGGAAAAGTCGGGTGATTCGAGAGGTGATAGGCACCATTTCGAACTGCCCTTCTTCGGCTCTTTTAGCAGGTGGAACTGTTTCACCAAGGTGGGCAAGAATGAAGTTAACAGAAGCATTCTCATTGTTTTTGCCGGTGGCAGTTACCAAATCTTTCATCAATTCATGGTAAGGGCGGTTTTGGGCAAACTGATCCTCAAGCCATACAGTCATCTCTTCGTGATACTTGCCCTTGCCAAAAATTCCGCTGCGACTCAGCAACCAATTCGACCAGTGATTAGCCCAATGCCTTGGATAGTCTTCGCTGGCCAATAGATCTTCAATAACCTGTGATCTTCGGCTTTCTTGAGGATAACGCATATACTTGGAGATTTCTTCCAAGCTTGCAATTCTTCCAACTATGTCCAGAGAAACCCTTCGGATGAATTCGTAGTCATCGATGAAGCCTGAAGGAACAATCTTGTTTTCCTTCCAGGATGCATCCAATTTCTGGTTGATGGCTTTTACGATCTGTTCGGTGACCTGTTTTTCTTCAGGTGTCTTGCCGACGATTTTCAGTTTTGGAAAAGTTGGCCAGGGAATCGATGGAGCGGCCTTTTCGGTGCCCTCTTTGGATTCTTTTTCCTTGGTTGCTTCCTTATCTTTGGAAGCTTCCTTTTTGGTGGAATCCTTGGCTGCTTTTTCCTGGCTTAAACCAATACCTTGGGTAAATACAAATCCCGCACCCAAAGCCAATCCACCAAGAACCTTGAAGTTTATCAGACTTCGAAGACTCGATTTCCATGCCATGGCATTATCCTCGTAAAAGCGACTATGACCGATATTTTAATTATCACCCATCAAGACAATCTGAACAAGGGAAATTCTATTTACACTTCCGGGAAATTCCCTTAAATCTCCAATTGTACTTTAGACTTGGGTTTTAAAGGAAAGGTTCCATAATTCTGTGTATTTGAATGCCTCCAAAGTTGAAAATTTCGCCAAAAAAGCTCCCACCAGAGAGTTACTGGACAGGGTTACTTTTTACCGCAAAGGCATGGAAGCAGAAGCACTTGTAATCTTTGAGAATGAACTTGCAAGCAGGGGTATTACTCCGGGTCAAATTCTATTCCACGAAACCCTTTGGAAGGAAAAAATTTTGTGGGACAGGGAAGGATTGCCAAAAACATGCTGTAAATGCATAAACCCCGCCGTAGGCCTTGGTAAGGCTTGGGTGAGGTTTTTTGGAGTTATTCCTTTAATACCTTATCAGGCCGCTTACTGCGAAGAACACCTGAAATAATGCATACTTACTTGGAACTTGCCACAAACTTTTCCACATCAGCCTGTACAATCTGGCTGGATGGCTTTTCGATTGCTTGTGAAAGCCAGCTCATTACTGTGGGAGTGTAAGGTAGTTTTCCAGACTGCAATGCCTTCACAAGCCTGGTGTTCTTTCTGGTGCGTTCTTTGATTTTTCTGGCGCTATTATTGCTCCGAGACATACGCTGATCCAACTGCTGTAAAGTCTTGCGAAGCTTTCTTGATGTACCCATGGGTAACCCCAAAATTAATGATTTTCAATGAAAAGCTAAGATATTAGGATTTCGCTGTTTTGGCCAGAGTTGCGGCAGCTTTATACTTTTGAAGCGCTGCCTCCTTGAAAGTAACAAGCTTTTCCAGTTCAGCAATGCTGGCATTCTTTGGGGCAATTTGCGCTTGAATAGCAGCTAAAGCCTTTTGTTGGGCTTCAATTTGCTTCGGAATTGCAGCTATTTGAGGTTGTGATGCAGCAATTTTGGCCTGCAAATCCCTCAGGTCCGCATTAGCCTGTGTATGGGCTTTCAACTTTTCCTGATTTACCGCCTGTAAGGCAGGTAATTCTTGTCGAAGCTTGGTTATAGTTTCATTTAAAAGCTGCAAGCTTCTGGGATACGATCCATCTTGTTTGTTTTGATTGGCCAGATCTTGGATACGTTTTGCACTTTCCCCCAGTGTGCTTATCAAAACTTCTCTGGATTTCATTTCATTGGCTGCCTGAGTTTGAAGAGCTAATGCTTTGCTGATCACTTGCTGGGCCTCCTTAACCTTAGCAGGACCATCTTTTACCAATTGGTTTGCATCCACCAATGATTTTTGCATATTTGCCAAATCGGTTTTGGCCTTGGTTTCCTGTGCTGTAATCGCTGCAGCTTCAGCCTTTTGTTTTTGAATCTGCTCCTTAAGGGAGGCAATTTCTTTGGCGGCAGAATCCAGACGGTCTTTTAAAGCCGGAGGATTGCTTGCGAGGGTATCGATTTTCTTTCCATCTGCCACTGTATAGGCGAGGATGTTTCCATTCCAATCACCAACAAATACGCGATTGGCATCATGAGAAACGGCAAGTTTTAAGGCTATTTCTGCTGTGGCTTCCATGTTGCGAATTGCGGTGGCATCTGTTTTCCAAGCTTTGGGAAGCTTATCCCTGCCACTGGTGAAAATGTTACCATCCCTATGAAAAACCAAGCCCTGGGCGCCACCCGCATGGGAGGCGACTGATTTAATCTGAGTGCCATTTTCCATTTCCCAAAGTCTTAATGTTCCATCTTCACTTACGGAAGAAAGAACATTTCCATCGGCTCTCCAAGAAATATCATTGATGCAATTAGTATGCCCCTTTAAGGTGAAATATTCCTTACCATTGTGGGATTCCCAAATGAAAAGGTTTCCATTTCGATCACCGGATGCAAGCAATACGCCGTCTGGGCTGTATTCAATGGAAGTTACCCAATCCGTGTGTTTTCGAATTTCATGAAGAAGTTTTCCATCGGTTGTCGAATAAACGCGAACAACCTTGCTTGGGCCACCCAATGCAATTTGCGTTTGATCCGGACTAATATCCGCGGCAAGCACCGCATCAGCTTCCTGACCTACCGTGAAAACTTTTTCACCTGTCTTAATGTTGTAAAGACTGGCGGAACCTGACTTGCCGCCTCTTCCACCTCCCGCAAGCAAAAATCCGCCATTTCGGCTGAATTTCAGAACATTGGGAAACCCTTCGGTATATGGAAGTACTCCTAAGAATTCCAAGGTATCGGTGTTGTAAAGAATAATCTGCTTTTGCCCGCCGACTGCAAGGAGAGGTGCCCATGGACTTGCAGCAATTGCGGTAACAGCATTTCCCCGCTTGGTAATTACAGCGGGTTCCAAAGAAAGCGGTTTTTCAGGCATGGGAGGAGGGCCTTCCGGTTTGCCCCGGCGGACGGTTCCCAATGCGATTTCACTAGTGGGCTTGTTAAGGGCCATTGGTTTGCCAGTGGGCGTTTCCAATAATCCTTCTTTGATCCACTTTTCTAGCAATTGAATGGAAGCATCAGCAACTTTAGGTGACTTTGGTGGCATCACCGGTTCAGCCTTGTGGGCAACCACCTGGTAAAGGGAACTTCCTTCCGCATCTCCAGACTTTACAATTGCCCCGGAACTGCCACCCTCAAGAATTTTGCTGTAGCTGTTCAGAATCACTCCAGCACTTTTTTTTGTCCTGGTTGTGGCAACCTATGCACTTGTCCTGAAAGAATGGAAGAATATGTTCCTGGAAATTGACCTTTTTTCCTGCAGGTTGTGCCTGCGCGGAACCAAGTCCAAAGACAATTACCAAGCCTGTAAGAATGGTGGAACGAACCATGGTAATGGCTCCGATATTTTAATGATTAAACATGAATTCGCGGGTATTCAGAACCGCCCAGAAAGCATCGTCAAGCGCTCTCTTTTTATCTGTTTCCGCGGTAACCAAGGCTAGAACTTTTTTCTTTTCATCTGCCGATGGAAGGCGTGTCAGGCAGCGAATGTAAATTTCATCCAGAATTTCTTCGGGTGGTTTCTTTTCCTTGAGAAGGCGTCCCACCAGATTCCCCTGATTAATCCTTTGGGTGGTTGCATCACCGTTCAGCAAATGAAGACTTTGGCTCAAGGTGGGTTCCAACTTTACCTCGCAGGAGCAAACGGATTCGCGGGTCGCTCGGCCAAAGGTCGTCAGGAAGTAATTGGAAACCTGGCCATCGGCAATTTGCACGGCACGGGCCCCAAGGGGCAGGCCAGGGAATTTATTCTTGGTTTCCGTGACCTGGCTGATGCAATCCAAGAACGTCTCAGCCTTGATTCGACGAATATAGGCATGACTGAAATTTTTCAAATCAGACTCATTCGATTCATTGGCCTTGGTGCTTCTCTGATAGGTGTTGGAATTACAAATATCTCGAACAAGTTTCTTGAAATCGTAATTGTATTCGGTGAACTTTTTGCCCATCTCGTTAAGCAATTCCTGATTGGAAGCCGGATTGCTTACGCGCACATCGTCGACCTCGTTAATAATGCCAGCTCCGAAGAAATGAGCCCAAACAATGTTTGAAAGATTGGTGGCAAAGTATGGATTTTCAGGCGATGCCAGCCAATTTGCCATCACCTGCCTGCGATCCTTGCCCGCCACATCTGCTATGCTACCCCCAAGAAACTTGGGAGCCATCACACGGTTACCAACAGGATGACGAACCTCGCCACTGCCACTATTAAACACAGTCAGTTCACGCGGGTCATCCGTGCCTTTTCTTCCAATTTGGCAGAAAAATGCGGCAAAACCGTAATAATCATCCATGGTCCAGCGGTCAAAAGGATGATTATGGCACTGGGCGCATTGGATGCGCATACCCATGAAAACCTGCGCAACATTTTCCGTTACCTTTAGAATGTCTCGTTCGTTCTGGTAATAGTTGGTCGCGGGGTTTTTGAAGGTTCCACCACTGGCGCCGAGGAGTTCCTGCACCCACTGATTGAATGGGACATTGCGTGCAATGCGATCCTGCAGCCAATTGTAATAAAGCAAGGTGGACTTGTAGCTTACATCGTTGGAACTGCGAATTTGTAAAAGCTCAGCCCACTTGAGAACCCACATTTCGGAGAATTCTTTTTTCGCCAGAAGTTCGTCAACAAGTTGCTCTCTTTTGTTGGGCGACTTGTTCGCCATAAATTTCTGGAAGTCTTCCACAGATGGCAAAATGCCATTAAGGTCAACATAAACCCTGCGGAGAAATACTTCATCCGAGCACACTTCGGAAGGTGTTATGCGAAGGTTTTTAAGCTTTGCGTTCACCAAGGTGTCGATGTAATTCTTTTCCTGAGATTGGGGAAAATTGAATTTCAGATCCTTTGGAAGGACAATGAATTGGGAACCCACGGTGAAAGTATGGAACCTGGCCATGATGAAGGCTTCGCCCCGGTCGCCTGCGGTAACAAGACCATCCGGAGAAATTTTGGCGCTGCTGTCGTTGTTGCTCATGAACAAGGAAAGTGAAGTGACATCCCTTTCCGAGCCATCACTGTACTTGGCGCGAACCACAATTTGCTGGGTACTACCTTTGCCATTCATGACCGCCTTGTTGGGGTACACATCAATGCTAAGCGGGGTGGCGATGGAAGCAGAATCCAAAGGGGCTCCGGCATCAAGCCAACGAATAATGTCATTGAAATACTGGTCTCCCACCGCAAATTTCTGACCACCGGTGTGTGGGACTTTCCCCGCCCCTTTTTCCACAAGCAGACTTTCTTCAGGAATTGCCAGATTGATGCGTCTGCCATTTAATTCACGGGTCAACCTGTAATGATCCCCGTCGGGGTCAAAGCCGAAGAGCGAAAGACGGAAACCATCTTTGCCCCTTGCTGCACCATGACAGCCACCCTGATTGCAACCTGTTCTCATGAAAATCGGCATCACATCCAGCTTGAAACTGATGGGACGATCTGCCGAGGCTTGTTTTACATCCACGGGAATTTTTGTCGTTTTTCCCTCATAGGATACATCAATGGTACATTTACCATCAGCCACAGGACGAATAATTCCATTTTCTAATTTCGCAACTTTTGGATCACTGATGGTGATCTTTGCCTTGAATGTGACATCTTCGGTAATGCCATCATCAAAACTGGCCTGAACTAGCACACGTTGCATACCCCGGTTGGATTGAATGTTCACTTCGGGTGGAAATACTGCGATGTTCGTCAGGGTATTGGCGCTTACAAAGCTGCCAGCAAGCATCAAAAGGCTTGCTCCAAAAGTAATTATGGAATTGGAATTCATGATATTGCTCCGCTTTATGGTTATTTCTTAGGTTCGGTTTTTTGGGACTTTTCGCGTTCTTCCTGTTCAAGTCGCAGCTTTTCCAACCGACTCAGTCTTTTTTCAGGGGCGTTTGGTGTGGCAGGTTTTGCAGTCGCGTTGGGCATTGGCGCGTTTGCTGTAACCTTGGGTGCCGCGGGTGGGTCTATCCGTATTTCGGTTCTTCCAAGGGTGTGCGCCACTTCTTCACCGCTTTTTTGAACGGTGGCAGCACAAATAATATTTTTATGATTGCCTACGGGTGAAGCTGGATCCACTTCCACCTTGAAAACAACCTCTTTGGTGTCATTTTTGAAATCCATGGATTTCACGACAACTTTCGGGGGCAACCCAACAAGTTCAATTTTTCCATCGCCCTCGAAAGGGGTATTGTTTGTAAGTTTGCAAACGATCTCACCAGATTTACCTTGCTCCACAGCGACTCTTTCAAGTTTGGCTGCAACAAAAGGCGGTGCGATTTCAATGCTGAACAATTGAGATGAAACCCAAACCGTTCCGCCCGGGGTGGCCGCATTCGCCAACAGCGATGTTTTCCATTTGCGGACTTGGGCATTGCCATTCGCATTCATCGTAAAGAAGCCTTCGTTCTGATTTTCGGGAATGGTGATGGAGGACACAGTCCCAATGCCTGGAGCGTTGTAAACAGGGATGACATTGATTGCCCCCTTAAAGCCTTCTTTTCGCTTGGCAACCACCTTGATTTTGACACTACCATTCTGAACCAGTGGAGCCTTGGGTTCGATAACCTCTATGGAATAAGGAGACTCCTCGGTTACCGCAATGCCGAGTTTGGACATGTTGAAACGCCAGTAAATGGACTGTCCGGGATTCCCGAAGGTAAGCTCTGCATTGGTATGAAACTCAGTTTTGCAAGGAACATTTGTATCTGCTGGTAATGCCTTGATTTCAGCAAGATTACCTCCGATGTTCGCCTGTGGAGAAGCTTCAAATACGACAGCCATGGAATCAATCCCGTTTAGGATTGGATCAACATGCATCGAGATTCCCGCAGGAAGGTTCTCAGCAATTAGCTTTAAATCGCCGGCTAAATCTCTTCTTTGAACAGTCATTAATGTTGCGAAACGGTTGCCCTTTGGTACTGAAATCACCTGTCGTTCCTGGGAATACTGAGCAACCTTCGGAATTTGAACAAATGTGGAACCCTGAACAGGTGTGAATTCAACCCTGTAAGTGTAATCAGGGCCACCTTTCTTTAAATGATCGGAAATCGTCAGGATGTAATCCTTGTCATCAAGATTTACCCTGAAATAGCTGTCTGGGCCACCAGAGTCATCGTTTGATGCGACATTTCCAGCCCCTGCCAGGGAAAGAGTCATGATGGGATCCAATGGCGAGCCCTGTTTTCTGGCAATGCATCGGACATCAAAAGCGCCTTTGACACCATGAAATTTAAAGCAATCCACATCGCCAACTTTTTCAATGACCCCGTTAAAAGCGGCGGGAAATGCGACAGCAGTAGCCGTTGCAGGCGTATCATTAGGTTCAACTTCGAAGGCGTTTGGATGATTAGAGATGCTGAATTTGATGCCTGAGGGACAAATTCCACTCGCATCCTGGGCAAAAACGCGATAGTCAGGATCAGCCACAGCAGGAAGCTTAATTTTTTGCTTGAAGGAGCCAGCAGGGTCCCCAAGGAAAGTCACTTCCAATTCCTGACCAGCCTGGCCTCCGGTTGGGTATACACCTGTTGGCCTAGGAAAATTGCCAACATGTAATCTGTAATGGCAGTTGCCATTGCCGCCATAAGCACTTTCCCGAACCAGTATCACATAGGTTCCATCCTCAGGGGCGACGATGGAGGCGAAACAATCTTGCAAAGTCATCGGGGTATCATCCCGGGAATTTAACTCAAATCGTTTCATGTTAATAATTGCTACGAAAGGATCAAATACGGTGGTCCCCAGGCGCATGCCTTCTACCTCGGCGCTGATGCGCTGTCCTTTTTTAGCTTCTACCAAAAAATAATCAGCGTCTTCATTGGAAACAACCCCATGAACCGTCACATTCATGTCGATTTTTTGGGGGGTGGAGAACTCACTGTTGGGTTCTTTCTCCTGAATAACAGGTAGTGCCCCCACGTAAAAGGTTCTCAATTCGCTGATGCCAGTAGCAGTGCGTACACGAACACCATATTCGCCAAGTTCAGCGTTTGGTTCAACCTTGAGCGTGGCTTTGAATTGGTTTGCATTAACGAGTGTAAGCTTGGTGGTTTCGATGCCCTTTTTGTAAAAGAGCAGTTCTTTGGCATCTTCCAGGCGGGCCCCGGTAAATGTAACTTCAACCTCAGTGCCACGCTGTGCACCACGGGGCAGCACGGAGCCAAGATTAGGGGAAGCAGCACTTAAAGAGAGTGTTATTCCGGCAAACCCCACAAATGCCAGTAAAAATCTTGAAATGCTGTTATTCATGATGCGAATTCCGGTTGTTGATTGCGAATGCAGCCCTCTTTGGAGGAGGGCTGCTTTGGGTGGGTTGTTAAATAACGGATTCGGAAACCAAGGCTTCCTGAACCAATTAAGCGATCAATTCCTTGACCACCTTGCCATCACGCACAATATCAATTGGACGGTTACCCGGGGCAACCAGCCTCTTCTCACCATCAATACCCAATTGATTGTAAACCGTCATGGACAGATCTTCAACTGTCAGCGGGTTATCTTCAGGTTCCGATGCTGTCGCGTCGGATGTGCCATGCACATAACCCTTCTTAATGCCGCCGCCAGCAAGAAGAACGCTGAACACTTTGGGCCAGTGATCTCGACCAGCGGTAGCGTTGATTTTAGGTGTCCTACCGAATTCCGAGGAAACCATTACTAGGGTGGAATCCAGCAACCCGGTACGATCCAGATCGGTAATCAAAGTGGCAAGGGCTTGGTCCAGAGATGGAACCTGACCAGTCATGCCGGCCTTGATGCCATTGTGCATATCCCAACCGCCATAGGTCAAAGAAACAAATCGAACGCCGGCAGCCACGAGCCTTCTTGCAAGCAGCATTCTCTGGCCAGCGGTGTTCATGCCGTATTCATTTCGAATGGCCTCTTTTTCTGCGCTGATATTGAAAGCTTCGCGAGCTTGATCAGAACTGATCATGCTGTAGGCTCTTTGATAGAAGGTATCCATAGCGTCCAAATTATCGGACTTTTCCTTGGCCTTGAAGTGATCATTGACCGCTTCAAGCATGGATTTTCTTTGTCCAAACCTGGTTACATCAATACCACCTGGAAGCTGCAAATCCCTAACTGAGAATCCCTTGTTTGCTGGATCATTGCCCAAACTGAACGGGCCATATGCACTGCTCAAATAACCTGAAGCAGCAAAAACATTTGGCTGGTTAGGAATGCAAACATAAGGAGGAAGATTGTTTTTGGGGCCAAATTCATGAGACACGATGCTACCAAAACTCGGGTAGCTGATCGCTGGGCTTGGGCGGTACCCGGTGAACATGTTGTGGGTTCCGCGTTCATGGGCTGCTTCACCGTGGGTCATCGAGCGACAGACGGTGATTTTGTCAGCAACTTCTGCAAGCTTCTTAAAATGCTCGCCGAAGTAAACCCCTTCCATCTTGGTTTTTACAGTTCCAATTTCACCACGATATTCAATCGGAGCAAGTGGTTTGGGATCAAAGGAATCCTGATGTGCCATGCCACCAGGGAGGTAAACATGGATCACAGACTTAGCCTTGCCTTCAACGGTGGGCTTTCCACCTACAGAATCAACGGCTTGAGCCTGCATTTTGAAAAATTCAGGCAAGGATAGGCCAAGGCCACCAATCATGCCAACTTGAAGAAAATCTCTTCTGGATGTTTTCTTAAAATGGGAGGGGTCTGCAAACCAGGTTCCGGGTTGAGGTCTCATGATAATTGCTCTCCGAGCAGGAAGAAACAGTGGTGGGAAAACTCTAATGTATTGTCGAGAAATTTGGCCAAACAGGAGGGATGTTAAAATTTGTTAACCATCGTCAGCCAAAATTCTGTCTTACTTATAATATATTTTCGGCTCTTAACAACAGTCAAATAAAAAGAAGGCAATAAATACGAGCTGCTTGTGTACAAAAATACACTAACACTCTTCGGAAATACTGTAAGAATCGCTTTCCTTGGACTGATATGCAGTGATCATTTCCGCTAAAAACCCTATCGACATCATTTGGGCACCCAATAGAAGTAACGCCACCGAATAAAGTACCAAAGGTCTTTCGTGCAAAGGTGCAAACCATTCTGGTTGCCACAAACGAATGCACCATGTCAAAGCCAGGTAAAACAATCCGCCCGCACCCAAACCAAATGAAATTAAACCCAAGGACCCTAGCAGGTGCTGGGGGCGTTGACCAAAACCGGTAAGAAACTTAACTGTTAAAAGATCTAAAAAACCTTTAATAAATCTTCTTACTCCATATTTGGAATGGCCATATTTTCTGGCTCGGTGTTGAATGGCGATTTCGCCTACCTTGTATCCTCTTGCGTCAGCCAATACCGGTATAAAGCGGTGCAGTTCCCCGTACAAACGAACTTCCTTGAAGATGGGTGCCCGGTAACACTTCATTCCGCAATTGTGATCGTGCAGGTGGACACCAGTAAGATTACTTACCATTTTGTTGAAAATTCTACTGGGGCCAACCTTGTGCCAGGGATCATGACGTACTTTTTTCCAGCCGCTAACCACATCCAGCGGTGATGTGCTGTTGCCATCCCTGGGCGGTCCACCGTGTTCCATTTTTTGGATAAAGTTGGGGATTTCCTTCGGGTCATCCTGCAAATCTGCATCCAGGGTGAGAAAGATTTCACCTTGCGCAGCCTGAAAACCCGCGCTCAATGCCGCTGCTTTTCCGAAATTCCTTCTGAAGCGAATTCCTTTGGTGTTGGAATGCTTTTCAGAAAGCTTTTTGATGGTTTTCCATGAACCATCCGAACTTCCATCATCCACAAAAAGTATTTCTAAATTCAAATGATGCTCGCTGGCCACCGCAAGAATCTCGTTATGAAGAATCTCCAGGCTTTCAACTTCGTTATAAACGGGAATGATGATGGAAATCATGTTGCACTTGGATGGTCTTTCGGAATGTTCGCTGCTGAATTCAGTGATCCCCTGATACCGGTTTTGGGACGGAGCCAAAAC
>Ga0256340_1000154_pt1 | contig 11547 bp, 12 predicted proteins | sample AtltaT_3_FD_183807 | JGI IMG/M metagenome (GOLD analysis project Ga0256340, IMG submission 183807) | Metatranscriptome of freshwater microbial communities from Altamaha River, Georgia, United States - Atl_Colum_RepC_8h (Metagenome... | ecosystem: Environmental > Aquatic > Freshwater > River...
ACCGAAGAGGTTTTGGGCGACGGAAATTTGGTTCATGGCGTGCGTGTTAGAAATATAAAAACCCAAGAGACGCTTGAAATTCCATGCACTGGATTTTTCGTAGCCATAGGCCACAAACCCAATACGGACATCTTCAAACCCTTTATTGAGCTGGACGAAACCGGTTATATTAAATATGCGCAACCCGGTTCAACTCGTACGAACGTAACGGGAGTTTTCGTCGCAGGTGATGCGGCTGATAAAACCTATCGGCAGGCCATAACCGCTGCTGGTACCGGATGTATGGCAGCGTTGGATGCAGAACGCTATTTGGCCAGCCAACATTAACCCTCCTTAGTTGAGGCACACATTTTTTGAAACGCGTAAAGAAATTCTCATAATCTGTTCGCCTATTCCAAAGGAAAAAGTAAATTTGCCAGCGAGATTCAACTTTTAAACGATGACTCCACAAGAATCCAACATCAATTATATCCCACTATTAATGCAAGTTGCTGTGGCAGCTGGTTTCGTTGTATTTACGCTGGTGGTAACCCATATACTTACTCCAAGAGTTAAAACCAATCGAAAGGAGGAGAATTTTGAATGTGGAATTGAATCCCAGGGGAATGCTCGTTTTCCGGTCTCCATACGCTATTTTATGACTGCCATCCTATTCGTTCTATTCGATGTGGAGGTAATTTTCTTTTATCCTTACGCCGTTAATTTTAATGAACTCGAACTTCAAGGCCTATTGGCCGTGGTGATGTTCGTTGCCTTCTTTTTAATTGGATTTTTATACGTGCTCAAAAAAGGAGCTTTGGAATGGGAAAAATAGAAGATTTACAAGTAATCAATGGTGAGGGTTACCAATTAACGACCCTTGAACAAGCCGTTGGGTTAGCTCGAGCTAACTCGGTGTGGCCACTCCCCTTTGCCACTTCATGTTGTGGAATTGAATTCATGGCTACCATGGGTTCCATGTATGATCTATCTCGCTTTGGTATGGAGCGAATGAGTTTCACCCCAAGGCAATCGGATTTGCTAATTGTGGCAGGTACTATTTCAAAAAAGCTCGGCCCAGTGCTCAAAAAAGTATACGAGCAAATGGCAGAACCTAAATGGGTATTATCGGTTGGAGCCTGTGCTTCCTCCGGAGGGATTTTCGACACATACAGCGTGCTCCAAGGTATTGATCGCATCATTCCGGTCGATGTCTATGTTCCCGGATGTCCTCCCCGACCGGAACAAATTATTGATGGAGTCATGAATATCCACAAGTTGGTACGTCATGAATCCATGAGACGACGGTACAGCGAAGAATACCGACACCTATTGGGGAATTACGAAATTGAAGTAACGAACGCAGGCGATGACAAATAACGAACTATTAGAGGTTGTTCAGTCGGTTTTAGGAAGTGATATCCTTGGACATGAAGAACAATATGATGCGTTGATTATCGAAATTGCACCTAAAGATGTTTTACGAATTGTAAGCACCCTCAAAGAAAACGAAGCGCTTTCCTTCAATTTTTTAACCTTAATTGGAGCGATTCATTATCCGGAAGATTTGAACCGTGAGCTCTGTGTGGTTTACCATTTACACAGCTGGAAAAACGCGATTCGCCTAAGGGTGAAAGCCTTTCTTTCTATCGAAAATCCATCGATAGAGAGTTTATGTTCGGTGTTTGATGGTGCCAATTGGATGGAACGTGAAACGTATGATTTTTTCGGAGTTCGGTTCGAAAACCATCCAAATTTGACGAGAATACTCAACATGGACGAGATGGATTACCACCCAATGCTCAAACAATATGCGCTGGAGGATGGTACCCGAGAGGATAAAGATGATCGATTTTTTGGACGTTAACTTATTGGATCAATGCAACAAAACGACAATTTAATTCACCTTTCTAACGGTCAGGTCTTATCCCGAGAGACCATTGACGGTGATATTGCAACCATAAATTTTGGTCCAACCCATCCAGCGACGCACGGAATCTTCCAGAATATTTTAACCGTAGACGGAGAAAAAATACTAACGTCTGAGCAGACAGTAGGTTATATCCATCGCGCTTTTGAAAAATTAGCCGAGCGCAGGCCTTACAATCAAATTACCCCCATCACCGATCGCCTTAATTATTGTTCCTCGCCGATCAATAACTTGGGTTGGCATATGACCGTTGAAAAATTAATCAAGGCAGACATTCCCAAAAGGGTGGATTACATGCGCATCATCATCATGGAGTTAGCGCGTATCGCCGATCATTTGATTTGTAATTCCATCATTGGGGTCGATACAGGAGCCTTAACCAGTTTCTTCTATCCTTTTTCGGAGCGTGAAAAAATTTACGAACTGTATGAAGAAATGTGTGGCGCTCGGTTAACGACGAACATCGGACGCATTGGTGGATTTGACAAGGATTTTACACCTGTATTCCACCAAAAACTAAAAGAATTTTTGAAAACCTTCCCTAAGGCGTTCGAAGAATGGAATGGTATGCTGGAGCGGAACCGAATTTTTATGGATCGAACTCGTCATGCCGGTCCTATAGCTGCCGATCGTGCCTTGGCATATGGATTTACTGGTCCCAATCTTCGGGCTGCCGGAGTAGATTATGATGTTCGTGTGATGCATCCTTATTCCAGTTACGAAGATTTTGATTTCATCATTCCCGTTGGTGTTCAAGGCGATACCTATGACCGATTCATGGTGCGTCAAGAAGAAATTCGCCAAAGCCTTCGTATCATTGAACAAGCGTACAACAACTTACCTGAAGGTCCATTCCACGCTGACATACCAGAATTTTTTCTTCCTGAGAAAAAAGACGTTTATAACAATATGGAAGCCTTGATTTACCATTTCAAGATTGTCATGGGAGAGACGGAAGTTCCTGTTGGAGAGGTTTACCATAGTGTGGAAGGAGGAAATGGAGAACTCGGCTACTATTTAATAAGCGATGGAGGACGAGCACCTTACCGCCTGCAATTTAGAAGACCTTGTTTTATTTATTATCAAGCCTATCCGGAAATGATCTCGGGCGCGAACATCAGTGACGCGGTTATCACCTTGAGCAGCATTAATGTAATTGCCGGAGAATTAGATGCATAACTTATGAGCCACCATTCACAACCCACCTACGATCCAAACGAAACCATAACGTTCTCGCCTGCATTAACAGAAGAAATGAAGGCTGTAGTGGCTCAATTTCCAGAAGGAAAAACAAAGAGTGCCTTACTTCGCCTTTTGCATTTGGTGCAACGCGAATTCGGATGGGTAAGTGTTCCTGCTATGGATCAAGTTGCAGCCTTCTTGAATATCCAACCCATTGAGGTATACGAGGTAGCAACGTTCTACACCATGTTTCACTTGCAACCGGTTGGAAAACATGTATTAGAAGTTTGTAGAACGGGGCCATGCATGTTGGTTGGTAGCGATTCATTGATAGACCATTTAGAGAAAAAACTAAACATCAAGGTAGGTGAAACCACCGAGGATGGTCTATTTACCCTAAAAACGGTCGAATGTCTAGGCGGATGCGGCTATGGTCCACTGCTACAGTGTAAGAACCGTTTTCATGAGCATTTGACCTTGGAAAAAGCGGATGCCCTATTGGAGCAATACAAAAACGGTGAAATTCAGTAAGTACTTGAGATATGAAAAGCAGAAATTTGTTGTTATCGCATGTTGAAGTACCAGGGATTGATGGGCTGGACGGCTACATGAAACATGGCGGGTATGACACCCTTAAGAAGGCCTTGAAAAGCATGTCACCCGATGATGTAGTTGAGGAGGTAAAAAAATCCGGACTTAGAGGACGCGGTGGTGCAGGTTTTCCCACTGGAATGAAATGGTCCTTCCTTGCCAAGCCTGAAGGGGTTCCGCGTTATTTGGTTTGCAATGCGGATGAATCCGAACCTGGAACCTTTAAAGACCGGTATTTGATGGAAAAAATACCGCACTTGTTAGTAGAAGGAATGATTCTATCCTCCTATGCTTTAGGCGCAAACCAATCCTTTATATATATCCGTGGTGAGTTCATGTATGTCCTCAACATTTTAGAAAAAGCCATTGCAGAGGCATATGCCAAGGGCTTGTTAGGAAAAAATATTTTAGGAAGTGGATATGATTTGGATTTGGTAGTAACGCCCGGTGGAGGAGCATACATCTGTGGGGAAGAAACCGCTTTACTCGAATCGTTAGAAGGGAAAAGAGGTAACCCTCGAATTAAACCTCCCTTTCCGGCGGTGAAAGGCCTTTGGGGCTGTCCCACGGTTGTTAACAACGTCGAAACGATTGCTGCAGTTGTACCGATCGTTAGCGAAGGTGGCGAGGCCTATGCATCCATCGGTATTGGAAGGAGTACTGGAACAAAGCTCATTTCTGCGTGTGGCAATTTAGCGAGACCCGGCGTTTACGAAATCGAGCTAGGTCTAAGTGTAGAAGAGTTTATATATGGCGACGATTATTGTCGGGGTATTGCCCATGGCAAGAAACTTAAAGCCTGTGTACCTGGAGGCTCTTCTGTACCTATTTTGCCCCATTACTTGGTTACCAAGACCGCCGCAGGAGAAAACCGCTTAATGACGTATGAAAGTTTAGCGGAAGGAGGATTCGAATCGGGTTCCATGCTGGGATCCGGAGGCTTCATAGTTTTTGATGAAGACCAATGTATCGTAAGAAATACGTGGAATTTTGCTCGATTTTACTCCCACGAATCTTGCGGACAATGCTCCCCATGCCGAGAAGGTACAGGTTGGATGGAAAAGGTTTTAAATCGCCTAGAACATGGAAAAGGCCAGATGCACGACATCGATTTATTGGCAGACATTAACAAGAAAATAGAAGGAAACACCATATGTCCTCTCGGCGATGCTGCAGCTTGGCCTGTAGCGGCTGCTATTAGACATTTTAGAGAAGAATTCGAATGGCACGTAACGCACCCAGACGAAGCCCAATCGAGAAACTTTGGATTAATTACACAAGCTGCGCTTGCATAAAGAAACGGTATGGTAAAAGTTACAATTGATGGTATTGACGTTGAAGTAGAACCGGGAACCTCCATTCTAAACGCGGCAAGAAAAATTGGTGGCGACGCAGTTCCACCGGCCATGTGTTATTACAGCAAATTACCCGGAACAGGAGGTAAATGTAGAACCTGCCTGGTCGAAGTTGCCGCAGGATCTGCCGCTGACCCACGTCCTATGCCTAAATTGGTTGCATCGTGTTCAACTCCAGTTGCTGATGGAATGGTGGTAAACAATAAAACCAGCGAACGAGTGCACCAGAACCGTGGAGGGGTTGTTGAATTTTTACTTGCCAACCATCCCTTGGATTGTCCCGTTTGTGACCAAGCCGGGGAATGTCACCTGCAAGATTTAGGTTACGAGCACGGAAGCGCTAAAACCCGATATGAAGAAGACCGAAGAACGTTTGACCCGATAGATATAGGGAATAAAATTAAACTTCACATGAACCGATGCATCCTTTGTTACCGGTGTGTGTTTGTAGCCAATCAGCTGACGAATAAGCGCGTTCATGGTGTCTTACACCGCGGTGAACATGCTGAAATTTCGACCTATATCGAGAACGCCATCGAAAATGATTTTTCAGGAAACATGATTGATGTTTGTCCAGTGGGGGCATTAACAGACAAAACGTTTCGGTTCAAAAGCCGCGTTTGGTTTTTAAAACCCATGGAAGCAGAACGGAATTGTGAGAAATGTTCTGGAAAAGCAGTGGCTTGGATGTTTGGAGGTGAAATTTACCGGGTAACGGCACGGAAGGATAAATACGGAGAAATCGAGGAAATTGATGGAAAAACGGGTTGGTTATGCAACGACTGTCGTTTCGATCATAAAGACGCCAAGGACTGGAATATTGTTGGACCACGAGTTGTCAACCGACAATCGGTAATTTCTCAAGGAAAGTATGTTACCAATATTGAGAAACCTGTAAAACGAATTAGCTAATGGAAACGTTTTTTTGGATTGATAAATTGGTATTGGTAGTTATACTCTTTCTCATTTCTTTGGGGATTGCAGCTTACCAAACATATTTCGAGCGAAAACTGGCGGCATGGATACAGGACCGGGTTGGACCCGATCGCGCAGGACCGTTTGGTATCCTTCAACCCATTGCAGATGGGGTGAAAATGTTTTTGAAAGAGGATTTTACGCCATCTAATGCCGACCGTTGGTTGTTTATTATTGGTCCTGGCATTGCTATGTTTACCTCATTGATTACAAGTGCTATCATACCATGGGGACCAGATCTACACCTTTTTGGACGTACGATTAGCCTACAAGTCGCTGAACTAAACATTGGTATCTTATTCGCCTTTGGGGTTATTTCTATCGGGGTATACGGAATCATGATTGGAGGCTGGTCTTCGAATAATAAATATTCCCTTTTCGGAGCCATTCGAGCGTCTTCGCAAATGATTTCTTACGAATTGGCCATGGGAATTTCCGCGATCACAATTATCATGATTTCCGGGAGTTTAGATTTAAGGGAAATTGTGCAAAGTCAGGCGGGCATGAACTGGAATATCTTTTACCAGCCCGTAGCCTTCATAGTTTTTTTCATTTGTGCCCTAGCGGAAACGAACCGAGCGCCGTTTGACCTACCCGAATGTGAGAATGAGTTAATTGGTGGCTACCATACCGAATACAGTTCTATGAAGCTAGGCCTTTTTCTTTTTTCGGAATATGTAGCCATGTTTGTATCTTCTGCTATTATGGCCATATTATTTTTCGGAGGGTATAACTTTCCGGGAATGGATTATTTTGCAGAAAGTCCTAACCTGCTTGCAGTTCTTGGTCTGAGCGTATTCTTCCTAAAAATATTCCTATTCATCTTTGTCTTTATGTGGATACGATGGACCATTCCTCGTTTTCGTTTTGATCAATTGATGCACCTTGGGTGGAAGGTGTTAATTCCGATTGCACTCGTGAATATGCTCATCACTGGTTTTGTTACGGCGTGGTCTAATGGGTGGTTTTAAATTAAATGCAACATGGAAAGTCTAACGAATAGAAAGAAAATAGTTTCTGATAAACCCATGACATGGGTTGAAAAGTTGTATTTACCGGCCATTTTGAAAGGAATGATGGTAACGCTTCGTCACATGTTAAAACGAAGAAAGACGGTAAAATATCCGGAAGAAATTCGTGAATTTGCCCCCGTTTACCGTGGAATGCACGTACTTAAACGCGATGAGCAAGGACGTGAAAATTGTACGGCATGTGGGCTTTGCGCGGTAGCTTGTCCTGCAGAAGCAATTACGATGACGGCAGCTGAACGAACCAAAGATGAAAAGCATTTGTATCGAGAAGAAAAGTATGCCTCCGTTTACGAAATCAATATGCTCAGATGTATCTTCTGTGGGTTGTGTGAAGAAGCATGCCCGAAGGAGGCCATCTTTTTAACCGATCGCTTGGTTCCTACCCAATTCGAAAGGGGTGAATTCATCTACGGTAAAGATAAACTGGTTGAAAGCGAGACGGCACGCATCGACATCACCAAAAGACAATTCACTGGAAAACGAAACCACGTATGATTAGTTCCTTAATTACCCAAATTCTTGGCGGCTTGGCCTTGGCCTCTGCCCTCATGGTTATCCTAAGCAAACACCCTGTTCGCAGTGTTTTGTACCTTGTTGTAACCTTCTTTTTCATTTCCGGCCTATACATCATGATGAATGCGCAATTCTTGGCCATCGTGAACATTATTGTTTATGCCGGAGCAATCATGGTCCTTTTCCTCTTTGTACTCATGTTACTGAACCTCAACAAAGAATCAGAACCTCTAACTCCCATGATTTCAAAGGTAATTGCTATCAGTTCTGGTGGTTTACTCTTCGTTGTACTCTTAGGGGCCTTGAAAAATGTCCTTTTAGCAGGAAAAACACACGGTATGACCTTGTCGAACATTGGGTTAGTAAAACAACTCGGTAACGAACTCTTTACCCATTATGTGGTACCCTTTGAGATATCGTCAATCCTTTTTATTTCTGCGATGGTTGGCGCCATTTTACTGGCGAAAAAAGAAAATTTAATCCTTGAATAATGGAAACAAGCAGTGCCCCACTTAACATAGAGTTTTTCATGGTTTTGTCCTTGCTGCTTTTTAGCATTGGGATGGTCGGCGTTATGCTGCGAAGGAATATGATTGTGCTCTTGATGTGTATTGAACTTATGCTCAATTCCGTCAATTTATTGTTAGTAGCCTTCTCTACGTATTATCAGTTGGCAAACGCACAAATTTTTGTGTTTTTTATCGTAGTTGTTGCCGCTGCGGAAGCCACCGTTGGCTTATCCATCATAATTCTAGCGTATCGAAAATTACGAACCATAGACATCAGTCTATTTAACCAAATAAACGACCGTTCATGAATGTAAGTACCCTACTCTATTTATTGCTAAGCCTTCCCTTGGTAGGGGCTGCCTTTAATGTTTTTATTGGTAAACGCTTATCGAAAAACATAGCGGGTGGATTTTCTACGATGATGATTGGTTTGTGCTTTGTGTTGGCGCTGATGCTATTCAATCAAATCGATGGCGCACAGAAAATAAAAGCCTTTAACCTTTTAACCCTATCTAATTTTTCTTTGGATGTTCAATTCCTGCTGGACTCTCTTTCTTTGTGGATGACCCTTATTATCACAGGTATTGGTACGCTTATACACCTATTTTCTATGGGATATATGGCTACGGACGAGGGGTATAGCAAGTTTTTTGTCTATTTAAACTTATTCATTTTCGCTATGTTGCTTCTGGTTCTAGGAAGCAATTATTTTGTCTTGTTTTTTGGTTGGGAAGGCGTGGGCATCTGCTCCTTTTTACTCATTGGTTTTCATTACAGCGATGCAGAGAAAGGAATTGCAAATAGTTTGGCTGCACGTAAAGCCTTTGTGATGAACCGCATTGGTGACGTTGGTTTGTTGTTCGCTTGTTTCATGCTTTTAACAACGTTTCATAGCCTAGAATTTGATCAAATTGCCACCGCCGTTGATTCCCATTCTGGATTCACATTCAGTAATCTTACGCTCTTGGGAATCACCTTGTGTTTGTTTTTAGCCGCAACCGGAAAAAGCGCCCAAATTCCTTTATTTACTTGGCTTCCCGATGCCATGGCTGGACCTACTCCCGTTTCCGCATTGATTCACGCCGCTACCATGGTTACGGCTGGTATCTATATGGTTACTCGCTCAAACTTTCTTTTTGAACTGGCTCCAATCGCCAAGGATGTAATGCTTTACATTGGTATTGCTACTTCCCTCGCCGCCGCTTTTATGGCCCTTCGCCAAAACGATATTAAAAAGGTTTTGGCCTATTCAACCGTTTCACAATTGGGATTAATGGTGGTTGCACTGGGCTTGGGAGCATATACCGTTGCTATTTTTCATGTTACCACTCATGCGTTTTTCAAAGCACTTCTATTCTTAGGTTCCGGAAGCGTGATTCATGGCATGCACCACGAACAAGACATTCGAAAGATGGGGGGATTACGCAAAGCGATGCCAATCACGCATGCTACGTTTTTAATGGGTACCCTGGCGATCACTGGGTTTCCCTTGCTCTCAGGCTTCTACTCAAAAGACGAAATCATAGGACATCTCTTCGAGGCAAACATCGGTTTGTATGGGGTTATTATGTTTTCTGTTCTCATGACTGCCGTTTACATGTTTCGCCTGTATTTCTTAACCTTCCATGGCCGTTTTCGTGGAACGGAAGCCCAATGGAGCTATGTGCACGAAAGCCCGTTAAACATGACCATTCCGTTGGTGATTCTGTCGGTACTTTCTTTGGTCGGTGGGATATTAAATTTACCCGGAATATTCTTTCACAAAGGAAGCCATTGGCTTTCAACCTATTTAAACAAAAGTTATGGCCTCCATAAAATTCATGGCCATGAAGCTTCACCTAACCTAACTCTTGCGTTAATGATCGTAGCGAGTTTGGTTTGCCTTGGTACTTTGGGGTGGGCTTACCAACAATACGTTAAAAAAGGAAGCGTAGCGAAGGATGATCAAGACCTTTCAGGATGGGAAAGGCTATCTGCTAGAAAATTGTTTTGGGATGAATTTTATCACCGCATCTGGGTGCTTCCTACGCAATGCGTTGGAACCTTTCTAAACCAGAAGCTCGAAAAAAGGGTATTCCTCGCTGGCGTTTTCGGGGTAGCCCAATGGAGTAAAAAGGGAGGTGAAATTATGGGGAGGTTACAGAATGGAAAGTTATCATCCTACTTAATGTGGATGGTTTTTGGTTTGACAATGTTAGTATTGGTATTTATAATAAAAGCGACATTTTGGAATTAGTATTACTCCCCCTTTATTTTGGTTTGGTGGCCTTCATTGTGTCGCCAAAATTCGGTCGATATTTTATCCTTACAGCCTCTTTGACCTCTCTTGGCGCTGGATTGGCTCGTTTATTTTCCTATCAACCTGATACCTATCAAACCCTATTTTCCCTCTCAAAAACCAATGCCTTAGGGTTCAGTATGGAAATTGGATACGACGGCTTGTCCTTGGTGATGGTAGGTCTTTCAAACCTTGTATTTTTTCTAGTGGCACTAGCGAATTTAAGCAAGGAAGAAAGCCGGTCCTCTCTGTTTAACGGACTTTTTCTATTGATGCAATTTGGGCTGAATGGCCTGTTTTTGGCCCAAGATGGTTTGTTGTTCTACGTGTTTTGGGAACTTGCATTGATTCCTATTTTTCTTATTTTGTACTGGTTTGGGGCCAACGACTCACAAAAAACGTGGTTTAAGTTTTTCCTTTACACGCTTTTCGGGTCGCTTGGTATGTTGTTTTCACTGATCGCCTTGACGCAATTTGGTTTTGAATCCTTTGCCTACGGACACCTGTTACAGGTAGTGATTCCCACTCAATACGCCTGCTGGATTATGTCTGGATTTCTGCTCGCTTTTGCAATAAAAATCCCAATCTTCCCTTTCCACAGTTGGCAAGCAAACACCTACGACGCAGCTCCCATGGCGGGAACGATGCTGTTATCGGCAATCATGTTGAAAATGGCCTTGTTTGGATTAATTAAATGGATGATTCCTTTAAACCCCGGCGGTTTGTCCTTTTGGCAACTTCCCGTTATAATCCTAGGTGTGGTTGGAATTTTATATGGTGCTTTAATAGCAACGAGAGAGAACAACATTAAGAAAGTATTTGCTTTCGCTTCACTAAGCCATCTCGGACTCATCGTGGCTGGCATTATGATTTTTACCCAAGAATCGCTTACCGCCTCGGTAGTTCAAATGGTAAATCACTCGTTAATTGCCATAGGGTTGTTTTTGGCCGCAAACCGTTTGGAAGTTGGTTTCGGTTCAAAAGAACTTTCTACCATGGGAGGTATTGCCAAATTAGCCCCAACATTCGGCGTTTGGTTTGGTATAATTACCCTAATTGCTTTGTCGGTTCCCCTAACCGCAGGTTTCCTAGGGGAATTTCTATTGATAAAGTCCGTTTTCCAGTTTAACCTTTGGTTGGGGGTTCTATCTTCTTTAACCCTCGTATTGGGTGCGGTTTACATGCTAAGGAGCTATCAAATGAG
>Ga0256340_1000155_pt1 | contig 11530 bp, 8 predicted proteins | sample AtltaT_3_FD_183807 | JGI IMG/M metagenome (GOLD analysis project Ga0256340, IMG submission 183807) | Metatranscriptome of freshwater microbial communities from Altamaha River, Georgia, United States - Atl_Colum_RepC_8h (Metagenome... | ecosystem: Environmental > Aquatic > Freshwater > River...
CTTGTGTAGCATAAGATTTATAACCCATTTGTTTTAATTGGGAAAGAAATAAAGACCAAAAAGCTTATGAACAATTATATTTCGTAGCTTTAACTTAAATAATGAGCAAGCCACATCAAATACGAGGATTTCAGTTAACCCTAATTGAATGGCGAATAAAATTACTCATTGTTGCTAGCATGTGGCTTCGATTTCCACGGCCTGATCGTTGGATTAAAGCGCTTAAAGGAATTGTAGCGTTTAAGTCAAGATTCACCATTAGCAAGGGCCTTGTTAAAGCAGTGCGTTCCAACGGACGTATTTTTATTTCAAGTAACGTCAATGGGTTTCCTTCTAAAAACTTCATTCGTCCCATTGAAATTCAAGCGCTTAAAGCGCTAAACGAACCACCAAATCAATTAGAAGCCCTTGCTGTTGTTCAAATTGCGCTCACAAAAAAGTGTCCTTTGAATTGTGAGCATTGTTTTGAATCGGAAGCCTTGAATAAAAAAGAAACGCTAACCCTTGATGACCATAAACAGATATTGAATAAACTAAAAGCGGCAGGGGTGCCCATGATTCATTATGCTGGAGGGGAACCTATGACGAATGTTGACGATCTCATTACATTACTCAATTATGGGGATAAGAATGTAGATTTTTCCATTTTCACCTCTGGCTTCAAAATGACAGAAGAGAATGCGTTTAAACTTAAAAATGCCGGTTTAACAGGTGTATATTTAAGCGTAGATCACTATTTACCTGAAAAACATAATGCGTTTCGCAGAAATGACAAGGTTTTTCAATGGGTATTAGATGCTGCGAAGAACATTCGCAAGGCAGATATGATTCTAACATTTACCCTTTGTGTTACAAAGTCAACTTGTAAGAGGGAAGACTTACTTGCTTACATGCGCTTTGCTGCTGAAAATGATGCTTCGTTTGTGATGCTTTTGGAACCTCGTGCAGTAGGAAATTATGCAGGAATGAATGTGGAGTTGAATCAAGATGAAATTGCGGTACTCGACGCATTTTTTATGGAGGTCAATACCCAAAAAGAGTTTGAAGATTTGCCGCTTTTAGTATATCCAGCCTTTCAAAATAGATCGTTAGGGTGTGCAGGTGCTGCTTCGATGATGATTTATGTTGACACGGATGGCTATATTCAAGCGTGTCCTTATTGCAGGGCTAAAAGTACCCATATTTTGGGGAGTGAATTTACAGAAACCCTTGCGGAAATACAAGCCCAAGGATGTGCGAACCCTGCCTTTGTTAATTGATTAAATTAAATCCAATGAGAAATAAAATTTTTTTAAAAACTGTAGCATGGTTAACCTTAGTGGCCATGGTCAATGCCTGTAGTGTATATAGAATTAAAAGCGTTGAAAAAATGGATGAAATCCGTAAGGGCTTAGCACTAACAACAGATAATACATTGTTGTATGTGCATGTAGACGGAGAAATCAAAGAATTGATTAACATTGAACGTAATGGACATGAAATTAGTGGCGATCTCGTAGCGCCTGATGCAGAAGAGTTATCATTATATTTAGATGGCAAGTCCAAAGGGTTGGAACGCGAAGCCAAGGAAAAAAATGTCAGCCATTATCATTCCTCCAAAGCAGCGATGGGATCACCAACCTTGAAGGAAGTTGAACGAATCGTTAATAATAACAATAGCCTTAACCTTAAAAATCAGTTCCATTTTTTCCTTCGAGACGTTAATGTAACAGAAAATGGACATGTTCAATTCGAGGATTCCAAGGTATCAAAAATGGAAGTCATTGAAAAAACTAAATCGGCCGATGGGAGGCAAGTGCTTCGTGTTATTTTAACTGTGTTTTTAGCGCTGATAACTATTATTCTTTTAATTTTTGTTGTATTAATTGTGATTTCCTGCAATTGCCCAAGGATTTATTTAAACAATGGCACCCAATGGAGTTATAATAATTCCTTGTTTGCTGGGGCTACTAATCCTGCATTAGAAAGAACAGACTTCAAAAAACTGGATGATTTTTCCCCGAACAAAGACGAACTCTCTATTGAAATTCGTAATGAAGAGGCAGAAATTCAGCATATCAATGAATTAAAGCTTTGGGTGGTTACGCATAATGAAGATGAGCACATTGTTAATGACCAACAAGGGAACTATTATCGGGTAAAGAATTCCTTGGCACCAACAAAGGTACTTGATGCAGCACAAAATGATCAAACATCTATGCTTAATCGAGCAGATGACAAGGCCTATTCCTTTGACCTGTTGTCTGAACGGGAGCATCAATCTTTAACCGGACAGTTTGATGGCCTTGATGGGAACAAAGACAGCCGTATAATCTTACGGGTTAAAAACAGTGATTGGGCTGGCTACGTTAATGAGTCATTTAAAAAAGCCATGGGTAGCACTATGGATAACTGGATGGCAAAGAATGCCCAAAAGTCAAAAGTTGAATTAGATCAAGCTTTTGAAGAAAAAGGCGTTGCACTAACCATTGCAGTTAAGCAAGGAAAACAATGGAAAAAGTTAGAGAACGTTGCTATGGTTGGTAATGTGGCATATCAAGAAATCGCTATACCAGTATCTAAAGAACTGATTAAGCATGGCAGCCTTAATATCCAGATTTCTGCAGGATTTAATTTGTGGTCCTTGGATCAGATTTCAATCGATCAAAGTAATGCCGAACCGCTTAATGCTACATTAATTAATCCTACTTCGATGCAACAAGAGAATAATGATGTTAGCGCATCGTTACATGAGAAGGATGTTGCCTATACCACTTTAACCCAAGGAGAACATTTAACCCTTGAGTTTAATGGGTTACCATTGATTGCCGGTATGAAGCGTTCGTTATTCCTGCAAGGTTCAGGGTATTACCTTCCGGCACTCTTCACGGACTACAAGCCACAATGGTCTGCAATTTATACCTTGCAACAACCCTTTGGTATTTCAAAGTATGCCTTTAACTTATACTTGGATCAATACGGTATGAAATAACCACATGTAAGAAAAACAAATTACTTATAGGGTTTTTCGGTTTTTTACAACGCCATGTTCGTATTAACGCCAGTCAATAAATATACTGCTACATATTACGTCGGTATTGTCCACCTACTTCAAATAAAGCTTTGGTGATTTGGCCTAATGACGCATACTTACAGGCCTCCATCAGTTGTTCAAACATGTTTTTATTGTTAATGGCCGCCTCTTGAACCTTTCGGATTTGTTCTTGAGCTCGTGTTCCGTAGGTTTGATGAAGTTGTTTTAACATCTCAATTTGATATTGTTTTTCTTCCTCTGTAGCACGGATAACTTCTTTGGGCAACACAGTGGGTGAACCTTTAGAGCTTAAGAACGTGTTAACTCCAATAATTGGAAATTCTCCAGTATGTTTTAACGTTTCATAATACAGGGATTCCTCTTGAATTTTAGATCGTTGATACATGGTTTCCATTGCTCCCAACACCCCGCCACGTTCAGTAATGCGGTCGAATTCTGTCAATACAGCCTCTTCCACCAAATTGGTTAATTCATCAATAATAAAGGCGCCTTGAAGCGGATTTTCGTTCTTAGCTAAGCCTAATTCTCGGTTAATGATTAATTGAATCGCCATGGCTCTCCGTACGGATTCCTCTGTAGGAGTTGTAATTGCTTCATCATATGCATTCGTATGCAGCGAATTGCAGTTGTCGTAAATGGCATACAGTGCTTGTAACGTTGTACGAATGTCGTTGAAATCGATTTCTTGTGCATGCAGTGATCGTCCTGAGGTTTGAATGTGGTATTTTAACATTTGAGCCCTGGCATTGGCACCGTATTTTTTAGCCAAGGCTTTGGCCCAAATTCTTCGTGCCACGCGACCAATTACTGCATATTCTGGATCGATACCATTGGAAAAGAAAAACGAAAGGTTTGGGCCAAAATCGTTGATGTCCATTCCTCGACTTAAGTAGTATTCTACATAAGTAAAACCATTCGCCAAGGTGAAAGCCAATTGGGTAATTGGGTTGGCGCCTGCTTCTGCGATATGATAACCGGAGATAGATACAGAATAGAAATTTCGTACACCATGGTCTATAAAATAGGATTGTACATCACCCATTAATCTTAGGGCGAATTCCGTGGAAAAAATACAGGTGTTCTGCGCCTGATCTTCTTTTAAAATATCTGCCTGTACGGTTCCACGCACTTGTTTTAGCGTTTCTGCTTTGATATTCGCATATACCTCAGCGGGCAATACCTGATCTCCTGTTACTCCCAAAAGCATTAAACCTAAGCCATCATTACCCTCAGGTAAAACCCCCTGATATTGTGGTCGCTCTGTACCTAAGGTTTTGTATATTGCTTCAATTGTTGAATTTACTTCAGCTTCTAATCCATGGGAACGAATGTACTTCTCGCAATTTTGATCAATGGCGGCATTCATAAAGAAGCCCAGTAGCATGGGCGCTGGACCATTGATGGTCATTGACACCGAGGTAGCCGGATGACTTAAATCAAAACCCGAATAAAGCTTTTTAGCATCATCTAAACAGCAGATGGATACACCGGAATTTCCGATCTTCCCATAAATATCTGGCCGCGTTGCTGGATCATTGCCGTAAAGGGTTACTGAATCAAAAGCTGTAGAAAGTCGCTTGGCAGGCATGCCTAAACTCACATAATGAAATCGTTTGTTGGTACGTTCAGGACCCCCTTCACCAGCAAACATGCGGGTCGGATCTTCCCCTTCGCGTTTAAATGGAAATAATCCCGAAGTAAATGGGAATTCACCCGGAAAATTCTCTTGTAATACCCAACGAAGTATGTCTCCCCAACTCGTATAACGAGGAGCAGCCACTTTAGGAATTTGGCTATGCGATAAAGATTCTGTATGGGTTTGTATACTTAGTACTTTATCCCTAACCTTGAACTGATATTCCGGATTTTTAAACGCTTGTTTTTTATTGTCCCAGTGTTGAAGGATTTCCCAGTTTTTTGGATCGAAGTTTAATTTTTCGCGTTCAAATACTTCTTGAAGGCCTTTAATCAAACGATCTTTATCGGCTAAGTTACTATCGCTCAAAGCATCTATGGAACCTTTTAAGGCTTGAAGTTTATCAGCTACTGCTACTTGCTTATTAACCCATTGGTCATACCCTCGGTTATTCTCAGAGATTTCTGAAAGATACCTTGTCCGGTCAGGAGGGATTACAAAAATCTTCTCTGACATTTCACGCGTAATTTCAAAGTTAGACCTTAACGATGCCCCAGTTTTTTCGACCACTTTATCCATTAACACCTTGTACAAGGTATTCATGCCAGGGTCGTTGAATTGGGAAGCAATGGTACCATAAACCGGCATTTCATCAACGTTTTTTCCCCATAAATTATGATTACGTTGAAACTGCTTCCGAACATCTCGAAGGGCATCTAACGCCCCGCGTTTATCAAATTTATTCAAGGCAATAACATCTGCAAAATCCAACATATCGATTTTTTCGAGTTGTGTTGCAGCCCCATATTCCGGTGTCATTACGTACAATGAAACATCACTGTGGTCTAAAATCTCAGTATCAGATTGTCCAATTCCGGAAGTTTCCAAAATTATTAAATCAAATCCTGCGACCTTTAAAATTGATATGGCCTCCGCTACGTGTTTAGATAAGGCTAAATTAGATTGTCGCGTTGCTAACGAACGCATATAAACACGTTCATTTTTAATAGAGTTCATTCGAATTCGGTCCCCAAGCAGTGCGCCTCCGGTTTTACGTTTTGATGGATCTACAGAGACAACGGCAATGTGTTTATCTTGAAAATCTATCAAAAATCGACGCACCAATTCATCTACTAGCGAAGATTTCCCGGCGCCACCGGTTCCCGTAATTCCTAACACCGGAGTGCTTATAGATTGAGCTTTTTCTCGGATTTTAGCCAATGTTTTTTCATGTGAATCTGCAAAATTCTCAGCTGAAGAAATAACTCTGGATATGGATGGAACATCCTTAATTGTTAGCGCATCCGCATTTTCAGGTAGGATTTGACCAACCGCAAAGTCACATTGTTGTACTAAGTCGTTAATCATGCCTTGCAGTCCCATAGCACGTCCGTCATCAGGGTGATAAATTCGTGCAATGCCGTAGGCATGTAATTCTTCGATTTCAGAAGGAAGGATGGTTCCTCCTCCACCTCCAAATATTTTGATATGCGGCGCACCTTTTTCACGCAACAAGTCGAACATATATTTGAAGTACTCCATGTGCCCTCCCTGATATGAGGTCATGGCAATGGCTTGTGCATCCTCTTGAATTGCACAATTCACTACTTCTTCAACGGAGCGGTCATGTCCCAAATGGATTACTTCGCAGCCGGTTGACTGGATAATTCTGCGCATAATGTTGATTGCTGCATCATGCCCATCAAATAATGAGGCGGCGGTTACAATTCTAATTTTATGCGAGGGAATATAGGGACTAACAGCTTCCATGAAAATAGTTGAGCTGTAAAATTAAGGAAATTTAGCCGTTTTCAAGTGCTTTAACTTCCATTTCGTCAGCAACTAAATAACACCCGTCTAGGTTTAGCATTTCTTGGATCCGTATGGTTTCAAAGTAAGTCGTGGCTCTGATGTGATGCACTATTATTTTGCTGCCGATGCGTTGGTATTCGGTGAAATTGGTTGGATCATGAATTTCGTAGAAATTAACTCCTGATTGGTGTTTCCTAAATTGTGGGAAATTCACTGGCCTTGATTTTGAATGAATGAGATCGCAATTTTATTGAAAACTTCCGGTTTTTCTACATTAACAATATGGCCACATTGATCAACGATCTCCAAAGTTAAATTTGGATTATCTTTCACTATTTCTTTTGCGGGACCTATAAATAAATGATCTTCACTACCCATGATGTATAGTGCTTTTTCATCCCGATTTTCATGTTGCAGGTAGTTGAGGTATTTTGTTATTTTACTGGAAAGTTTAAACCAGCGCTTAAATTCTTTTTTCATTAGTTTTTTAGCCTCTTCGATAAAAATTGTACGGGACTCCTTGTGGTTTTTTTTCGGCATCATAATGTTAGCAAATAGTTTATAGAGTGCCATATATGGAAGCACTGGCTGTAGGGTTCTGCCAAGTTTGAGAAAGAACCTAGATTTAATATCTAGTTGCGTTACTGCCCCAGTAAAGATCATAGATTTAACCATTTTTGGGTAGTTAACTGCAAGTTGCCTAATGACGATACTTCCTAGAGAAACCCCAATAAAATGGGCTTTTTGAATGTGTAGATAATTGATAACTTCGGCAACTTCTTGGGCAATTAACTCAAATGAATATTTACGCTTCTTTGGCAATCCTTGGGATTTTCCATGGCCACGAAGATCAATTAATACAACATTAAAGTGTTGTTGAAACTCCCTTACTTGTTTAAACCAAACATTTGAACTGCCTCCAAACCCGTGGATGAAAATAGTCCATTCAGAACTGTTCGAGTTAGGAAGTACTTTGTGATGAAGCATGTGCAAAAATAGAAAAAGGGCTCGAAAGAGCCCTTAGATTTTGAATTTAATAGCCTTATTTCTTGTCGTTTACTTCTTCAAAGTCAACGTCGGTAACTTCATCCTCTGGATTACCAGCGTTCCCTGCAGCTCCTTCTGTAGGATTAGCTCCTTGGGCGTTCGCAGCATTGTACATATCTTGAGATGCGGCTTGGAATACTTGATTTAATTTTTCCATGGCGGGTTCTAAATTCTCCAAGTTTTTCGCTTCAAATTCCTTCTTCAATTCATCAAGTGCATCTTGAATGGCTTGTTTTTTATCAGCAGGAATTTTGTCGCCATATTCATTGAGTTGACGCTCAGTTTGGAAAATTGTTGAATCAGCTTTGTTGATCAAATCGACTTCTTCTCTTTTTTTCTTGTCAGCCTCTGCATTAGCTTGTGCCTCTGCTTTCATTCGTTCGATTTCAGCATCACTTAACCCTGACTTAGATTCAATTTTAATCGATTGTTCTTTTCCTGTACCCTTGTCTTTTGCCGAAATATTCATGATTCCGTTGGCATCAATATCGAAGGTAACTTCAATTTGAGGTACTCCGCGAGGGGCAGGAGGTATGTCAGCTAATTGAAATCTACCCAAGGTTTTGTTATCCGCAGCCATTGAGCGCTCACCTTGCAGAACGTGGATATCAACAGCCGGTTGGCTATCCGCAGCAGTTGAGAACACTTCTGATTTTTTGGTAGGGATCGTTGTATTTGCTTCAATTAATTTAGTGAATACACCACCCATTGTTTCAATACCTAGTGATAAAGGAATAACATCGAGAAGCAGTACATCTTTCACTTCTCCAGTTAAAACCCCTCCTTGGATCGCTGCACCAACCGCTACTACTTCGTCTGGATTTACTCCTTTTGAAGGCGACTTTCCAAAGAATTTTTCTACTGCAGCTTGGATAATTGGAATTCGGGTTGAACCACCTACCAAAATTACTTCATCAATGTCTTTTGGACTTAACCCTGCATTTTTAAGTGCTGAACGGCAAGGGGCAATTGTGCGTTCTACAATTTCCGAGATTAACTGCTCAAATTTTGCACGTTGTAACGTTCTTACCAAGTGTTTCGGAATTCCATTAACTGGCATAATATATGGCAAGTTAATTTCACTTGAAGTGGTTGATGACAACTCAATTTTTGCTTTTTCAGCAGCCTCTTTCAACCGTTGAAGAGCCATTGGGTCTTCACGTAAATCTATACCTTCCTCTGTTTTGAATTCTTCCGCTAACCAATTAATGATGGCATTATCCACGTCGTCTCCACCTAAGTGCGTATCACCATCTGTGGATAATACTTCAAATACTCCATCGCCTAATTCAAGAATAGAAACATCATGCGTACCACCCCCAAAATCAAATACTACAATCTTTTGATCAATTCCTTTTTTGTCTAACCCATATGCCAAAGCCGCAGCAGTTGGTTCGTTAATGATTCGTTTAATGGTAAGTCCTGCAATCTCACCAGCCTCTTTCGTAGCTTGACGTTGTGCGTCATTGAAGTAAGCCGGAACAGTAACTACAGCTTCGGTTACTTCAGTTCCTAAATAATCTTCAGCGGTTTTCTTCATCTTTTGGAGGATTATTGCTGAAATTTCTTGCGGTGAATATAAGCGATCGTCTATTTTAACACGTGGTGTATTGTTTTCTCCTTTTACCACCTCGTATGGTACGCGCTTTGTTTCTGCGGCTGAATCATCATAGCTGCTTCCCATAAAGCGTTTAATCGAATAAATCGTTTTCTTTGGATTGGTGATGGCCTGTCGTTTGGCTGGATCCCCAACTTTGCGCTCTCCACCTTCAACGAATGCAACGACCGACGGTGTAGTGCGTTTTCCTTCTGAGTTCGTGATCACCACTGGCTCGTTACCTTCCATGACCGATACGCAAGAGTTTGTCGTACCTAAGTCAATTCCAATTATTTTTCCCATGTTAACTTTTGTTTTTTAAATGTTGACAGCAACGCTTTTTTCAATTAATATGCCATTGCGAATTTTTGTCAATGACATGACAATATCGAAGAAGATCTGTGTAAATCCGTGACGAATTGGCAGAATTAGACCGAATTCAAGTTGAAAACTATGCCTTTTTTGCTAGCTTTGACTGAAGAGATAGCCAAGCCATAGGAAGGTAGGCCAAGCTTAAATCCAATACATCAAACCATAATGGAGCATTGATCATATTCACGGCCATTACCCCGCCAATAAAAAATAAAAAGCCGATGAGGTATACAAACTTTTTTGCACTTTCCTTAAAAACCAGCAATGCAGCTATACAACCGCTTAAGGTTCCTAGCGCATGAGCTAAGAATGGAAAAATATAATAGTGTAATGGCAATGTGTAGAAGGCCTGCATTCCCTCAGGTGTGTTAAAATTCACTCCATTTGGAAAGGGGAATACGTTCATTCCGATATTAATAAGGCTTCCATTAACCATCGCCCCAATAAATAGCCCGAGCAATAGTCCGACAATAACGGTAATTATTCTCATTAAAGGTGTATAACTTCACCGTATGCCGCAGCGGCTGCTTCCATTATCGCCTCAGACATAGTAGGGTGAGGGTGAACGGTTTTAATTAAGTCCATACCAGTAGTTTCTAATTTGCGTATGGCAACGATTTCTGCAATCATTTCAGTGACATTGGCCCCTATCATGTGAGCCCCTAACAATTCACCATATTTCGCATCGAAAATTAACTTAACAAAGCCGTCTTTTGCACCAGCTGCACTCGCCTTTCCAGAGGCAGAGAAGGGGAACTTTCCTATTTTTATATCTATACCAGCTGCTTTTGCGGCCTTTTCTGTCATACCTACTGACGCGACTTCAGGGGAACAATAGGTACACCCTGGAATGTTTCCATAATCCAAGGGCTCAGGATGATGCCCTGCAAGCTGCTCAACACAAATAATTCCCTCTGCAGAAGCAACGTGTGCAAGAGCCGGTCCAGGTACAATATCACCAATGGCATAATACCCCGGAATGTTCGTTTGGTAGTATTCATTTACTGGAATCTTTCCTTTGTCTTGAATAATACCTACATCCTCCAAACCAAGACCTTCAATGTTGGCTTGTATTCCTACAGCAGAAAGCACTACATCGCATTCAATTTTCTCTTCACCTTTTGCTGTTTTTACAGTGACTACACACCCTTTTCCTTTGGTATCCACGCCTTCAACAGACGCTTCGGTCATTATTTTAATGCCGGATTTTTTAAAGGACTTTTCTAATTGTTTAGACACCTCCTCATCTTCCACCGGTACAATGGTTGGCATGTATTCTACAATCGTCACCTCGGTGCCCATGGCATTGTAGAAATATGCGAACTCAACTCCAATAGCACCAGATCCAACTACTACCAATTTTTTAGGTTGCTTAGCTAAGGTCATTGCTTGACGATATCCAATGATTTTGGTGCCGTCTTGAGGTAAGTTAGGAAGCTCTCTTGAGCGCGCGCCTGTTGCGATAATCAGTCCTTTGGAAGCTGAATACGTGGTTGTTTTCCCTTCTTCATCCGTAACCACTACTTGTTTTCCGGGAGCCACTTTAGCGGTCCCTTTAATTACATCAATTTTGTTCTTTTTCATTAAGAATTGAATTCCTGCGCTCATTCCATTCGCTACGTCACGAGAGCGTTTAACAACAGCATCAAAATCTGCTGATGCTTCCTTAACATTGATGCCATAGTCAGCCGCATGTTGCAGGTACTCAAATACCTGAGCACTTTTCAATAAGGCCTTGGTTGGTATACACCCCCAGTTTAAACAAATACCACCAAGCGACTCGCGTTCTATAATGGCTGTTTTCATTCCTAACTGTGAAGCCCTAATAGCTGTTACATATCCGCCTGGACCACTTCCAATAACTATAATGTCGTAATTCATAATCAACTGATTTGACGACAAAATTAAGGAAAATAGATTAACACTTTACCATTGGAATCTTACTACTTTATTTTAGGAATTAAAATGAACAGAATAGCGAAAATGAGAAAGGGCAAGCAGCTGAGAATCGTTGTAAGGTTTGCGCTAAAAA
>Ga0256340_1000162_pt1 | contig 11316 bp, 7 predicted proteins | sample AtltaT_3_FD_183807 | JGI IMG/M metagenome (GOLD analysis project Ga0256340, IMG submission 183807) | Metatranscriptome of freshwater microbial communities from Altamaha River, Georgia, United States - Atl_Colum_RepC_8h (Metagenome... | ecosystem: Environmental > Aquatic > Freshwater > River...
CAGCGCCCCCGTGCCATCCACCGTGTGGGCTTTGCCGCCGGTTCGGGCATCACGCCCATCCTGTCCATTCTGGCCACCACGCTCGAAGAGCAGCCCGAGAGCAAATTCACATTGGTCTATGGCAACCGCCGCATGGACAGCGTGATGTTCAACGAGGCCCTGCAGGACCTCAAGGACCGCTACCCCTCGCGCCTGACGCTGATCCACATCCTCTCGCGCCAGGCCCAGGAAGTGCCGCTGCTCGAAGGCCGCATCGACGCCGCCAAGGTGCGTGCCGTGATGGACGCTTTTTTGCCCGTGGGCAGCATGGACGAAGTCTTCATCTGCGGCCCCGAGGCCATGATCGAAGAGACCGAGAAGACCTTGTTGGACGCCGGCGTGAAAGCCGACCGCATCCGCACCGAGCGCTTCACCTCCCCCACCCTCGAAGCCCTCAGCCCCGAGCAAAAGGCCAAGGCGGTGCTGGGCCACAAGGCCAACCGCGAGAGCGGCGAAGTGCAGCTGACCGTGGTGCTCGACGGCAAGCCCTACGACATGCCGATGAACCGGGACGAAAAAATCCTCGACATCGCGCTCGCCATGGGCCTGGACCTGCCCTATTCCTGCAAGGGCGGCGTGTGCTGCACCTGCCGCTGCAAGGTCACGCAGGGCAGCACCGTGATGGACAAGAACTTCACGCTCGAAAAACCCGAAGTCGACGCCGGCTTCGTGCTGTCGTGCCAGGCGCGGCCGACCAGCGACAAGGTGGTGGTGAGCTTCGACGAGCGCTGAAGTCCCAGCTGATTCATGCAAAAAACGCCCCGCTTGCGGGGCGTTTTACTGGAAAGAACCGATTCACTCAGAAACGGTAGCCAATGCCAACACTGGCCGCCAGTGGATTGAGTTTGAGCGTGCCAACATTGTTCGTGCCTCCGGCATACACATCGGTCTTGATGTAAATCTTTTTGACATCGAAGTTCAAGGACCAGTTCCTGTCCAGCGGGATGTCCACGCCGGCCTGCAGCGCACCGCCCCAGCTGTGGCTGTCCAGAGTCGCACCCGTCAGATTCACACTGGAAATCCGTGTGTAGTTGATACCGGCACCCACATACGGCTTGAAATTGCCCAGGTCTGTAAAGTGGTACTGGAGCAGCAAGGTGGGCGGTAGGTGCTTGAAGGTCCCGATTGACACACCATCGCTGTACACAGTCTGTTTTTGGGGAACCGTCAGGATCAGCTCGGCGGCCAGGTTTTTGTCAAAGAAATAGCTGACATCGAACTCGGGAATCGTCTTGTTGTTGACGGTCAGCCCCAGACTGGGATTGGTGCCATCCTTGTTCGCCATGTCCAGATGCGTGGCGCGCACCCGCACCATCCACGGGCTTTCCTGGGCCTGCACAGCCCCCACACCACATGCAGCCAATGCGGCCAGCACAATCACTTTTTTCATGGTTTCATCCTCAGTTAGAGAAGCACAACCGCTTCAATGACCATTAGAAAAGGGATGACCGGAAAAATCTGTGCGCTGGCTCAAATCCAGAAAAACAAGAACGCCAAATGCGCAGGCCTGTTGCGCCAGATCAATGATCGGACAAGCCAACAGGCCCTGTGTGCGGTGCCGCACTGCGCGCCACCAGGGAGGCTGTGCCTCAAGCACCTTTCAGTCGGGACAGGATTTCCGTCGTCGCCACACTCTGGTTCATGGTGTAGAAATGCAGCGCCGGCACACCTGCCGAGATCAGCTGGTCGCACAGGTCGGTCACCACCTCCAGACCAAAAGCCTTGATGGACGCGATGTCGTCGCCATAAGCCTGCAGGCGCAGACGGATCCAGCGCGGGATCTCGGCGCCGCAGGCGTCCGAGAAACGCAACAGTTGCGACGAGCTGGTGATCGGCATGATGCCCGGTACCACAGGGATGTCCGCTCCCAGCTTGTGCGCCTCATCCACAAAGCGGAAGTAGGCATCGCTGTTGTAGAAGTACTGGGTGATGGCCGAATTGGCGCCTGCCTTGACCTTGGTGGCAAAAGCCTGCAAGTCAGCCTCGGGCGATTTCGCCTGCGGGTGCACCTCGGGGTAGGCCGCCACTTCGATCTGGAAATCGTCACCCGTCTCGGTGCGGATGAAAGTCACCAGATCGCTGGCATAGTGGAACTCGCCACCGGCGCCATAGCCGCTGGGCAGGTCGCCCCGCAAGGCTACCAGACGCTTGACGCCCATGCCTTTGAGCACGGCCAGCTGGGCGCGCACCGATGCCTTGGTGGCGCCAATGCACGAAAAGTGCGAGGCCGCAGCCACCCCCTCGGCAATGATCTCGCCGACGGTGGCAAAGGTGCCTTCCTGGGTGGAGCCGCCCGCGCCGTAGGTCACCGAGCAGAACTCGGGTTGCAGCCGGTAGAGCTGCTGGCGCACGCCACGCAGCTTCTCGGCGCCCTCAGGGGTCTTGGGTGGGAAAAATTCAAAACTCACGGGCAGCTTCATCGCGCCTCTCCTTTAACTCGCAGGTTGGATCGCCTGCACAAAAAATTCGCGGTTGCCGTCACCGCCCTCGATCGGGCTGTCCAGCCAGGCCTGCACCTGCAAACCCGTTGCTGCACATGCCTCGCGGATGCGGGCCTCCACCTGCGCATACAAGGCGGGATCGCGCACGATGCCCCCCTTGCCGATCTGCCCGGGCTGCAGCTCGAACTGTGGCTTGACCAGCATCAGCAGGCGTCCACCCGGCTTGAGCAAGGGCGCCACACCTGGCAAGACCAGGGTGAGCGAGATGAAGGACACATCACCCACCACCAGATCAAAGCCTTGGTCCGCATCGGGTATGCGGGCATCGCCGGGTTGCAGTTCGCGGGCATTGAGCCCTTCAATGCAGAGCACCCGCGCGTCGCTGCGCAGACGCGCATGCAGCTGGCCATGTCCGACATCCACCCCCACCACCTGCGCAGCGCCTAGCTGCAACAGGCAATCGGTGAAGCCACCGGTGCTCTGCCCCACATCCAGACAGCGCCAGCCCGCCACATTCCAGCCAGCCGCCTTGAGGGCGCCCTCGAGCTTGAGCCCGCCCCGCGAAACGTAACGCGCCTCCGCGTCGTCCAGCAACACCAACTCGGCCGTTTCGGGTACTTCGTCGCCGTTCTTGGCCACACGTCGAAAGCGCCCGGCGGCCAGGCGCCACTGCACGCCCGCTGCGATCAGCCGCTGCGCCTGCGAGCGCGAGGCCGCAAGGCCTCGTTCGACGAGCAGCTGATCGGCACGCACGGTCAGTAACGGTAGGTGTCCGGCTTGTACGGACCCTGCTTGGGCACACCGATGTAGGCGGCCTGGTCGTCGGTCAGCTCGGTGAGCATGGCGCCGACCTTCTTGAGGTGCAGGCGCGCCACTTTCTCGTCCAGGTGCTTGGGCAGCACGTAGACCTTGCCCACGTCGTAGCCTTCGGGGTGGCAGAACAACTCGATCTGCGCAATGGTCTGGTTGGCAAAGGACGAAGACATCACGAAGCTGGGGTGACCGGTGCCGCAGCCCAGGTTCACCAGACGGCCCTTGGCCAGCAGGATGATGCGCTTACCGTCCGGGAAAATCACATGGTCGACCTGGGGCTTGACCTCTTCCCACTGGCATTTTTCTTCCAGCTTGGCGACCTGGATCTCGTTGTCGAAGTGGCCGATGTTGCAGACGATGGCCTGGTCCTTCATGGCGGCCATGTGTTCGTAGGTGATGACGTCACGGTTGCCGGTGGTGGTCACGAAAATGTCGGCCTTGTCGGCGGCCCACTCCATGGTGACCACTTTGTAGCCTTCCATCGCCGCCTGCAGGGCGTTGATCGGATCGATCTCGGTCACCCACACCTGGGCGGAGAGGGCGCGCAGGGCCTGGGCGCTGCCTTTGCCCACGTCACCGTAACCGGCGACCACGGCCACCTTGCCCGCGATCATCACGTCGGTGGCACGCTTGATGCCGTCTACCAGCGACTCGCGGCAGCCGTACAGGTTGTCGAACTTGCTCTTGGTCACCGAGTCGTTCACGTTGATGGCGCGGAACATCAGCGTGCCCTTGGCCGACATTTCCTTCAAGCGGTGCACACCGGTGGTGGTCTCTTCGGTCACGCCGATGATCTGCGCGCTCTTGCGGCTGTACCAGGTGCTGTCCTCGGCCAGCTTGGCCTTGATGGCGGCAAACAGGATGCGCTCTTCTTCGCTGCCCGGGTTGGCCAGCACTTCGGGGTGCTTTTCGGCCTGCTTGCCCAGGTGCATCAGCAGCGTGGCGTCGCCACCATCGTCCAGGATCATGTTGGGGCCTTCACCCTCGGTGCCCTTGGCGCCGAAGTCGAAAATGCGGTGGGTGTAGTCCCAATACTGCTCAAGGGTCTCGCCCTTGAGGGCGAACACCGGCGTGCCACGGGCGGCAATGGCGGCAGCGGCGTGGTCCTGGGTGGAGAAGATGTTGCACGAAGCCCAGCGCACCTGCGCGCCCAGCGCCTGCAGGGTTTCGATCAGCACGGCGGTCTGGATCGTCATGTGCAGCGAGCCGGTGATGCGCGCGCCCTTGAGCGGCTGTTTGGCCGCAAACTCTTCGCGGATGGCCATCAGACCGGGCATTTCGGTCTCGGCAATCTTGATTTCCTTGCGGCCCCAGTCGGCCAGGCCAATATCGGCGATCACGCAGTCGGCGTTGACAGCGGTTTTCAGCGGTGCATTCATGTGTGCGCTCCAGATTCAATGGTCAGTTGAGCCACTGGTGAATGCGAAGGCTGGAAAAAGGCTCACCGCACTGGACCAGTGGATGAGCGTCGTTGCGAATGGAAGGGTTCCGAGCCTCACGCCTGCTGCCGGCCGAAGCCGGTGGGCGCTGCAACGCTCCTCGGAAGAGCCGCAATTATAGAAGAAGGCGCCCGATCCGGGGTCAACCGGTAAAATCGGTGCCATGGCCGCCCCACGAGCGCGGCACCGCCCAGCGCCCCCGGGGCGCGCACGAATCCCAGGACCCCTTGTGACCTACGCCCACGAGACCCGGCGCCGCCGGACCTTTGCCATCATTTCCCACCCTGACGCCGGCAAGACCACGCTGACGGAAAAGCTGCTGCTGTTCTCCGGCGCGATCCAGATCGCCGGCTCGGTCAAGGCACGCAAGGCCTCGCGCCACGCGACTTCGGACTGGATGGAGATCGAAAAGCAGCGCGGCATTTCGGTGGCTTCCTCGGTCATGCAGATGCTCTACCGCGACCACGTCATCAACCTGCTCGACACGCCCGGCCACAAGGACTTCTCGGAAGACACCTACCGCGTGCTGACCGCGGTGGATTCGGCACTCATGGTGATCGACGCGGCCAACGGTGTGGAAGCCCAGACCCGCCGCCTGATCGAGGTCTGCCGTCAGCGCGACACGCCCATCATCACCTTCGTCAACAAGATGGACCGCGAGGTGCGCGACCCGCTGGACATCCTGGACGAAGTCGAGCGCGAGCTGGGCATGCCCTGCGTGCCCATGACCTGGCCGGTGGGCCAGGGCAAGCGCTTTGGCGGCATCGTCAACCTGCGCACGCAAGCCATGACGGTGTTCGAGTCGGGCAGCGAACGCCGCCCGCAGGACTTCGAAACCATTCCTCTGACCGAACAGGCCCGGCTGGCCGAGCGCTTTGGCAGCGAATGGACAACGGCCATGGACAGCATGGAGCTGGCCACCGGTGCTTCGCCTGCCTTTGACCACGAGGCCTTCCTCGCCGGCAAGCAGACGCCCGTGTTCTTCGGCTCCGGCGTGAACAATTTCGGGGTGATGGAAGTGCTCGACGCGCTGGTCGATCTGGCCCCATCGCCACGCCCGCGCAAGAGCTCGCTCATCGTCAACAAACAGCCGGTCGAGAAAACCATCGAGCCCGAAGACGCCGCCTTTTCGGGTGTGGTCTTCAAGGTGCAGGCGAACATGGATGCCAACCACCGCGACCGCATCGCCTTTGTGCGCATGGCCTCGGGCAAATACACACCGGGCATGAAGCTCAAGGTGCAGCGCACCGGCAAGGAGCTGCGCCCGACCAGCGTGGTGACCTTCCTGAGTCAGCGCCGCGAGGCGGTGGACGAAGCCTACGCGGGCGACATCATCGGCTTCACCACCCACGGCGGTGTACAGCTGGGCGACACCATCACCGATGGCGCCAACCTGCAGTTCACCGGTCTGCCCTTCTTCGCGCCCGAACTCTTCATGACGGTGATCCTTAAGAACCCGCTGCGCACCAAGCAGCTGCAGCAGGGGCTGGAGCAGCTGGGTGAAGAAGGCGCGATCCAGGTCTTCAAGCCCGAAGTCGGCGGCCCCATGCTGCTGGGGGCGATCGGCCAGCTGCAGTTCGAAGTGGTGCAGCACCGCCTGAAAACCGAATACGACTGCGATGTGCGTCTGGAGGGCTGCCAGTACACCGGCGCGCGCTGGATCACGGCCGACAACGCCCAGGACCTGCGGGAGTTCACCCACACCTACCCGCAGCGTCTGGCACTGGACGCGGCCGGCACGCTGGCGTATTTGTGCACCAGCCCCTACGATGTGCGCCTGGCGCAGGAGCGCTTTCCCAAGATCCACTTCCACCCGCTGCGCGAGCACGCAGGTCTGGCCCTGGGCTCGGCCCACTGAAACCCATGCGCCCTCTGGTCGAATGGCAGCCGGATGAGACCATCGGTGTCTTCACCGACATCGACGACACCCTCACCACCGAAGGGGCCATCACCCCTGACGCCCTGCAGGCGCTGGCCGACCTGAAAGCGGCCGGGCTGCATGTGGTGCCGGTCACCGGTCGCCCCGTGGGCTGGAGCGAGCCGTTTGCCCAAAGCTGGCCCGTCGACGCCATCGTGGCCGAGAACGGCGCTGTGGCGCTGGTACACACAGACGGACAGCCGCTGCGTAAGCTCTACCAGCAGGAAGCTGGCACGCGCTCAGCCAACTTTGCGCGCATGCAGCAGGTGCTCTCGCGCATCGAACGCGAGATACCCGGTGCGCAGCGCAGCCATGACAGCGCCGGGCGCGAAACCGACATCGCCATCGACCACAGCGAATTCACCCGGCTGCCTCCAACAGCGATCGACGCGGTGGTGCAACTCATGCAGTCAGAAGGCATGACCGCCACCGTCAGCAGCATCCACATCAACGGCTGGTACGGCACCCACGACAAACTGTCGGGCGCACGCTGGATCGTTCGCGAGCTGTTCGGCCGCGATCTGGATGCCGAGCTGAACTGCTGGGTCTATGTGGGTGACTCGACCAACGACCAGGTGATGTTCGGTCATTTCAGGCACAGCGTGGGCGTGGCCAATATCCAACGTTTTGCCAACCAGCTCACCCACCCACCACATTACGTGACGCAAGCCGAACGCGGCGCAGGCTTTGCCGAACTCGCCCGCCATGTGCTGCGAGGCCGGGCATGAACACCCCCACGCACACACACCTGCATTGGCAGGAGGCCGGACAAGACCGCAGCGCCCTCTGGCAAGCCGACAATGGCGCACGCCTGCCCAGCCGGGTGCAAGCCATCAGCAGCCTGGACGCCGACAGCGCCTATCGCCTGGCCAGCGCCGGCACCGGCCTGCTCTGGCGCGGCGACTTTCAAGCCGCGCGGCAACTGCTGCAAGGCATGACACAGCGCCTGGACGCCGCCGGACAACGCAAGAAAAAAACCGCAGCAAGCAACGCAGCCGACACCTTTGCCGAGCACCGCAAGGCCCAGGCCCTGCGCGTGCGGGTGCTGGGCCTGCTGCTCATCGAGGTCGATGGCGACCACCGCATCGCCCTCCACCGCGCACCCGATGTGCGACAGGCCTGCACGGAAGCGTGGGGGGCGCCCGATGGTCAGGCCCGTGTGCTCTCGCTGCGCAGCCTGCAAGGCTTGATCGGAGGCCACGAGTGGCGCAAGAAAGGCGTTCCTGTCGCCGCGCTCGGCGGCGCACGCATCCACCCGCACCACGGCGTGTTCTCACCGGTGCGGGGTGAATACGTCGATCTGGTGGCCGAGCCCCCCTTGCCCGCAGCCCTGCGGCACACGCCCCTGGCGTTTGACCTGGGCGTAGGCACCGGCGTCCTCTCCGCCGTGCTGGCGCGGCGCGGTGTGCCTCGCCTGGTGGCCACCGATCTGTCACCGCGCGCGCTCGCGTGTGCCCAGGACAATCTGCAACGTCTGGGCCTGCGAGAAAAGGTCGAGCTGTTGCAAACCGACTTGTATCCACCGGGCCAGGCCGCTTTGGTGGTCTGCAACCCGCCCTGGCTGCCGGCCCAACCCAACTCAGTACTCGATCAGGCCATCTATGACCCGGAGAGCGCCATGCTGCGAGGCTTCCTCGCGGGCCTGGCCGCACACCTGTGCGCAGGCGGCGAAGGCTGGCTGATCCTGTCGGACCTGGCCGAACACCTGGGCCTGCGCACTCGGGGGCAGCTGCTGCAATGGATTGCCGACGCAGGCCTGAAGGTGCTGGGCCGTCTGGACACCAGCCCACGCCATGGCAAGGCACAGGATGCGAGCGACCCGCTGCACGCGGCGCGGGCGGCAGAAGTCACCTCGCTGTGGCGGCTCGGCGTGGCCTGAGGGTCAGGTCCGCGCCAGCACCGGCGCCAGCGCCTTGCCTGTGTGCGTGCCCAGCCGCACCAGGTCTTCGGGCTTGCCCGTGGCCACGATGCGACCGCCGGCATTCCCGCCTTCCGGTCCCAGGTCGATGATCCAGTCGGCTTCGGCGATCACGTCCAGGTCGTGCTCAATGACGACCACGCTGTGGCCGGCATTGACCAGGCGGTGCAGCACCCGGATCAGCTTGTCGACATCGGCCATGTGCAGGCCCACGGTGGGTTCATCGAGCACATACAGGGTGTGCGGCGCTTTCTGGCCCCGCTTGCCCACCTCGTCGCGCACCTTGGTGAGTTCGGTCACCAGCTTGATGCGCTGGGCCTCGCCGCCGCTGAGCGTGGGAGAGGGCTGACCCAGCGTCAGGTAACCCAGGCCCACATCCTTGAGCAGCTGCAGCGGATGCGCAATGCTGGGCATGCTGGCGAAAAACTCGACGGCTTCATCGACTTCCATCTGCAACACGTCGCCGATGCTCTTGCCACGCCAGCTCACGGCCAGCGTTTCGGGGTTGAAGCGGGCACCGTGGCAGGTTTCGCAGGGCACCTTCACGTCGGGCAAGAAGCTCATTTCGATGGTGCGCATGCCCTGGCCTTCGCAGCTGGGGCAACGGCCTTCGCCGGTGTTGAAGCTGAAGCGGCCCGGGCCATAGCCGCGCGCCTTGGCTTCGAGGGTTTCGGCGAACAGTTTGCGGATCGTGTCCCAAAAGCCGATGTAGGTGGCCGGGCAGGAACGCGGCGTCTTGCCGATCGGGGTCTGGTCAACTTCGAGCACACGGTCAATCACCTCGTAGCCCCGCACATCGGCGCAGCCCGCCAGCGGCACACGCTTGCCCATTTCCTGCGCGACACGGCCGGACTGGGTGCTGCGTTGCTGAACGAGTGCCTGCACATTGGTCAACAACACATCGCGCGCCAGCGTGGACTTGCCCGAACCGCTGACACCGGTGATGGCCACCAGGCGTTGGAGGGGAACGGCGGCATTGACGTTTTGCAGGTTGTGCAGCTGGGCGTCGGTGATACCGAGCCAGTGCAGGGCAGCGCTTTGCGCTGAATTGGGATCAGAGCCCAAGTTTTTCTTCGAAAAATCAGGATCCGACCCCAATTTTTCCGGCGATACCACGGCACGACGAGGCTGCAGCGGATGCTTCATTGCGTGCAGCAGATAACGCCCGGTCTGCGAGTCCGCTGCCCGGGTGATGTCCTCGGCCCTGCCCTCGGCGATCAGGCGGCCGCCGCGCTTGCCGGCACTCGGACCGATGTCGATGATGTGGTCGGCGCGGCGGATGGTGTCTTCGTCGTGTTCCACCACCACCAGGGTGTTGCCCTTGTCACCCAGCTTGTGCAGGGCATTGAGCAGGATCTGGTTGTCGCGCGCATGCAGGCCGATCGTGGGCTCGTCGAGCACATAACACACCCCCTGCAGGTTGCTGCCCAGCTGGGCGGCCAGACGGATGCGCTGCGCCTCTCCGCCGGATAAGGTGGGCGCACCGCGGTCCAGCGTGAGGTAGCCCAGGCCGACTTCTTCGAGGAATTCGAGACGGCTTTTGATTTCGGGGATCAGGTCACGCGCAATGTCGGCCTCGCGGCCAGTCAGTTGCAGCGTTTCGACCCAGCGGCGCACATCGCTGACCGACAGACGTGCGATGTCGGTGATGCGCCAGGCATTGCTGCCAGCGCTGTGCAGCTTGACCGCGCGGGCCGTGGCGTTCAGGCGCGTGCCTTCGCAGGTCGGGCAAACGGTGTCGACCACGTCTTCGACCTCGGGCTCGGCAAAGGTCTGTTCGCGCCCCTTCTCCTTGTCATCGCGCACCGAATCGTCGAAGGCTTTGCGTTGCTCCTTGGTGAGCTTGACGCCCGTGCCCACGCAGTCCGGGCACCAGCCGTGCTTGCTGTTGTAGGAAAACAGGCGCGGGTCCAGCTCGGCATAGGAGGTGGCGCAGGCCGGGCAGGCGCGCAGCGTGGAAAACACGCGGTGCTGGCCGATGCGCGCGGTGGAGGCGCCATGCACTATCGCGTCTTTGAGGCCGTCCAGATGGCTGAGCACATGCACCACACCCTTGCCGTGTTCGAGCGCGGTGGCGAGCGCCTTGCGCAGCGCAGTCTCCTGCGCGGGCAGCACATCGAGGCTGGCCACCGGCAGTTCGATGGTGTGCTCCTTGAAGCGGTCGATGCGCGGGAAGCCCTGCGTGGGCAGGAATTCACCATCGACGCGCAGATGGGTGTAGCCGCGCGGGCGTGCCCAGTCGGCCAGTTCGGTGTAGACGCCCTTGCGGTTGACCACCAGCGGCGCCAGCAGGCCGATGTGCTGGCCCTTGAACTGGGTCATGAGCTGGGCGGCAATGCTGTCGGGCGTTTGCGGTTGGACGGGCGTGTCGTCGTGCACGCAGTGCTGGACGCCGAGCTTGACGTACAGGAGGCGCAAAAAGTGCCAGACCTCGGTGGTGGTGCCGACGGTGGATTTGCGGCCGCCACGCGAAAGGCGCTGTTCGATGGCCACGGTGGGCGGGATGCCATAGACGGCATCGACTTCGGGGCGACCTGCGGGCTGGACGATGCTTCTCGCATAAGCGTTGAGGCTCTCCAGGTAACGGCGTTGTCCTTCGTTGAAGAGGATGTCGAAGGCGAGCGTGGACTTGCCCGAGCCGCTGACGCCGGTGATGACGTTGAACCTGCCGCGCGGGATCTCGACGCTCAAGCCCTTGAGGTTGTGCTCGCGGGAGTTGACGATGCGGATCGCGCTTCCCGCCCTGTC